>CEUS01011769.1_pt1 | contig 9996 bp, 9 predicted proteins | sample 427031 | NCBI WGS metagenome assembly CEUS01 (sample SAMEA2622837, study PRJEB7988) | marine metagenome | biome: marine biome (ENVO:00000447); feature: marine epipelagic mixed layer (ENVO:xxxxxxxxx); material: "saline water (ENVO:00002010), including plankton (ENVO:xxxxxxxx)" | depth 140 m | reverse complement strand
TGGATATAGGTTTACTATTACTAAGTCGATAGTGTCTATATTGTTGTGGTTGAGCTCCTGTTGGTGTCCTTGATCGTCTCTTTTTGCCAGAATGCCCCCATGTATTATAGGGTGAAGGGTCTTTACGCGCCCTCCTAATATCTCGGGAGATCCAGTGACCTCTGAAACTTGCTTTACCGGCACGCCAGCATCTTTGAGAAGGCCGTGAGTGCCACCCGTGCTGACTATTTCTATTCCGATTTCTTGTAAGGACTTGGCGAAGTCCACTATGCCTGTTTTGTCATAGACGCTAATGAGAGCCTTCATGTTTACATCTTGTCCTCTAAACTACGATTTCATTTTTATTGGTTACTGTGCCTATAATCTTTGCTTCAGGAACCAGATCTTGAATTTTGGACACATTTTCTTCAGACGATACCAAGATCATGCCAATGCCCATATTGAATATACGGAACATTTCAGCCTTACTGACGTTACCTACTCGTTGGATTAGATCGAATATTGGCAGGATTTGCCATTTAGACGAGTCAAATTGGGCTCCAAGATTATTGGGAAGGACACGCGGAACATTTTCAAAAAACCCTCCCCCGGTAATGTGAGCCATGCCTTTTATCAGAGGTAATATTGGGTTAAGCAAAGGGTAGTAACTCCTATGGGGCTCCAATAGCTCTTCGCCCAGTGTTTTGCTTAGTTCTGGGTATCGATTATCTATGTTGGAGGGGTTTTCGTCTAAGTTAAAAACATGTCGTGCCATAGAGTACCCGTTGGTGTGTAAACCAGTTGATGCAATGCCTAGGAGGGCATCACCAGGCTTAATTGATGAGTTATCAATAATATTCTGTTTTTCCATTGCCCCAACGATGAACCCAACTAGGTCGAATTCACCTTCTGGATATACACCAGGCAGTTCTGCTGTTTCACCACCAATAAGGGCACAGCCAGTATTTTGGCAAGCATCGGCCACTCCCTTGACCAAACCGGTCACCTTTTTTTCTTCTAGTTTACTCATTGCAATATAATCCAAGAAGAAAAGAGGCCGAGCGCCGCAAGTAAATATATCGTTTATGCAGTGGTTTACAAGATCAATGCCAACGGTATCATATCGGTTCATTAGATTAGCGATTTTTACCTTGGTTCCTACGCTGTCTGTGCTGGAAACAATTATTGGGTTCTTGTAGGCTTGAAGTTCATACATTGCGCCGAAGAAGCCAACGCCCCCTAGCGTATTTTCATTTAACGTAGCAGAAGCCAATGACTTGATTGTATCGGTTATATTCTGTGCTGTTTCTAGATTGACCCCAGCATTGGCATAAGATTCATTAGTCATGGTTAAAATTTGGGAGTAGATGTTTCTAGCGCAAGTTTATTCATTTCAAGCTGTACGGGCACTGGATGGTTGCCCGTGAAGCATCCTGTGCAGTGGGAGTCTTGATCGTCCTTAACAGCCTCCAATAAACCATCAATACTTAAGTATCCGATTGAGTCTGCTCCAACAAAAGAACCAATTTCCTGAATGGATTTATTAGCAGCTATCAATTCACTGTAGGCGGCCATGTCGACCCCAAGGTGGCAAGGGTGCTTTATAGGAGGGGCACAAACCCTAAGATGCACTTCTTTTGCTCCAGCTTTTCTCACTAGATTAACTACATGTGGAGTTGTTGTTCCCCTAACTATACTGTCGTCCACTATCACAACTCTTTTGCCAGCAATTACATCAGGGATTGGGTTAAACTTTAGCTGAACGCCTAGATCTCGTACTCTTTGATCTGGTTCAATAAAAGTCCTACCCACGTAGCGATTTTTGAGAAGGCCATCACTATAAGGAATTCTTGATTGTTCTGCATATCCCATTGCCGCAGGCGTTGCAGAGTCTGGGATGCTGATTACTACATCGGCATCTATAGGATGCTCGATTGCTAATGCTTTGCCCATTGCTCTTCTTAATGAGTAGACAGGATTCCCTCCAATGACGCTATCAGGGCGTGCAAAATATATGTATTCGAATATGCACAAGGATCGCTTTTTGGATGGAGCGGTGTAAAGAGTGCGAAGGCCATCTTGATTGATTACAACGGCTTCTCCAGGGTTTACTTCTCGTATAAACTCAGCGCCCATATGATCGAGAGCGCAACTTTCAGATGCTACAAACCATCCATCATTTAACTTACCTATGCATAAAGGTCGGACACCCATTGGGTCTCGTATTGCCATAACGGAATCTGTTGTCATTACAGTTAACGAATACGCGCCTTCTGCTTTCCGCATCAGATAACCAACTCGTTCAACCCAGTTGCGGCCAGGAGCGTTTGCTAATAGTTGTGCTAATATCTCTGAGTCAGTGCTTGTAATAAACTTGCAACCCCAGTCTTCTAACTCTTTCCTTAAAGAGACAGTGTTCACTAAGTTACCGTTGTGAGCTAGGGCTAAGTTCCCATGGATGCCGGATACAACTACAGGCTGGGCGTTGGCTAATTCGCTGGATCCAGTGGTAGAGTACCTGGTGTGACCAATTCCTAGGTGTCCTTGAAGCTGCTCTAGGTCATGTTCTCTGAATGCCTGAGCAACTAAACCCATAGACGTATGGACTTTTATTGACAGGCCATCACTAACGCTAATGCCCGCACTTTCTTGCCCCCTGTGTTGTAAGGCAAACAGGCCGTAGAAGGCAGTATGCGCAACATTTTCATTTGGGGAGTAGACGCCGACCACACCGCATTCTTCATGTGGCATGTCCGTTCCATAGTCGAAACCAGCGGGAATAGTCGGTCTGTCCAAATGGCCCCTTTTCTGGAGAGAGTACCTCAGCATTTTAGACCCATAGAAAAACTGGGTCAATCCCTTAAATGATATTCTAAGGGCTTTAAATTCATTGTTTTTATGATTGGATATGGTTAACCTAAAATTGGTTAAGTAATTAGTGAGGCTTAGATGAAAATAGCTTTAGTTGTTGATTTTGATGGAACAGTAACGGAAGAAGATGTGGGAGTGGGCTTGTTGAACACATTCTCCTTGGAAGATTGGCATCTGTATGAAAGGCTTTATGTCTCAGGATCAATAAGCCTCAGAGACTGTTTGGCAGGTGAATACACCACGCTTCCAGCTGATGAGAGTATGCTAACTCAGCACGCTGTGTCTACAACAGCTATACGGAAAGGCTATCATGAATTTGTTGAACATTGTGGAAACCAGAAATGGCCGATATTGATAGTTTCTGGTGGCCTAGATTTCTACATCAGGGCCATATTGGATAATAATGGTCTTTTTGGTCAACAATTTGTAAGTGGCCACGCTGTTTTTTCTGGTAGGGAAAGAGTCTTGGTTCAATGGGATACAGAGCCGTATTCTTGTGTTAAAAGCGGAACGTGCAAATGCCATTATGTTGAACGAATGACTGCTGCTGGCTATAGCGTGGTGTTTGTTGGAGATGGTATCACCGATACTTGTGCTGTAGATAAGGCAGCTTATGTTTTTGCTAGGCAGAGATTAGCTTCTTATTGTGAAGAAAATGACATTAAGTTTCATCATTTCAATACTTTTTTTGAAATACAGGAATTGCTTTCCTCTATGGCTAATGGGAGTAAGCATTGAGGAAAATTATTGCGTATAGGCTAGAGATTTTCTTAGTAGCCTTGAGATTAGGCCTTACTTCGTTTGGGGGGCCCGTAGCTCACTTGGCTTATTTTAGAGATGAATATGTTGTGAAGCGGCAATGGGTTAGAGATAAGGAATACACGGAGATAATTGCGCTTTGTCAATTTCTTCCCGGTCCTGCGAGTAGCCAAGTAGGTATAGCGGTAGGCATGAATAGAGGGGGTGTTATTGGGGGCTTTCTTGCATGGCTGGGTTTCACGCTGCCTTCTGCGATTATAATGGGAGCGTTCGCATATGGAATTCTTTCATTTGAAGAGGTTGGTTCCCTTGGGTGGTTCAAGGGGCTGAAAGTAGTAGCAATTCCTGTTGTCGGAGTTGCTACTTATGGTATGTTCCAGCGGTTTTGTATAGATTGGCCTAGGCGAGTTATGGCAATTGCTGCGGCTGTACTTGTATTGTTTATAGGTGGAACGAATATACAAATATACGTAATTATTATTGCCGGGTTATTAGGCCTAGTAATTCCCTTGTCTGGTAAGCAAACAATTCGAGATGAAAGAACTACTTTTGGTAAGGGGCGCATCCTTCCAATAGTAAGCCTTGTGGTTTTTGCAGTGATACTGTTTATATTCTCTAATCCAGCAATTACAAAATTGGTAAATAATGAATATTTCTCTCTGAGTGAAAATTTCTATAGAGTTGGCTCATTGGTGTTCGGCGGAGGACATGTTGTTCTTCCGTTATTGCACGATACTACAGTTATCACTGGGTGGGTTACACAAGATCAGTTCGTAGCAGGATATGGGCTGGCTCAAGCTATTCCTGGACCACTATTCACATTTGCAGCATACTTGGGCGTTTTAGTGGATCAGCAGTTTAATCCATGGGTTGGGGGCATTGTCGCCTTAGTGGCCATATTCTTGCCGTCATTTTTCCTTGTTATGGGAGTGTTGCCCTTTTGGAATAGGATTAGAGAAATACGGACAATACAGCGATCTGTTTCATCGGTTAATGCTGCTGTTGTAGGTTTGCTTATAGCAGCATTCTATGATCCTATTTGGACGAGCACGATTTACAAGCCAGAGGATATTTTATTATGTGTGGTTAGTCTTGGGGCGATGGCTTTATTGAAATGGCCTACTTGGCTAGTTGTTATCCTTACGGCAGGAGTAGGCCAGGGTATGACATATTTGATATAGAATTAATATGCTGAGAGAATTTCCCTGATTTTATCAACGATATTATCCATGCCAATCGCCTCTGGCTTTGTCTGCCTTCGGATTTTTATCTCCACTTGATTAGCTTTTAGGTTCCTAGGGCTGACAATGATACGAATAGGAAACCCCAACAAATCGGCATCGTTGAATTTGACCCCGGGGCTTTCGTCTCTATCATCGTAAAACACGCCAAGGCCGCTTTGAACTAGTAGAGAATAAAGTGATTCAGCTGACTCTTTAATGCTTGGGTCTTCGGTGTTGAGCGAAACTAGGTGTACATCATAGGGAGCGATGTTTGCAGGGAAGATGATACCCTTTTCATCATGATTTTGCTCTATGGCGGCTGCTAGCAGCCTGCCTACACCTATTCCATAGCAACCCATAACCATAGGGTGCTCTTTTCCATCTTTGTCGATGTAATTGGCGTTGAATTTATCAGTAAACACTGTTCCCAATTTGAACACATGTCCTACCTCTATTCCTCTTTGTGATGAAAGTGGGGTCTCGCATCTTATACAGGGATGTCCAGCTTGAGTAAGCGCTATATCTGTAAATGAGCCAGCATCAAAGTCCCTTGGTTGATTCGCATTTATTAAATGGTGATCTTGGTGATTAGCACCAGTAACAAAATTAGAGCCAATGGCCACTGATAAATCCGAGATCACCTTGATTTCTGGAGACTTAACCGGAGACAAGAATCCCGCAACCATACCAGCTTTTTTGACCTCTTCTTCTGTAGCTAATCTTATCTCCGCTCCACCTAAAAGGTTCTTGAGCTTGACCTCATTCACTTCTAGGTCGCCTCTAATGACCACAAGCACCAATTCGCTACCGATTGAATAAAGCATAGATTTTAGAGTCTTGTTAGGATGTATTTGAAGGAAAGAAGATAATTCATCAATTGTTTTTATTCCTGGAGTTGATACTTCTTCTATTGCACGAAAAGGTTCATTGGGTATATCGGGCCTGATGCCCTCAGCCCTTTCTAGGTTAGCTGCATATCCGCAATTGGTACAGAATACAATTACGTCCTCTCCGCTATCTACTGGCACAAGAAATTCATGCGAGTCCTTTCCCCCTATAGCTCCACTATCTGCTTCAGCTTGAATCACGTTAAGCCCGCATCTCTGATAGATATTCTTATAGGCTTGCACCATGATTTCATATGTCTGATCTAGACAGGCCTCGTCAGTATCGAAGCTATATGCATCCTTCATGTCAAATTCACGTACCCTAATCAAGCCGGCCCTCGGACGCAATTCATCCCTGAACTTGGTTTGTATTTGATATAAGATTAGTGGCAAATCCCTGTAACTATCTACAGAAGCCTTAGCAAGCAATGTGATTGCCTCTTCGTGTGTGGGTGCTATAACTAAGTTTCTTTCTCGACGATCCTTCATTCGAAACAAATTATCACCGAATAGTTCGTTGCGACCCGAATCATCCCATATATCCGCAGGCTGTAGAGCAGGCAGGCGAAGTTCTTGACTTCCCGCAGCGTCCATTTCCGATCTGATTATAGCCTCAATTTTCTTGAGTGCTCGCCATGCTAATGGCATATAGCTATATATTCCTGATGCTAGTTGTCGAATCATGCCCGCTTTTATTAGTAAGCGGTGGCTAGGTGTTTCTGTTTCTGCTGGATCTTCCCGTAGGGTTTTACCAAAAAGGTTGGAATATCTCATGGCCTGCTATGCTACTCGGTTTCTCTTGGACATTATTCTTAAATATTATTTATGAGCTAAGATTTACTTGCACTTGGTCGTTGACCTCAAATCGCAGATTAATATTCAAGCAAGCGATTGTCAACTGGAATCCAGTGTATTCCAAAGAGCTACATCTTGTTGAGCTCTCTTATTTGTAGGATTGGGCTATATTAGAAGGTGTTGCTATAATTGAGCATAGCAATATTAGTGAACGGAAACGATACACTTTGAAATATAGGATTATTGGTGACACTGATTTAAAAGTTTCGGTTATAGGTATTGATGTCTGGGCTAATGCTGTATCAATATCACCATTAATTAGGAGTCACGAATCCGACAAGATTAGATTCTTGCAAGAGGCTGCAGGAGCTGGCATTGCCCTTTTTGATACTGGCCACTTTTGGAAAGATGGCTATGCAGAAAGGATATTAAATAAAGCAGTTAAGCAACTCAGGCACGAAATCATTATTGGTAGTAAATGTGGTTGTAGTTGTGGCAGGGATAGAAATCTTCAGTCAAAGACAAAAGAAGCCGGAGATGTTTCAGCAGAATTTATTCGAAGGTCATGTGAAGAGAGCCTAAGGGCACTTGGTACTGATTACATAGATATATACCAAATACAATGCATTCCTGAACACATATACTTACATGAGAGATCTGTTTGGTTGGAAACATTACAATCTTTGGTTAAGGAAGGCAAAATTAGACATATTGGCTTATCTACTGATGTAGAACAAACATTAATGGATAAATACCTAAATGACCACGTAGACGTGATTCAGGTTCCATATAATATTTTAGACAGAAGACTGCTTGATGATTTAGCTGAAGATAAAGAGATTATTCCTAACTCCGTAATATGCAAAGATTTGACAGGCGAGATGCTTTTAAATGAATCTAATCTATTGATCAATGATCAGCATGGAGTACACCCCAGCAATAGTATTGATATAGCATTAAGCCAGAGGATGGAAAAAATCAGAAATCTGGCGTTATGCTGGGACGTTCCAGTTGAACAAATAGCACTCGGCTTTTGTCTCAAGAATTCTTATGTTTGCAGCGCACTACCTGTTTTTGGAAGTATTGGTACTTTGATGGACATATGTAATGGGGTTGATGAACAGGAGATATTCGAGGACTTAATGTGTGAAGCAGAGACCATTTAAAGGTGAAGGTGTTTATCTAGGAGAGTTCGTCGTAAGGTTGCGCTTAGATTCTGTCTCAAGCAACTCAAAATCCACTCTGGGCAGTATATGCAAGTTTCCCTGGAAGGCAAGGAACCAGAGTTCCGGGGGCCATTTTTTTACGTACTCAAGCCGCGGGCCAATCTCAAGAGCATCGAGAAAAGCGTCTTCCTTTAGTAGAGCTACCGGCTCTATATTAACACGCCAGGGGTAGTCCTCTGCTTTACCTTCAGTTTTCCATATTGGAGAATGATCTTCAAAGCATTTAGAGGTGACATTGCAAGTTCCTGCAAAACCCCGATTGTCATATATGTAATAAACCAGACGATCACCTGGCTCCATACGTTGAGCTTTGCGTTTTTGATGTGTTTTCAAACCTTGCAAGGTGAAATTCATATCCCTAGATATTCGAAAATTTTCCAAAGATGTAGAGACCATCCAGTATGTTTTCCCTCGCGGCATATAGTTAATTCCTCCGACAGCTATTGTCTATTTCTAAGGTTTCTCAGTATAGCATTCTAGCAAGTTCATTAATAATAGTCTTAATCAACCTAGATGTCTAATTATACCAATTACTTTTCCTTGGACTATCAGATTATCGGCTTTAACATATAGCGGGTCCATAAGCGGATTAGCTGGTTGCAGGCGGACACGGTCGCCTTCTTTGTAAATACGCTTTAGAGTTACGGCTTCTTCGAGTTTGAGCCAGGCAACGACCATATCTCCGTTCTTGCTTGATGTAATTGGCTCGATTATGACTGTGTCTCCATCGTCCACTAAGGCATCTATCATTGATGTGCCTTTTACTTTTAGTGCATAGATGTCTTTCTTGTTGCCAAAAAATTCGGGAGATAAATCTACTGAGTCTATAGGTTCACCGATTCCCCACGAGTCTTGTCCGGGGATGCCCAGTGGCTCGCCAGCGGCTATTGATCCTAGGACGGGTATTGTTTCATTGCTGTTCTTGCCAACTAACTCGATTCCTCGTGAAATATTGCCAGATCTCTTTAGATACCCGGCTTTCTCGAGTAAATTTAGGTTGTAATTCACTACAGATGTTGAGCTAATGGAACATGCCTTTTGTATGTCACGAATTGTTGGAGGGTAGCTATTTTGTTCATAGAAAGATTCTATGAAGCGCAATATTCTATCTTGTCTTTCTCTTAACACAAACATCACCTATGCTGGAACATTTGTTCTAATTTAGCACATGATATTCTATCTGGTCAAATACTAAGAGGAATTACTCCTGAAATAGACGGTTTTATCTAGTAGAGATATACTTAGTTAACAACTAAATAAGCGGAGGATTGAAAATTGGCAGAGGTGCGACCTTTTAAAGGTATAAGGTATGATTCGGCATTGGGCTTGGGAGAAGTGTTATGCCCTCCTTACGATGTGATATCAAAAGAACAGCAGAGGGAATTACATGAGGTAAATAAATTTAATGCGATTAGGCTTGAATTTGGGTTAGAGGCAGCTACGGACACATCGATAGACAATAGATACACAAGGGCTGCGTCTACATTGGAAGAGTGGATAAAATCAGGTGTGTTGGTCGCTGAAGAAGATGAATGCTACTACATTTTGGAAGAAGGGTTTGTGCACCTTGGGATAACTAGAAATAGAACATCTATTGTAGCAAGAGTCAAGGTTGAGGAATTTGATAAGCGGATTGTTTTGCCGCACGAAGAGACATCAAGTGCCCCAAAGAAAGACAGGATGCAGATTTTAGAGGCAACGCAGGCAAATTTGAGTCCAATAATGTCAATATACAGAGACCACAAACAAGTTGTTGTTGGGATAATTGAAGAACATAAGCATAACCTACCGATAGTTGAAGTAGAATATCAGGACATTAATATTAAACTATGGCCGATATCAGACAAAGGTCAAATAGAGCAAATTGCAGCAGGATTTATCGACAATCCTATATATTTGGCAGATGGCCACCACAGATATGAAACAGCATTGAAATATTCTCAGGAATCACATTTGGGAGAGCAAGTGCGAGATTTCGTCATGATGTCATTGATTGAAATCGATGATCCTGGGCTCTTGGTTTTACCATATCACAGGATGCTTCGAGACATTGCTGAAAAAGAGCAGGAATTGCTTCAATTAATTCAATCTAGCTTTGTAGTAGTTGAAGATAAGAGTTTAAATAATAGCAAAGAAAGCATAGAGGAACTTGGCGTGAGTCTGGAAAGGTCTTTAAGTAGCAAGTCGGATGAACTGCAATTCTCAGTTATATATGATCACGGCTCTAGAATCACCACATTTTCTATGAATGTAGAT
>CEUS01098492.1_pt1 | contig 9998 bp, 5 predicted proteins | sample 427031 | NCBI WGS metagenome assembly CEUS01 (sample SAMEA2622837, study PRJEB7988) | marine metagenome | biome: marine biome (ENVO:00000447); feature: marine epipelagic mixed layer (ENVO:xxxxxxxxx); material: "saline water (ENVO:00002010), including plankton (ENVO:xxxxxxxx)" | depth 140 m | reverse complement strand
CTTTATAGACGAGATAGAGAAAATATGCCTGGTTCTGCTAGAGAAGTACATAATGCTGAAGAAGAAGGTGTAAAATTCATTTGGTTATCTAATCCAAAAAAATTTAATGGTATGGAAAAAGTTTCTTCCGTAATAGTAGAAAAAATAAAACTAGGAGAAGCAGATTCTTCTGGAAGAAAAAAACCTGAACCAGTAGCTAATTCTGATTTTGAGATAAAAAGTGATATGGTAATCAAAGCTTTAGGTTTTGATCCTGAAAATTTACCTAAATTATTTAACTATCCAAATCTTCCAGTTACTGAATGGGGAACAATAAAAGTTAATTTAAAAAATATGGAAACTAGTATACCAGGAATTTTTGCAGCTGGAGACATAGTAAGGGGAGCTTCTTTAGTGGTTTGGGCAATCAAAGATGGCAGAGATGCCGCTGTTTCAATTAATAAATATTTAGAAAATAAAAGATCAAACAAAACTAAAGCCGCATAATATGAATTTATATAAAAAAAATTTAAAAAAATTAATAAAAAACAATATATATACCCCAAGCCAAGAACATGATGCTTGCGGAGTTGGTTTTGTTGCCTCGACAGAGGGCAAAAAATCTAGGAAAGTCGTGGAATACGGAATACAGGCACTCAAAGCTGTCTGGCATAGAGGTGCAGTTGATGCTGATGGCAAAACAGGTGATGGCGCTGGTATTCATATAGAGATACCAACTGATTTTTTTATTGAAAGAATTAAGAATGCAGGCCGAAAACATACCGAAGGAACTATTGGTGTCGGCATGATATTTCTTCCCCGAAATGATTACGTGGCACAAGAAAAATGTAAAACTTTAGTAGAAAATGAGCTTTTAAGTAAAAATTACTACATTTATAGATGGAGACAAGTGCCTGTTAACACTAAAGTTCTTGGCATCAAGGCTGAAATTAATAGACCTGAAATTGTTCAAGTAATTTTTAAATCAAATAATAAAAATTTAAAAGATGATTATCTCGAAAGAGATTTATTTGTTGTCAGAAAAAAAATAGAAAAAAAATCAGATATGCTCAAACTTAAAGATTTTTATATATGTTCTTTAAGTTCTAGGTCAATTATTTACAAAGGTATGTTTTTAGCTGAAACTTTGTCAGATTTTTATCCTGATTTATCAGACAAAAGATTTATTTCAAGATTCGCTATTTTTCATCAAAGATATTCAACAAATACTTTTCCAAGTTGGGATCTAGCACAGCCTTTTAGAACTTTGGCACATAATGGTGAAATTAATACACTAAAAGGAAATATTAACTGGATGAAAATTCATGAACAAGATATGAGCAACAAACTTTTTGATGATATTAATTCATTGAAACCTGTTATAGCAGATGGAAATTCAGACTCAGCTGCATTGGATAATGTTTTTGAATTGTTGATTAGATCTGGAAAATCAGTACCTCTTGCCAAGTTGATGCTCATTCCTGACGCGTGGTCAAAAAGAAGAAAAACTGTTCCAAAAACTCATCAACAATTATTTAATTTTTTAAATAGTACTATTGAGCCATGGGATGGCCCTGCAGCCATTTCTGCTACAGACGGCAAATGGATTATAGCAGCTACTGATAGAAATGGTCTTCGCCCCTTAAGATATACTGTATCATCAGATAATTTTATATTTGCCGGATCAGAAACGGGCATGGTTTCAATTCCAAATGAAAAGATAGTTTTTAAGGGAAGATTGGGCCCCGGACAATTGATAGCTGTAGATTTAGAAAAAGGTCAAGTTTACGATAGCAAAAACATTAAAAATAAAATTTCAAAAGATTATAAAAAATATACTAAACAAATTATAGACCTCGATAAGAAATTTAATATTTTAAGAGAGAAATTTATTTTTACTGGAGATGAGCTGAGACGTCGACAGTTTTTGGCAGGAATAAATATTGAAGATTTAGAACTTATCCTACATCCAATGGTAGAAGATGCCAAAGAGGCAGTCGGCTCTATGGGTGATGACACGCCTATATCTGTATTATCAGAAAGATATAGACCGTTATCTCATTTTTTTAGACAAAACTTCAGTCAAGTTACAAATCCACCAATCGATTCATTGAGAGAAAATGAAGTAATGAGTTTAAAAACTAGATTCGGCAACTTAGGCAACATACTTGACTTTGAAAATTTAACTAAAGATAACATATATGTTTTAGACAGCCCAATTTTATCTAATTCTCAATTTGAAAAATTTTTTGAATTTTTTAAAAAAAATTGCAAAATTTTAGATTGTACATTTAATGTAGAAGAAAATTTAAAATCACGATTAGACCGCTTGTGTTCAGAGGCTGAAATTGCTGTTCGTGAAGGCTATAAAGATTTAATCTTAAGTGATAAAAAAGTTAACGAAAAAAAAATACCAGTTCCTATGATTATGGCTATAGGAGCTATAAATTCAAGATTAGTTAAACTAGGCATAAGAGGTTTTGCTTCAATTAATGTCCAAACAGCAGAAGCTTTCGATACGCATTCTTGCGCAGTACTTATAGGTGTAGGAGCCACAACAATTAATCCTTATGTAGCTTTTGATTCAATATATCAAAGATATGAAAAAAATTTGTTTGGAAAACTAAGTTTTGAAGAATGTATTCATAGGTATATTGATTCATTAGATAATGGATTGCTTAAGATAATGTCCAAGATGGGAATTTCAGTTTTAAGTGCATACAGAGGTGGATGTAATTTTGAAGCTGTAGGAATAAGCAGAGCTGTAATTGCTGATTACTTTCCTGGAATGGTATCAAGAATTTCTGGCATAGGAATTAACGGTATAGAAAAAAAAATAAAAGCTCTTCACAAAAAAGCTTATCAAAAAAATGTTTCAATATTACCTATTGGAGGAATCTACAAATATAGAAAAAATGGAGAATTGCATCAGTATCAAGGTGAATTGATACATTTATTACAATATGCTGTTTCTATTAATTCATATGATAATTATAAAAAATACACCCAGGGTATTTATGATTTACCTCCAATTAATTTAAGAGACCTTTTAGATTTTAAAAAATTAAAAAAACCAATAAACATAGAAGAAGTTGAGCCAGTCTCTGATCTAAGAAAAAGATTTGGTAGTGGTAGCATGTCACACGGAGCGTTGTCAGCCGAAGCTCACGAAACTTTAGCTATTGGAATGAATAGAATTGGTGCTGCCTCATGCAGTGGTGAAGGCGGTGAAGATGCAAAAAGATATATTAAAATGAAAAATGGAGATAGTTCGAATTCTAGAATTAAGCAAATTGCATCAGCAAGATTTGGAGTAACGATTAATTATTTAAATAATTGCAAAGAAATAGAAATTAAAATTTCACAAGGAGCAAAACCAGGAGAAGGAGGTCAGTTGCCTGGTTTTAAAGTTTCACAAGAAATTGCTAAACTTAGACATTCTACACCAGGTGTAACATTAATATCTCCTCCGCCTCACCATGATATTTATTCTATAGAAGACTTAGCGCAACTTATTTATGATTTAAAACAATCTAATCCTGAAGCTAGAGTAGGTGTTAAATTAGTAGCTTCAACTGGAGTTGGAACCATTGCAGCAGGCGTAGCAAAAGCTAAAGCTGATGTAATTTTAATTTCAGGTCACTGCGGTGGTACAGGAGCTAGTCCACAAACCAGTGTTAAATATGTTGGCATTCCTTGGGAGATGGGGTTAACCGAAGCTAATCAAATTTTAACTTTAAATCAATTGAGACATAATATTACCCTTCGAACAGATGGTGGAATAAAAACAGGAAGAGATGTTGTAATTGCTGCAATGATGGGAGCAGAAGAGTTTGGTATAGGAACAACTTCACTAGTTGCAATGGGATGTATAATGGTACGTCAATGTCATTCTAATACATGTCCGGTTGGTGTGTGTACTCAAGATGAAAATTTAAGGAAAAGATTTACAGGAACACCAGAAAAAGTTGTAAATTTATTTACTTTTATTGCACAAGAAGTTCGAGAAATTTTGGCAAGTTTAGGATTCAGAAATTTAAATGAAATTATTGGTAGAACAGATCTTTTAAAACAAATAAGTAGAGGTACATCAAATCTAGATGATTTAGACTTAAGCCCACTACTAGTTCAAGCAGACCCTGGTTTAAATAAAAGATACTGTTTGCCTAACTTTATAAATTCAGTGCCATCAACTTTAGATGAAAAAATTTATACTGATTCAAAAAATTTATTTAATCAAAAAGATAAAATTGAATTGAATTATAGTATTAAAAATACTCACAGAGCTGTTGGTACGCGTCTGTCACACTATATTTACAAAAAATTTGGAGAAAGAAAGATTGAAGAAGATTCTTTCATAATAAATTTATCTGGATCAGCAGGTCAGTCACTAGGAGCTTTTGGTATAAAGGGTTTAAAATTGAATTTAATAGGAGATGCAAACGATTATGTAGGAAAGGGACTTTCAGGAGCAAAGATAGTTGTTAAATTTCCTAAAGAAAGCAAATTAACTACCAACGAAAATACCATTATAGGTAATACTGTGCTTTATGGAGCAACTTCAGGAAGGCTTTTTGCAGCAGGTCAATCAGGAGAGAGATTTGCAGTAAGAAATTCAGGAGCCGAAGCCGTAATAGAAGGTTGCGACTCCAACGGCTGCGAATACATGACCGGAGGTGTTGTTGTTATTTTAGGCAAAATCGGGGACAACTTTGCAGCTGGGATGACAGGTGGAATGGCTTTTATTCATGATCCTAATAATGATTTTGAAAATTATGTTAATCAAAATTCTGTTGTATGGCAAAAACCCGAAACATCTTATTGGAAAGATTATTTAAAAAATTTAATTCAGGAACATTTAAAAGAAACACAATCTAAAGTAGCTGAAAAAATATTAGAAAATTTTGAAGAAGAAGTTAAAAAATTTAAACAGGTATGTCCAAAAGAAATGATAGATAAGCTGGAGAATCCATTATCCTTGAAAACGAAAATATCAAAAGTTATTTAAATTAAATGAAAAAAAATTTTAAATTATTTTGTTTTGGATTTGGGCAGGTAGCTAAATATTTAATAAAAAATTTAATAAAAAGTAATTATAATTTTGAACTAATTACTACAAACACTTCTAAAACCACAGTAAATCAGATAAATAATTTAAAATATAAGTCTTATTATTTTTTTAACGAAGATTATGATAAAGAATTAATAAACGAACTTAACAATTCAAATAAAGTATTAATATCTATCCCTCCAAAAAAACAAAATGATACTGTTTTAAAAGTATTTGGTAAAAATTTTACCAAAAGTAATTTTGATTGGGTTACATATTTATCAGCGACCAGCGTTTATGGCGATAAAAAGGGTAAATGGGTTGATGAAAAAACGAATCCCGAACCAACCTCCGAGAGAGGTGTTGCAAGATTGAATGCAGAGAATAGTTGGTTAAATTTATTTCTAAAATTTAACTTGCCTGTTCAAATATTTCGATTGTCTGGAATTTATTCATTTGAAAATAATGCAATTGTAAAAATTAAAAAAGATAAGCTTAAAATAGTAAATAAAAAAAATCATTTTTTTTCTAGAATACATGTAGAGGACATTGCCGAAGTACTTAAAATTTCACTGATGAAATTTCAGGCTGGACAAATTTATAATATTTCAGATAATTATCCTTGCTCAAATAGTGAAATAGCAAAGTACGCAGCTAATTTGCTTAATGTAGAAATTCCAAAATTCATAAGTCTAGAAGAAATAACAAATAGCATGTTAAAAGATTTTTATAGAGATTCAAAAAAAGTGAGCAATAAAAAAATGAAAGATTTTTTTCAGTATACGCTTAAGTATCCAACTTTCAAAGAAGGATTAAATATGATTAGAAATCATATTATTTAATTCTTTCAAAATTTTTTTTAAATCATTTTTTCTAGATAAACTATGGTCACCATTCTTAATCATTATCAATTTTTTCTTTGCCTTTTTGCAAATTAAAAATATTTTTCTAGAAAATTTTGCAGGAACGACATCATCCTTTGAGCCATGAAATAATAGAATATTAATATTTATATTAATTTTATTTTTTTTTATTTTATTTTTTCTACCATCAAAAATTAACTGCTTCGTAATGGGGTAAATATATTCTCCATGCTCTAAATTATAAATTTTCTTATTTAAAATTATTTTTTTTATTTTTTTATTAAATTTTTTCCACATTAACTCTTCAAGAAATTCTGGCGCAGCAGCTATTCCAACAAAACCTTTAATTTTATTTTTAAATGAATTAAATAAATTTAATGCTATCCAAGCACCCATGCTTGAACCAATAAATATTAACCTATTACTTTTCTTGCATTTTATTTTGATAAGTTGTTTCGCTTCATTAGTCCATTTTGTTATATTACCATTAATAAATTTTCCTGAAGATTTTCCATGGCCCGAATATTCAAATTTTAAAAAATTAATTTTTTTTTTTTTACAAAAATTTTGTATCGTTGTAGGTTTTTTGCCTATCATATCCGACATAAAGCCATGAAAAAAAACTACAGTAATTCGGCTTTTTTTATTCAAAAAGAAATATTTAATCCTTTTTTTATTTGAGGTTGTAAAATATTTAGATCTTTTGTAACTCATTTGACGTATTATAATATTTCAAAAAAATGAAAAAAAAAATAAAAGTTTTACAAGTAATACCAAAGTTAGGCTATGGAGGGGCTGAAACAGGGTGTTATGATTTGGCACACTACCTTCCAGAACAAAACTGTAAGTCTTATGTTGCTACAAGTGGCGGAGATTTAATTAAATTTATTAACAAAAAAAAAGTAAAAATTTTTAGACTGCCTGTTCATTCTAAAAATCCCATTTTAATTCTTTTAAATTCTATAATTATTATGTTTATAGTGCTGATTTATAACATCAATATTGTACACGCAAGAAGCCGAGCTCCAGCATGGTCTTGCCTTATTGCTACAAAAATTACTAGAAGAAAATTTGTTACTACATTTCACGGAACATATAATTTTACTAATAAAATTAAAAAATTTTATAATTCGGTAATGGTTAGATCTAACTTAGTTATAGCAGGATCAAATTTTATTTTTTCACATATTAACTCTAATTACGGAGATTTTATTTTAAAAAGTAAAAGAAAGCTTTTAGTAATTTTTAGGGGCATAAATACAAATTATTTTCATTACAAAAAAATCTTACCTATTAAAATCGACAAATTTTCTAAGCAATACAATATAGATAGAAATAAATTTATTATATTGCTGCCAGGAAGGTTAACTCCTTGGAAAGGTCAAGTATTATTTATTGAGGCATTAAAATTTCTTTTGGAAAAACAAAACATACCTTCCCTCGAAGCAATTATTTTGGGCGGTGACCAAGGAAGAAATGTTTATAAAAAAAAATTAGTTGGTTTGGTGCAGCAATATAGGCTAAATAAAATTGTAAAATTTATAGAACATTGTGAAGAAATGCCTGTTGCTTACAGAATTGCCAATTTAGTTATTTCTAGTTCCATTGAACCAGAAGCCTTTGGAAGAGTTTCGGTAGAGGCTCAATCAATGGAAGTGCCAATAATTGCGAGTAATGCCGGAGGCTCAACAGAAACTATAGTGGATAAAAAGACTGGTTTTTTGTTTAAAAACGGTGACCCACAAGCTTTGGCTGATACAATAGAGATGGTAATGCAGATGGATTATAATTCATTGAAATCAATTGGTTTTGAAGGTAGGAAAAATGTGTTAAAAAAATTTGATGTTGATAAAATGTGCTACACAACCTTTACTGAATATAAAAAATTGATAGAGTCTACATAATTCATGCCAGATATAATATTACCTGATGGTAAAAAAATTGCTTTTACTAATAAAATAGATGGGCACGAAATAGCAAAGCAGATTAGCAAATCTTTAGCAAAGGACGCTTGTGTTATGGATGTTGATGGTGAACTTAAAGATTTAAGTTTTTCTATTAATAAAAATGCAAAAGTTAAAATAATTACTCAAAAAGATAAAGAAGGATTGGAAGTGATCAGGCATGATGCTGCTCATGTTTTGGCTATGGCAGTTCAGGAATTATTTAGCGGAACTCAAGTTACTATAGGTCCAGTGATTGAAAATGGTTTTTATTATGACTTCTCGAGAAAAGAGCCTTTTACTGATGAAGATTTAAAAAAAATCGAGAGCAAAATGAAAGAAATAGTTGATCGAGATGAAATAACTAAAAGAGAAATTTGGAAAAGGGACGAGGCTATTAAACACTTTCAAAAAATAGGAGAACACTACAAGGCGGAAATAATAAGAGATATCCCCAAAAATGAAGAAGTTTCAATTTATCATCATGGTAAATGGCACGATTTGTGTAGAGGTCCTCATCTTTCTTCAACAGGAAAAATTGGAAAAGCTTTTAAACTTACAAAAGTATCAGGAGCATATTGGAGAGGTGATTCAAATAATGAAATGTTACAAAGAATATACGGTACATGTTGGCGAAACAAAAAAGAACTAGACGAACATTTATTACGATTAGAAGAAGCAGAAAAAAGAGATCACAGAAAATTAGGCAAAGAAATGGATTTATTTCATTTTAGAGAAGAAAGTCCAGGAGCAGTATTTTGGCATCATAAGGGTTGGACGTTATTTCAAACTTTAGTGTCTTACATGAGGCAAAAACAAAAAATTGCAGGATATAAAGAAATCAATACTCCGGAAATGTTAGATAAAAATTTATGGGAACAGTCAGGACACTGGGAAAAGTTTGGAGAAAATATGTTTACTTCTGAAACGCCTGATGAAAAAATTTTTGCTATTAAACCAATGAACTGCCCAGGAGGTATTCAAGTATTTAATCAAGGATTAAAAAGCTATAGAGATCTTCCTTTAAAGCTATCAGAGTTTGGAAAAGTTCATAGATATGAGCCTTCTGGTGCTTTACACGGTTTATTAAGAGTAAGAGCTTTTACCCAAGATGATGCACATATTTTTTGCACTGAAGATCAAATCAAAGATGAATGTCTAACTGTAACAAGTTTAATATTGGAAATATATAAAGATCTTGGTTTTGAAAATGTATTACTACAATTTTCTGATAGACCTCAAAAAAGAGTAGGAGATGATAAAATTTGGGATAAAGCAGAATCTGCACTTTTAGAAGCTATAAAAGATTCAAAACTAAAATATGAAATTAATAAGGGCGAAGGAGCTTTTTATGGACCAAAAATAGATTTTGTACTTAGAGATACCATCGGTCGAGATTGGCAGTGTGGAACTTTACAAGTAGATTTAAATCTTCCTTCAAGACTGGGGGCAACTTATGTAGCAACTGATGGTTCTAAAAAGGTACCAGTAATGCTTCATAGGGCTTTATTTGGATCACTTGAGAGATTTATAGGAATACTTATTGAGCATTATGCTGGTAAGCTGCCATTATGGCTAGCACCTTTGCAAGTTGTAGTACTACCAATAGCTTCAGAATTTGATAATTATGCAAAAAAAATATTTGATCAGTGCACGAAAGCAGGTATAAACACCGAGGTGGATTTAAAAAATCAAAAGATAAATTACAAAATTAGAGAACACTCTTTGTCAAAAGTTCCAATACTTTTAATTTGCGGTGAAAAAGAGGTTAAAAACAAAAGCGTTACAATTAGAAGATTAGGTTCAGAAAAACAAGAAACTTTATCATTAAATAAAGCCGTGACACAAATATCAAAACAAAATAAATTTCCTATAAATTAAGTGGCATATCCAAAACAAAATTATTTTCACAGAAGAACAAAACCTAAAGGTCCAAGAATTAATGACAGAATTCGCGCGAACGAAGTTCAAGTTATAAATAGCGAAGGAAAAAATCTTGGAACATTAGGCATAAAAGAAGCTATAGCAGTTGCAAAAGAAGAAGGTTTAGATTTAATTGAAATATCACCAAATGCTAACCCGCCAGTTTGTAAGATTATTGATATTGGTAAATATAAATACGATTTACAAAAAAAAGCAAACAAAGCAAAAAAGAAACAAAAA
>CEUS01034009.1_pt1 | contig 10002 bp, 6 predicted proteins | sample 427031 | NCBI WGS metagenome assembly CEUS01 (sample SAMEA2622837, study PRJEB7988) | marine metagenome | biome: marine biome (ENVO:00000447); feature: marine epipelagic mixed layer (ENVO:xxxxxxxxx); material: "saline water (ENVO:00002010), including plankton (ENVO:xxxxxxxx)" | depth 140 m | reverse complement strand
TCGTTTACTTGAAAATGCAATTTCCGAGCCATCTGGGGACCAAGACGGCCAATGGTCATCAGCTGGGTGCTTCGTCAACTGTCTCGCAACACCTCCATTCGTGGACGCAATCCACAAATCCCTATTCCAGACAAAGGCCATTCGTGTTCCATCAGGAGATACTGCCGGAACAGATGCTAACTCTATCTTCTGCCTAACTGAATAGCCTTCTACAACTGATAATAAAAGGACTAATGAATATATTAATACATTAAATTTCAATTCAATACCTTTGTTGCAGCGTGTCTCCCAGGCTAACCTTGGTTCATTCATCAAAGTGATCTTTTTGACTCATTTAATCGCCAGTACCTACTAAATGCATTGCCGATTCTCTTGATCACACTGATCGTCACAAGTAAAAACCCTTGCTTCAAAATCTTGATTTACTTGGACCATTCGATGACTGAGCCGAACAAATTCGTGTCATTTACGGAAACCAGATCACTGTCCCAACTTAATATCAACGATCCTTTTAATCATTATTTTCAACCAACAATCACCATATCTCAGCTGTTTTAATCAAATTTTCCATATCAATAGCTCTATTTTCTTTCTTTTTCTACTTTATGGAAAAGTTCCTGCATTTGTGGAACCGACACAGTCTGGGGTAAAAGATGGCGTCCCGTAGGGGATTCGAACCCCTGTTGCCGGGATGAAAACCCGGTGTCCTGGACCTGGCTAGACGAACGGGACTGCCAAAAAGGAAGTTGAGAACACTACGTACAGACTCCGTCCAATCAAGTTTTTTCCGTCGAAAAGCGTCAGTAGGCAAGCTTGACAGTTCTCTTTTTTTTGATTTCCTCCTAATCCTTTTCCCTAAACGCATAAGACTATGTCGCGCACATACAATCCATCCAAACTTAAACGAGCCCGCAAATTTGGTTTCCGAAAACGAAATTCCACAAGCGCTGGTCGTAAAATCCTGAAAGCCCGCCGTAGGAAAGGCCGCAAGATAATTACTGCGTCCGTCCCACGCCGATAATTTCTATCGGCGTCTCAGAGTCGATGCGATTCCGAGCCCGTCAAAGAATGTGTACGGATCATGCCTTTGTGGCAGTGCAAAAGGCGGGGAAAAGATTTCGTCATGATGGTTTCCTTGTACAGGTCAGGATTCGAGACAACCCACCTACATGCCCTAGACTCGGATTGAGAGTTGGTCGGAAAATAGGCAACGCTGTCATTCGAAACCGCGTAAAACGCATCATTCGGGAACTTTTTCGTAAACATCAGGCTAATCTGCCATCCTGTTCTGACCTTATTATCGTACCATACCCGAACTTTCTTTCAGTCAGTTACGATTCTTTGAAGGTAAGCTTCCAAGGTCTTTGCGAACGCCTTCAATCTCATTTGACCTCATAAAACATGGACAAAAAGAATTTTCTGATCGGCATCTGCCTTTTGGTCCTAGCCTTCGTTTTGATGTTTCAAAACGTCGAGAAAGCCTATCCTCCGCCAGAAGACCCCACTGCGGACCCTGGGGGTACAAAACCTTCTAAAACTTCCTCTTCCAGCCAGAGTGGTGAAAAGGATGTCTCCATTCAACCAAACCCGGAACAACCGGGAAAAGAAGACTCCAATCTAACGGGAATCGATAAAGATTCCAACAATTCCACACCCACTGTACAGCAAGCCCACGGCAAGGATTCACAAAAACAGAAAGACGCTACCTACCACAAGTGGAATCCCAATGATGAAATCGAGGTAACTTTTACCAGTGACGGCGGTGCCATTCATGAGATCCGGCTCAAGCAAACGGATCGAATAAGAATGGAGTACGTGTTTAAAAACCCCATTAAACCTGCGCTCGATGTCTCTTTCCAAAAGCCCGACGGCCCACCTCCTTTGGCAAATTTTGATAAATCTGGATACGAGATTACCATATCACCCGACTACAGCGCCGTTACTTGCGTAAAAAAAGGCACCGGAGTCAGGATTACTCGAACCTATAGAGTGTCCCAAGATGATCCTTATCTGATCGACCATACCACCAAGGTGGAAAATACTGGATCCGTAGCGTTACCATTGGAACGAATCACCTTTGTAATCGGCATGGCGCGACCAATCGCCGATCGGAAGTACAACTTTTTCGATGACTGGCGAGCCTATATCAACGTAGGCTATTTCAACGCCGGGGAAGAACAGAACGTGGGGTGTCGTTGCGCCAACTGCAGTGGCCGTATCGACGGGGAGGAAGATGAATTTTGGCAGAGCAATGAATTCGGAGGGGGGGTGCCGCCTTTCACCCTTAGCAGAGCGAAGTGGGCATGCGTCAACAATCGCTTCTTCGTCAACATCCTGCGCCCAGACGAAGAAAAGAAGGATGCAATCATCGACGCCGAGGTAATCGATTTAGGTGAAATACCAACATTCGAAAAAATTTACACGGAAGGTCAAAAAGGGATTTCGGGAACCTTTTCCTACCCCTTTGGGACAATCGAACAAGGAGGCTACAAAGAGGTTTCAATTACCTATTACGCCGGCCCAAAAGATTACGTCAGGCTACAAGAACTGGGGCATGACCAGAAAACAGTCATGCAATTCGGTATCTTTTGGTGGGTATCGGAACCCTTGAACGCCTTCCTCAACTTACTTTATGGATGGTTGGGTAATTTTGGTTGGGCGATCATCATCATGACAATCTGCGTAAAACTGGCTTTGTGGCCCTTGACGGCGAAGTCACTCAAGTCTCAAAAGAAAATGCAGGAACTTCAGGAACCACTGCAGGCATTGCGTCAAAAGTACAAAAGCAATTCGCAGAAGATGAATCAGGAGATGATGAAGTTCTACAAGGAACAGGGCGTGAACCCCTTGGCCGGGTGCTGGCCCATGCTGATACAGATCCCCATTTTTCTTGGTTTGTTCTGGATGCTTCGATCCGCAGCCGAATTGCGTGGAGCCGAATTCCTCTGGATCAAAGATCTCTCTGAACAGGATAACATCGTGGATTTAGGGTCCTATTCCCTGAACCTTCTCCCCTTGTTCATGGTGGTGACTCAGGTTATTCAAATGAAGCTGACCCCTATGAACTTGGGGCCAAACGCCAGCGATCAACAGCGCATTCAAGCCAAAATGATGCGTATGATGCCTTATATTTTTCTAGTTTTTCTCTACTTTTTCTCTTCGGCTCTCGTGCTTTACTGGACGATTCAAAACGTTCTGAGCATTGTTCAGACCCTGATGACCAAACATGGCAGCGATGCAGTCCCCATCCCTGTCAATACAGTGGAAGAACCAAGGGAGAAAACAAAGGTTCTGGATTCCGTCCAACACGTCAGCCAAGAAGAAAGAACGCATCGCAAGGCGTTGGGACTGAGGTTGCGTGGAGACTTAAGCAAAAAGGAAATCAAGGTGGCCTTCAAGGAACGGATCAAGCGATTTCATCCTGACAAAATTCGGAACTTGGGAGCCAAGCGCCAAAGCCAAGCGGAAGAAAAACGTAAAAAACTCGAACTGGCTTATGAATTTTTGTTGAACAAAGGATAATTCATAGAGCAAGATTCGCCCGACCTAAGAAATAAGCCATGTCCGGACACAGCAAATGGGCAACGACCAAACGTCACAAAGCGGCAGTCGATGCAAAGCGTGGCAAGATTTTCAGTGTAATCAGCAAGGAAATCACTCTGGCTGCTAGAGATGCAGGTGGAGACCCCGATTTCAACCCTCGCCTTCGCACCCTCATTATCAAAGCCAAGGCCGCCAACATGCCGGCCGACAATATCGACCGGGCGATTAAAAAGGGAACCGGTGAACTAGCTGGCGCCGCAATCGAAGAGTTGCTTTACGAAGGTTACGGTCCCGGTGGAGTGGGTATCATCGTGGAAGTAACCACCGACAACAAAAACCGAAGCGCTTCGGAAGTTCGCAGCACGTTGACTAAACATGGTGGAAAGTTGGCAGGCCCTGGCGCCCTGACTTTTAATTTCAAGCGAAAGGGGCAATTCCTCATAGCCAATGAAAAATGCTCCGAGGAAAGCCTTATGGAAGTCGCCTTGGAATACGATGCCGAGGACGTCATAGCGGAAAAGGAGCATTTTGAAGTGCTATGTGAAATTGGGGACTTCGACAAGTTGTCGCAAGCGCTTGAGGAAGGTGGCATTGAACCCGATTCAGCGGAGTTAGCCTACGTTCCAAATAACTTGGTAAAAATCGAAGACGGAAACATGGCCAAGCAAGTCATGAAACTCATCGAACACCTCGACGATTTGGAGGACGTCAAGAGCGTCCATAGCAATTATGACGTGGATGAGAGTTTGCTGGAAAGCTAATCTCCCTCATAGTCTTCGTTGCAACTTTTCCTAAACTGCGCCAGACGCACGCCCCCAACAGCGAGTTCAAGGGGGAAATTCGCCATGAATTCCACAAGCAAGCAAAACGACGAACCAAACGACACCGAGGTAGGACTTGTCCAACCAAGGGATTTCGTTTCCGAGGCTCCCTTTCACTTCGAGAGAGGAGGGGAAATTGAAAGTCTTTCGATCCGCTATGAAACCTATGGCGAACTCAATGACCAAAAGAACAATGCCATTTTGGTTTGTCATGCATTGACCGGAGACCATCACTGCGCCGGTTTGCATTCCGAGAACGACCGTAAACCGGGGTGGTGGCACGATATGATCGGCCCCGGCAAACCAATCGACGTAAACCACTTTTTCGTAATCTGCTCGAACTGCTTGGGCGCTTGCCAAGGGACTACTGGTCCTGTTTCCACCAACCCCTCCACCGGGCAACCTTACGGTTTGAGTTTTCCCGATCTCACCGTAAGCGACATGGTGCGCGCCCAAAAACTGTTGGTCGATCACTTCGAATTGAAACAGTTGTACGCGGTGATTGGTGGAAGTATGGGCGGCATGCAGGTGCTGCAATGGGCCGTCGAATATCCCGACGCCGTGGAGAGAATCATTCCAATCGCCGCCACGGCCAGGCACAGCGCCCAAGCCATCGCCTTCAACGAAGTAGGACGCAACGCGATCATACAGGATTCCCAATGGAAGAACGGTGAGTACTCTACCGAAGACGGCCCCGACGTCGGCCTCAGCATCGCCCGAATGATGGCGCACATCACCTACCTCTCCGAGGAAAGCATGGAGCGCAAATTCGGACGAAGCAGGAAAACCGCTCCCAAGGAGGCCGCGGACCCGAAGCAGCGCTTCGACGTTGAGTTTGAAGTGGAAAGCTACCTTAGGCATCAAGGTAAAAGCTTCGTCAACCGATTCGATGCAAACACTTACCTGTACCTAACAAAAGCCCTAGACCGCTTTGATCTATATGGAGAAAACAACGATTTGTCGGAAGCCCTCGCCAAGGTAAAGGCAAAGACATTGTCGATTGGATTTACCTCGGACTGGCTATATACTCCTGCTCAGAATCGTGAAATCGTCGATACCTTGCTGCGCCTTGGCAAAGAGGCGTCCTATGCCGAGATTGATTACGACCTTGGGCATGACTCCTTTCTCCTCAAGGCAGACGCTTTCCATAATTTGATCCGGGCCTTTCTTGGAACCGAGCTTGAACGGCCCAAGTCAACCCCCTCGAATTCCAAAACCGATCTCGATCGAAAGGAAGTGAAACGGGAAACCGATTTTCAGATCATCAGCCAATGGATCGAGCAACGGGAGCGAGTCCTTGACTTGGGGTGCGGTCGAGGAATCTTACTCGATCATCTACAAGAAGCAAAAGGTGTGTACGGGGTTGGAGTAGACATCGATCCCGACAAGATCACTTCCTGCGTGGCACGCAACGTGTCGGCCTATCAAGGAGACGTTCGCGAGGCCTTAAGAACCTTTGATGCCGATTCCTTCGATTGGGTGGTTTTCTCACGCACTGTGGAAGAACTCGAAAATCCGGGGGAAACCTTACGCGACGCGCTTCGCGTCGGTAAAAGAGCTGCTGTCAGTTTCGTCAACCACGGCTTTTGGCTCAATCGGTTGAATTACTTTTTAAACGGCAGTCGCACCCGTAATGAAGTCTATCCCGAAGCTTGGCACGAAAGAAGCCCAGCCAATCCCTTCAACTTGCAGGATTTCGAGAAGTTTTGCCAAGGAGCCGGGATCGCCATCCATCGAAGAATCCACCTTGCGGGAGACTGGCGAAAGCCTTGCCACCTATTGCCTAACCTGCGAGCTGGTTGCGCGATCTATGAGTTGGGTCGGGGTTAGCGACCCCACTTCACTGCCGATAAATATCCCCACAAAGCCCCAATGGCCAATCCAACGCCATGGGCGGTGTTAGCTACACCAGGAACAATCTGGACCAAACAAAGAAAAAACCAGCCTATCATGATTGCAATGGTAGTAGGCGGTAAACCAATGCCATCGCCAGGATCAAACCTACCTTTCATCCAAGCATAACCAAAAAAAGCATATATCACGCCCGACATACCTCCGAAACTCGGGCCGGAAACATAATATTGGCAAAGATTCGCAGCGATTCCAGTTATTAAAACAAACAAAACCAGAAACCGTGGTCCTTTCCGGTTTTCCAACATGCCACCAAGATCGAATAGCCACACCATATTGAACAGGAAGTGAAGCGGGCCAAAATGAATGAAGGCAGGGGTAAGCAATCGCCAAACCTCCAAAGATTGCATGGAAGCAATTTCCGGCAATCCAGGCATCCAATAAATGTGCCTACCTTCAATCTTGTACTCTGTGATGGAAAGTGTTTGTAGCCATTGGTTGGCTGCGTCTCTCCCCATGCCGGTAAGTAAAAATGCAACTCCACTGGTCAACAACAACAGCAGCGTAATACTACCGACACGATTGCGGTCACGCCATTTTCGTCCTAGGTTGACCTGTTTGTAGCGACTGCGGGATGAACGCTTCGGTATGGGCTTGGGATCGTTTTGACGAGCTGCCTTCAAGTATACCGATCTATGCGGATTCTCTCGATACCTTTCCAGTTCTCGGGCGGCGCGTTCCAGGTTTGCCTCGTCCTGAACCCAAATGGTCCAAATGCGCTCCTCCTCCTCCGCCTCGTTGTCTATTCCTTCGGCATGCAAGAAGGTGGAAAAGGTTTCCGCCTTTTCTTGGTCCTTGAATTCTCCGATCGCTCGCATGCTTGTTATGGAATCACTTTCACCTAGAACGACCGGCCCTTGATGGCAATCGCAAGTTGATAGGACACCTAGGAAAGTTATATCCCTGCCAAGGAAAAGAAAAAGAAAGCCAAATGGGGTAATAAAACGCCAAAGAACAAGGAGCTGAAGGCAGGCAAGTTGATCAAGACCAGAATCAGGACAAACCCGTATCGGGCAAATTCGGCGTAGGTCTGGTCTCTCATTCCGATGGCATGTTTAAGAAAATGCGATCCATCCAAAGGCGGAACGGGTATCAAGTTGAAGAGAAACAACAAGCAATTCAACAGGATGATCACCTTCAGCAAACTCACCGATAAGATTGCGTCGGGCATAACCCAAAACAAAAGACCTGCAAAGCCGGCAACCAGCAAGGCAATGACCAAATTGGCGAGGGGACCCGCCGCAGTAATCAGCATATCGTCACGAGCGCGAGTCTTCGGATTAGGCAAGGAAACCTGCACAGGTTTACCCCATCCGAAAATTGCGAAACCTGGATTTAGAAATATCATGAGCAAAGGCAGAAAAACCGTTCCGACCGGGTCAATGTGAGCGACCGGATTGAGAGTGACCCTGCCTTGAGCCCGAGGGACGGGGTCCCCCAATTTGTCGGCAACGAAAGCATGAGCCCATTCATGGATGCTGAGACTCGCCAACAAAATCAAATACAGGGCCATGCCCTCTTGAAGATTCATGGCAAAGACAAAATCACCCACCAAGCCAAGCCATGCAGAAATTAAAAGTTGCGACTTGGTTGTTCGCCAACCCGATTCAATTCCGCAAGCGCCTGCAAAGACATTTTGATCCTTCCCTTATCGTCATAGGAAGCGCGAACCGCATCCACTCGCAAATTACGAAGCAATTTTTCCTCCTCCAAGCGTTCCACGATTTTGGCGAGCTTCATGAGGTCTGCATCAAAAAAGAGTTCTTCGTCACTTGGTTGCGCTTTGTCGTTTGGTCGCAGATTGATTTGGGCATTCTTGTCTTTAACGGAAGGCTTTTGCTTCGATGGCGTCGGTTTGACTGCGGGGGGGGAGGCCTGGGGAGCAACTAGTAATTCAAGTAACTTGCTCTTGGTCGCCTTCATGGCAGGAGAGTGTACGCGATCAATTATCCGACGTGCTTCCAAAGGACGGTCCAGTTCCATCAAAACTCTGGCTTGGCAAAGAAACAAATATTCCATTTCCACGACTTTGCTTTTGCTTTTGCTGGCCAACTCTCTCCACAAATTCAAGGCTTCGTTCCAGTCTGGCTTCGCCACGTCGAAAAAGCTTTGGGCATATCGCAAACGGTACTCGAAATTGTCAGGCTCCAAGGTAGCCGCTTGGCGAAACGCAATCATCATGTTGCGATCGTTGGAGGACTTGGTCGTGATGCCCAAATCAATGAGTTCCTCCTGAAACAAAAACAAAAAGGTTCCAAGTTGATGATGATAGGTTGCCACTTTGGGACTCAACTCGACTGCCCGCAGTAAATAAGGCAAAGCTTCAGCGACCCTGCCTTCTTCCGCCAAATAGTTCGCGATCTGTTGTTTCACGACAGCCAAATTGGAATCGATCTTGTCGGCTTTCAGAAAAATCCCCGTGGCCGGGCCAGGTTGATCCACCTGTCTCAAAAACTTGCCGAACAATAGGAGAGCAGTGACGTCTTTGGGATTATCGGCCAAATATGATTCGTAATCGGTAACCAAATCCTGGATTTTTCGCGTCAATTCTTTCTCGTTCATGGGCTTTTCCTCGGAAGCCAAGGCAAGCAATCTCCGCTCCTTCGCAACAATGGAAGCAAGCCGAATTTGAGAAAGTGTAGCACCACCTTCCGGTTTGTTTGCGACGACTCGTCCAGCTAGAGAGCAAGGCAGAAAACCAAGTGTTAAAAGAAGCAATAGAAGGGAAGAGAAGGCAGAGCGTTTCATGTCGACTGGGCAATGATGGTAGCCGTAAGCCAAGTGCTTTTCAGGCTTGGAAGAAGTTCTTGCATAGCATAACTAACAAGGAAGTCACTATGAAGTTTTCTTTTCTAGTTTGGATCGCATTGGCTGCATTGGCCATTGGAGCTCGAGCTGCAGACAAAGGCAACTCCGTTTGGACACCTGAACTTTCTTTCGATGAAATTCAGGCGAAGGCCAAAGCTGGTGATCCTTACTTCCAAGCCGTTCTGGGCATTTACCTGCGCGCAGGCGAAAGTGGTGTGAAGATTGATTTCGACGCCGCGAGATTCTGGTCGCAAAAAGCAGCTGACGGAGGAGATCCGCTTGGGTTTTACAATCTCGGAAATATTTCTCTGCTAAGAAAACAGTTGAAGGAAGCCACGGATTATTACCAAGAAGCTCAACTTCTCTTGACGCGAAAGGCTGCTGAAGGCGATCCCATTGCACAGTTTGCCATGGGTGAAATTTGCTGGATGGTCGTTCCTAAAAATCGTTTCAAGGCGTTGGAATATTGGCATGACTCAGCAGCAGCGGGTTACTCTCAGGCGCAAGCGACCTTGGGCGCCATTTACTTGAAGGGTTCACCAGGTATATTGGAGAAAGATGAACGCAGAGGAATTTTTCTGCTGGAAATGGCTTGCCGGGCAAAATCCATGACAGCCTATTTGAATTTAGGTTTGGCTTACTATAATGGGGAGGGTGTCCGAAAGAGCAAAGAGCTAGCCGCAGGCTGGTTGCGCAAGGCTTCTCAGCAAAACTTTTCGGATGCCCAATATTTGCTGGCTACACTTTTATCGGAAGTAGATCCAACAAAGAATAAAGCGGAAATCATAAGGTTACTGCAAAAAGCCGCGGATCAAGACCATTTGGATGCCAAGAAAGATTTGCAAAGTCTCCTTGGCGGCACTGCCGTTGCTTCCACTCCAACAACTCCCCCCAAGCCAAAGGTTAATCCACCAAACGC
>CEUS01233012.1_pt1 | contig 10007 bp, 11 predicted proteins | sample 427031 | NCBI WGS metagenome assembly CEUS01 (sample SAMEA2622837, study PRJEB7988) | marine metagenome | biome: marine biome (ENVO:00000447); feature: marine epipelagic mixed layer (ENVO:xxxxxxxxx); material: "saline water (ENVO:00002010), including plankton (ENVO:xxxxxxxx)" | depth 140 m | reverse complement strand
ACCTGTAGTTTTTCATTACCAATTACCCCGACATAAAGTTCACGACCATCAATAAACTGCTCAACGATTGCGGATGTTTCAAGAGTGTTATGAATAAACTGTACGCGGTTTTTAAGTTGGTTGATATTTTTCACTACTGAAGCTTGTGAAATGCCTACCGAAGCTTCATAGAAGAGGGATTTGACAATTAAGGGAAATGTAAGATTTTTTGGAACAGCTACTTTTTGTCCAGGGCGCACCACAAAGAATTCCGGCACAGGAATTTTGTGGTATGCCAAGAGTTTTTTAGAGAGTGACTTGTCACGGGCGAGAGTCATACCACGTGGGTTACAGCCAGTGTAAGGTACTCGGAGCAACTCAAGGTAACTGACTAAGTTCTGATCAAATGTTGTGACACCGTCAAAGGACTCCATTAAGTTGAAAACAATATTTGGTTGCAAGCGTGCCAGGGTTTGATGAATTTTAAGAAGATCGTCATCAACGCCAAGTAGCTCAACTTTGTGTCCTTGCTCCTGAAGTGTGACGATGATGTCGTACTCCATTTTCCATTCGGCGTTGACAAGGTCAATGCCACTAGGATCAGTGGGCGGGACAAGGTGTTTATGGGCGAGCACGAGGATCCTATTTTTTTTCACGTGGGGGGGGTCGCCCTTTCTAGTCTATTTGCGAGTTTGTGAATTTAGCTGCTTGAACAGCTGTTGCTCGGCCGTCATCAATGCAATCTGGAATTCCTATTGCTTGGAAACCGCTACCTGCTAGAAAGATTCCTGGCACATTTGTTAATTGTTGTTGAATGTCAACAATGCGGTTATGGTGACCAACTTCGTACTGTGGACTTTTTTGAGTCCATCGGTAAAGACGCGTGAATAGCGGAGGACCAGAAATGTGAAGCACTTGTGATAATCCATTTCTAGCCATTTCAATCAACGTATCATCTGAGTGTTCGAGGCAGTTTTGGTCTCGACCGCCACCGAGGAAACCACGAAGGAGCACGCAGCCTTCTGGTGCTCTGTTAGGCCATTTAGAACTCACCCACGTAGCTGCTAATAGTGGATTGGGTTCAACTCGTGGGACTACAAACCCTGTTCCGTTTAGCGGATGATCGATTTGTCGTTTGTGATAACCGAATGCAACGGTTGCTGTGGATGCGTAAGTAATTTTATTGCAAAGGCTTGACAGCGTAGTGTCAATACCACGTAGTAGGCCAGCAGCAACATATGCTGGCACTGCTAGTACAACAGCACGCGCTCGAATAGGACCATTCGAGGTTTTCAGTAGAAACGTACCAGTTCTTTGCATATCTGTAATACGTGTAGACAAAGCAAGTGTTTGAGGAGGCAGTGCATTCACGAGGTGTTCAACAAGTTCACCGATACCACCTGGCAATGATACAAATGCGCCTTTTGATGACGTAGGTGTTTGAAGAGTTCTGAATGCTTTTAGAACACTTCCAAAATGGTTTTCTGCTTCGACTAATCTAGGGAACAAAGCACGAACGGAGAGTCGGTCAACGTCACCTGCATGAATACCTGCCAGTAAAGGTTCGGCAAGATATCGGACTGCTTCGTTACCGAAGCGTCGTTGCACAAACGCAGCAATAGTTTCATCATTATCTGTATCTCGCTTAGCCAACAATGGTTCTAGTGCCATGCGTACCTTGCCTGGCAATGTAAAAAGACTGGAGCGTGCCAAAGCTCCCAAGCGTAAAGGAAAACCAAGGAAGGATCCCTCTGCTAAAGGGTGAAGTTGCTTATCCCTAAGAATATAAGAAGTTCGAGGTGGAAGAGTGGTTTGTAAGCGCTCAGCAATTCCAAGTTCTTGGCAGAGTTTTAAGGCTGCTGGCTTTTGTCTGAGAATTGCATCTGGTCCTGCGTCAATAATCCAGTCATCAAACCGCTCTGTCAGAATAACGCCGCCAGGGCGGTCTCCTGCTTCAAATACACGGAACTGAATGCCATGCTTGCTTAGCTCATAGGCAGCTGAGAGTCCAGCGATGCCACCGCCGACGATAGCAATGTCCAGAATAGGGGCAGTCACTGCTTCGATGGTCTCCTTGCTCTCCGACTTGAAGGTCAAATTTTATTCAGGCAATCCGCTCTGAAATATTGTGTACGTGTTTGGCAAGTATTTGAACATTTTCCACTGGAGTCGATGGCAAAATTCCATGCCCAAGGTTGAAGATATGTCCAGGTTGACGATTCACTCTGGCAAGGATGTCATCTGTTTTTTCTAATAGACGTTCTCGTGGTCCAAGTAATAGTGTTGGATCGAGATTTCCCTGTACCGCATGAGAATGGCCTATACGTTCCCAAGCAAGATCAATTGGTAATCTCCAATCAACACCTATCACATCTCCTCCTGCATCCCTAAGGTCTTCAAGTATCGCTGTTGTACCTGTTCCAAAATGAATAGTTGGTACTTGTTTACCGATGGTATCGAAAATATAACGAGTATGTGGAAGAACAAACTCTTTGTAATCAGCTTGGTTTAGTGCCCCAACCCAAGAGTCAAAAACTTGTATTGCATTCACACCAGCTTCAATTTGAGCGATGAGATAGTCAGCTACAATTGTTGAAAATTTTTTACAGAGTTGGTGCCAGGCATCAGGATGATGGTACATAAGAGTCTTGGTATGCCCAAAATTGTTTGAATGCCCACCTTCGATAGCATATGAAGCAAGTGTAAATGGTGCCCCAGCGAATCCAATAAGTGGCAGTCGTTCATCTAATTCATTTTGAACAAGCCTGATCGTTTCCAATACATGTGAGAGGGCCTCACGTGGTTCAAATTTTTTAAGCCGTGCGATGTCGTCACTCGATCGAACAGGATTTTCAATAGCTGGACCTTCTCCTGCTACAAAATCGAAATGCAGTCCCATTGGTTCAAAGGGTAGTAAAAGATCAGAGAAGAGTATGGCGGCATCTACATCAATTCGTTGTACTGGTTGTAGGGTAACTTCGGTTGCTAAATCAGGTATTCGACAAAGTTGCAGTAGAGAATATTTACGTCGCAGGGCCTGATACTCAGACATATAGCGACCAGCCTGGCGCATGAACCAGACAGGTGTGGCATCAACAGGTTCAAGCCGACAGGCTCTGAGGAATCGAGAATTTTTCAAATGCTTTCCACTATTTGGACTAACTGGATTGTGTAAATCACAACAACTAATTCCCAACAGGCATTTTAGTCAGGTCACATGCAAGTGTAATCATCTCATCGAGCCAGAGAGGTTTATAGCGGATTTCCGCACCGAGTGCATATATTTCATCTGTTTGGGAGTCGTTTAGATAGTAATCTCCAGTGACAATTGCAACAGGTACAGCCCTGAAATCAGGGATAGCTCTAATTATTTTGAGAAACTGTAGCGTGCTTGCAAGAGGCATCCGGAGATTAAGAATTATGGCTTGTGGTCGGTGCATTTTCATTAAATCCAAGCCTTCATTTGTAGAGGAGGCTGCCCAGACTTCATAGCCATTTAGCCTAAGTTTTCGTGAAAACGTGTCAGTAGCGTTAACATTTTCGTCAACAATAAGGATACGGGTAGATGCCCGAACTTTTGGTGGAATTAGCACACATCATTGTGGATGTCTGCCCGTTCTGTCGTCAAGACCACTAGTTTATGCACCTTAATCCTACGATCTTGTAAGCTCGTGCTATATTCAGCCGGTTTCTACTGTTGTATTTATGGCCCCAAGTGGGCCCCAGCCCTGGAGGAATGATTGAGCCCAATTCTGGTGCGACCAATCCGTGAGCAACTTGAGCATGACAGGGTCATTCGCCTATTACAGGCAAAGTATAAGAGAAAGTTTAATGTTGGCATGAACGTAGGTTCAGACCAGGCAGTACCTGTAGGAAAGGGGACTTCTATCGTTTTTCCTGATCTTGTGCTCCAAACATCTGATCAGGCACGAAAGTTACTCAGTGTGATTGAGGTCGAGACCTCAGAATCAATCAATAACCTTGAAGCAATGTCTCAGTGGGTAAGGTTTAGTCGCTTCAGAGTCCCTTTCTTACTTTATGTCCCTGCGAATGGTCTCGATGCAGCGCGACGTCTCTGTGCAGAACATAGTATCCGTGTTGGTGAAATTTGGACTTACCATGCGGTCGGAGAGCAGATGCGTTTCACGCTAGCTACAAAAGCTATTGTATTGAATAAAAAGAAATCTAAAAAAACAGCGACTAAGGATTCTGGTGTTTCCACTCGATCAACTGTGACTGCTTCAAGCTCTAGAAAAAGAAAAAAAGCTACGAGTTCAGCTATGGCTCAGAAACGGAAATAAAGCACGTTGCCACTTTTACGCGTATTACGCGACAAGCGCGGTTACGAAACTACATACCTGATGGATTCGATTCGTGACGGTGATCGCCAACGCTCAAGGATTTTGTATGTATTCAGGACGCCTCCTGATGTTCACGTGGGTTCTAGTCCACTTGAACCAGTTGTAATGCGTGAGCTTGAAACTTTATACCCCAATATAGAGTTTGACTGGAAAGCATTAGTCAGCAGTCGACAAACAATAGAATCAGTACCTAAGCAGGATTATGTAAAAAAACGTCAGAGTGCAGAGAGTCCATCTAATGAAGCTTTAGCGTTAGCCCAAAAGCCTAATGATGCGAAGCTATCGTTGGAAGCACTATTACTGAAGGAATTATCTGGAAGTATCAGTGATATGGGTGCTCAACCGTGGGTTGTACCGTCAGTTATTGAAGGCGCAACAATTGATGAACAATTAGCGTGGCTTCAGCTCTGGTATCCACAAATTAGAGATTTTGTATTGGAACGAATCCAAGGCGATGAAGATCAAAAGATTCTTCTCGGATTAGCTGAGTTTCTGAACTCTGAATCTTGGACAGATCAAGAATCTAAAGTATACGGCCTTGAGGCTGCTGCTGAGGCGATGGATCGGCTATCTAAAATATTCATAGGCAGTGGACATAAGAAGAGTTTGGCTGTTCAGTCTGATTTGACTGATGACATCAACACTTAAGAAGTTATGAACCCACTGCCTACTTTTGCGTTGCAGTTGGAAGTGCTTGGCCATTGGGCGCCTGTGCTGTTTGTCTTGGTCTACACCCTGGCAACTCTAGCCTTCATTCCTGGAGCAGTTTTAACGCTCGCTGCGGGTGCAATCTTTGGACTTACGCAAGGGGTTTTTTTAGTATTTACAGGTGCAGTGGTTGGGTCTTCTCTAGCTTTCTGTCTTGCTCGTTGGTTAGTTCGTGAGCGTGTGAGGCATTGGTTATCTAAAGATCAGCGAATGTTAGCAGTCGGCCAAGCTGTTAGCGGTCAAGGGTTAGGCATGATCCTATTGCTGAGGCTTTCACCTGTGATTCCTTACAACATGGTTAATTATGTGCTCGGTCTAACGCATGTTAAGTATCGTGAATTTTTGATTGGTTCGCTTGGCATGTTGCCAGGCACGTTTTTCTATACTTATTCAGGGAAAGTCGTTGGTGATGTTGCAGCCGTGGCATCAGGAGTAGCTGTTCCACGTGGACCTGCGTACTACACGTTTTTACTTATAGGTTTAATTGCGACAGGTGCAATCTTGGTGTTACTAACTCGTCTGTCTCGAAAAATCCTCGCCCAATCAGTTAAGTAACAGTCTATTTAAGTTGTTCGAAAGTTTTTAAAGATCTGGTTTTCAGCGGGTTCAGCTATGAGCGAAGGAACTTAGTTTCAACTGCAAGTAATTTATCAAGCCTTCGACGGTGTCTATCTTCACCAGTGAAACGTGCTTTAAGAAAATTCTCAGTAATTTCCAAGGCTAGCTTAGAGCTGATTACTCGAGCACCAAGACAGAGAACATTCAGGTCGTCGTGTTCAACTGCTTGGTGGGCCGTGTACAAGTCGTGACATACAGCTGCTCGTACACCTGGAAACTTATTAGCAACGATTGAAACACCTGCTCCGCTTCCACACACAATTATTCCGCGCTCGGCCTGGTTGCTCCTGATTGCTTGAGCCACGGCCTCAGCAAAATCAGGGTAATCCACAGGCTCGGTAGAATGCGTGCCAAGATCAGTAATCGCGTAACCACGTTCAGTAAGAGCAGTTACCAGCTGCTGTTTTGTTTCAAATCCGGCATGATCTGCACTAATTACTACCTTCATTAGGGCTCCGTAAGGGTTTGGATGTCAGCAGTATAACCGCTGAGCTTCTCCTGCTATACTTATAGGCATGTCTCAAGCTGTTAAGTGTTTAGTTCTTAGTGCTTTCGGGTTGTTCCTTATTGCGGTACCACTTGCGCAGGCTCCATCACCGACAGATGGGCAGTCTGACAGACCTACTCAAGCTGAGATCGCCGCCACTTTCCGTGCTTCTGTCGACTTAGTCACTACAGATGTCATTGTTCGAGATTCTCGTGGACAGTTTGTGTCAGATCTTGGTGTTGAGGATTTTGAAGTTCTTGAGGATGGTGTGCCCCAAGAAGTCGCGTCACTAGTTTTAATCCATGGCGGGCGGGCATTTAATATGCAAGCCCCTCCTGCCGCGCCTGTTCAAGAAGGAATCATTTTACCAACAGCCCGTCCTGTTAATGATATGGCTGGCCGAATCTTTGTATTCTTTGTCGACGACTTGCATTTTACATTTCGTGACACGGCACGAGTCCGGGATCTTTTGAAGCGGATGCGGAAGAACCTGGTTCACGAAGGTGACATGTTCGGAATTGTATCGACGGGACCATCTTCCTTGTCAGTTCAATTGACTTACAATTTAAAAGTCCTTGATGATGCAATTGAACGTATCGCTGGCGACGGTCTTCGTCCAGCTGACATTATGTTGCAGCAAGAGGGTCCGAATGGTCCTCAAGAACTACGCTATCGTGCTCATGTTGCATTCAAGACAGCTTACGATCTTGTAACAAACCTTGAAGCAGTCAGAGATCGTCGCAAGGCACTTCTTTATATGAGCAGTGGGTATGACTTTAATCCTTTTGAATTAACTCGTGTAGGGAAAGAAAGAGAGAGACTTAGAAATTATCTGGATGATGATTTTGGAAATGGGATTTACAATCCTTTCCAAGAAGATGCTTTTCGGGGACGACGAGATCCAGGAATGGAAGGTCGCCAATTTGCAGACACGGACTTAGCGATGGAACTAGTAGAGCTAACGCGCGCTGCTAACAGGGCAAATGCGACGATGTACACGATTGATCCTAGAGGTCTTACCGCTGGAATGGATATCGACGAAGAAATAGAAATGGCTGATTGGGGTGTTTATGTTCGTAAGACGCAGGACAGTCTTCGTACATTAGCCCAGCTGACAGGTGGCATTGCTGTTGTGAATACAAATAATTTTAATGATGCATTTGAACGCATCGATGCAGAAACGAGTGACTACTATGTTCTTGGGTATTACTCGACAAATCCTGATCCTCTTCGGCGAACCCGCCGATTAGAAGTCAATGTGAATAGAGAAGATATGGAAGTACGGTCACGAACTTCTTACTCAATCGCGTTGCCAAATAGATCACAGTAAAACTTAGCAGTTTTAATTAATCGCTATAGACTAGATTTTTCACTATGTTTTGAGGGGCGTTTTGCCTTTTAGTTTTCCATGCTGAACTGATAGGCCTGGCGAGAACTGAAATCTGGATTGCACGCGATTGAAGGCTTTCAATACCTCGGCGACTGTTCGTGGGAGGCGACTTGTTTTTGGATAGATCCAGCCTGTTTCTCTAGTCAGTTGGTGTCCAATGATACGGTTGCAGCATAGCTGACCATTCGTGACTTCGGTTACTACAGATTGGTAGGGAATGATGGCAACGCCGAGCGCCGTACGAACCATGGCTTTAATAATTTCTACGTTTTCAGTTTCCATTACAATTTGTGGTTCTAGGCCTTCTTTAAGAAAAAAATCATCGAGCAGTCGCCGTGTGTTCGAACCACGTTCGAACAGAACAAATGACTGGCCTTCAAGTTCAGAAGGATAGATTTTCCGCTGTCGTGCCAGAGGGTGTCTAGGCTCCATTACGAGGAGGAGCTCCTCCTTGGCGACGGGAACTGAAATCAGATCAGGAGCTTCTAGTGGAAGCGTCAACAGGCCTAGGTCAGCGATTCCAGAGCGAAGGTTGTCTACACATTTATCGCTGCTTCCAGCAGTTATTTTTAAATCTAATTGGTGGTTGACTCTTTGTAGTTCAGCAAGCACTGCTGGAAAAACATATAAACAAACCGTCATGCCCCCTACCAGGCGAAGAGTGCCTTTTAGTGATTCCTGCTGGTCGCTAATGAGGGCCAGTGTGTCTTGTAAATCCTGAAACACACGATTGCTCAATTTTAGGATGGCATCGCCAGCTGGTGTTATGCGGATACGCCGACCGATACGATAAAAGACCGGCTCCCCAAGCTCCTCTTCGAGCAATAAGACCTGACGGCTAATTGCAGACTGGGCAACATGTAGTTTTTCACCCGCAGCCGTAAAGGAACCTGTTTCCACAATAGCTTTGATAATTTCTAGTTGGCGCATGTCCATAATAGGAGGTTACATGCCTCTGGTAAATGGATTCAACAATATCTAATCAATTTGCGTTTTTGAACCGATCGTGCATTTTTATTTAGTAGCCCGTGTTCGTTCTATGGCTTCTGTTAAGTAGTTTTCGTCAAGTTCAATGCCGATGAAATCAAGTCCAAGTTGTGCACATGCGACTGCAGTGCTGCCGAGTCCAAGAAACGGGTCGGCCACTAGCCCTATCCGTTCTAGTCCATGTAAACGGAGGCACATTTCCGGTAGCTTTGGAGGAAAGGTTGCTGGATGAGGGCGATCCTCTTCACGATTCTGAATTGTTTCGTAGGGGATGAACCATGTATTACCACGACATCTTACGCCATGGGCAGCACCACGCCAGCGACCAATATTTGATATGTCTTGATAGGGAACTCCGATTGCTCGACGTTCAAGTTGAGTCGAACCAGTAGGGGTAAAATGGAAAATAAATTCGTGAGCATTATGCAGGAAACGGCGGCTGTTAACTGGCTTGTAGTGTCCAAGTGCCAGGTCTTTATCAAGTTTGGCTTTTGCACCGGCAGCTACTTTTTCAATAGCAATCGATTTAACCCAGTGAATGGTATTTTGTAGTTGTAGATGAGCTCGTACTGCTTGTGCTACATCAAGTGCTGTCCAGGGATCAGTTGGTTTCCCACTAATATTCAGGAACAATGAACCTTCCTTTGTGAGGGCTTCGGTCGTTTGTTGCACCCAGCTTTCAGTCCATTCAAGGTAATTGCTTCTTGGAATTGTGTCGTCGTAACTTCGGTATTGCACGCCAAGGTTATAAGGCGGGGATGTTACAACTGCATCAAGGCTGCCAGGGGGCAGTTGTTTGAGTATTTCTACACAATCGCCAAGATAAAACCTGAAGCTTGCGCCTCTGATTTTAAAGCTGGTATGGGGTCGAGGAAGACGAGGCACCGGCGGGATTGTAACCTAATGGTGGGGATATTGAACGGGATCGATTACGATCAATGAATTCGACGAGACTTATTGTTAAGACTGGAGACGGTAGCATGGCTTCTGACAAGGTAAAAACGTTCACAGATGGGAATTTTGATGAGGTAACAAAGGATGGCGTCGTACTTGTTGATTTTTGGGCAGAATGGTGTGGTCCCTGTCGCCGACTTGCCCCTACAGTTGACCAGTTAGCTGATGATTATGATGGGCGCGCAGTTATTGGTAAGTTAAACGTTGATGAGAATCCTACTGTGGCTGCACGTTTTCAGATCCGAGGGATCCCGACACTCCTGGTGCTTAAAGATGGCCAGGTGGCCGACACTGTTGTGGGGTTAGCTGGAAAGGAAGATATTGCTGAAATTCTTGATCGTCACCTTTGAGGTAACGCATGCTTGCTAATCGTCGCGTCATCATAGTTGGTTCTGGGCCAGCCGGACTCACGGCAGCCTTATACACTGCACGTGCAAATCTTAAGCCACTACTTATTGAAGGCCTTGAGTCCGGAGGACAACTTATGCTTACGACCATGGTTGAAAACTGGCCTGGATTTAGA
>CEUS01214952.1_pt1 | contig 10012 bp, 8 predicted proteins | sample 427031 | NCBI WGS metagenome assembly CEUS01 (sample SAMEA2622837, study PRJEB7988) | marine metagenome | biome: marine biome (ENVO:00000447); feature: marine epipelagic mixed layer (ENVO:xxxxxxxxx); material: "saline water (ENVO:00002010), including plankton (ENVO:xxxxxxxx)" | depth 140 m | reverse complement strand
CCAACACAATAAATATGGGGCATGATGAAGTCCCTTTTGCATTGTTCAAAGTTGGGCAATAACCTCAACCTGATAACCAAAGTAATCTTCCTTTGTACGGCCTTAGTTTTGTCCGTCGGCTGCGAAAAGAGTCGGGAAGCTCTCGGTCTGAATAAGAGGGCTCCTGATGAATTTGCCGTAGTAACGCGGGCACCGCTCGTTGTTCCTCCCGAACCCACACTCAGACCTCCTGAGCCAGGAATTAAAAGGCCTCAAGAGCACCAACCGAGAGAACAGGCTCAGGTCGCATTGTTTGACGACGAAACAGACTCGGGCAGAACTAAGGATAGCGATTTGTCAATGGCAGAACTCGTGCTTCTTGAACAGAGTGGGGCCGATGGAGCTGATCCTGATATCCGAGACATCTTACTTCAAGATTCTTCACGTTATGTTGTTCGGGATCCAAATTTTCTTGATAGATTAATGTTCTGGCGCGAACCCATGTCCGACGACTATTTAGTCGATGCTAGAAGGGAGTCAGAGCGCCTCCAAGAGAATGCTTCTGCAGGTAGATCTTCTACAGACGGGGAAACCCCTGTCATCATAGAACGTAGGAACAAGGCACTTCTTGAAGACATTTTCTAGTCTTCCCGACTGATTTCTTAAAAACCCTTAACTGACGGTTGCGTTTGTTTGGACTTCCCTGATTACAGCCTTACTCCCATATCTCATGTTCAATAAATTGATTTGCATTTCTTGTTTGGCCATCGAGCTTGGGCACGATAGTCTTGGCGTTGGTGAAGCTACATCATTGGGGGTAAATGAAAGTGGATAACAAACAGATTACCTGGTGGGTTGTTGGAATTGCAGCTGTAGTGGTTGTGATACTTCTATTGATCTACGCCTAATACAAAAAACTTCAGGGATTAACGGTAACATTGGGTAAGAGGGCGCCGCTGCTCGCCCAGCATTCAATGCAGAAACCATTGCGTTAACAAGCCGACAGGTAGTATTGGCAGTGACTTATTTACGACAGCGAGCGTTGTCTCTGCTGCTGACAGTGTTGTTTGTGCCGCACGCATACGCGGGCGTTTTTAACCCACAGACGGCGACTTTAACAAATGGCATGGAGATAGTGGTTATTTCTGACCACCGAACGCCTGTCGTGACACAGATGATATGGTACCGTGTGGGTTCAGCTGACGATCCTCCAGGGAAATCAGGACTGTCTCATTTTCTTGAACATTTGATGTTCAAAAGCACAGCAACGGCGCGTCAGCATACCTTCTCACAATTGGTTGCGTATCACGGAGGACACGACAACGCTTTTACTGGCCAAGATTACACTGCCTATTTTCAAACTGTACCATCAACTCAACTCGAAATGGTGATGCAGCTAGAGGCTGATCGAATGAATAACCTACAATTTGATGTTCGTGATGTTGAGCTTGAACGCAAGGTTATTCTTGAAGAACGGTTAGGTCGAACTGATAACCGTCCTTCTGCGCTACTGAGAGAGCAAGTATACGGATCCCTCTATGTCGCCCATCCGTATGGAATCCCCACCATCGGATGGGCCCACGAAATTGAGAAAATTACAATCCATGATGTTGAGGATTTTTATTACCGCCACTACATGCCCAACAATTCGGTACTTGTAATTGCCGGTGACGCAACCATGTCTCAAGTGCTGCCCCTCGCTACCACCTATTATGGCGACATTCCAGAGCGAGCGCTCCCTCGACGTCAACGCCTGAAAGATCCACCTCAGCGAGCGCATAAACGTATCACTCTTGAACACCCACTAGTTAGTCAACCTAGTTGGCGCCGCAGTTACATTGCGCCGTCAGCAAATTACGGAGTCACAGAATATGCATTGCCACTCATGTTGCTTTCGTACATTTTGGGCGGAGACACCAATAGCAGGCTTTATCAGGCACTTGCAGTAGATAGGAAAATTGCGTCCCGAATCAGTAGTTACTATGGTCCAAACCGCCTGCAACACTCACTATTTAGCATTTTTGCTACACCGAATCGTGGCATCTCCGTTCTAACGATCGAAAACGGCATCGATGAGGTTTTAAATGACCTGTTGGCTGAAGGAGTGACCGAGGCGGAGGTAAATCGTGGAAAACGCATCCTAATTGCGGAAGCGACCTATGCAAGAGATGACATTACAAATGTTGCGCACATATTCGGAACAGCCTTATTAACAGGCTCTTCAGTCACAGACATCGAGAGCTGGCCTGTCCGAGTATCACATATCACCACAGATCAAGTTAATGAAGCGGCCAGCTACATCCTAGAAAGCTACCCTGTAACTGGGCTACTTTTGCCAACGGTTAAGGGAGCTAACGAGTGACTCGCGTATTACGCTCTATACTTAATAGCACTCTAATATCCATCACCATACTCATTTTTTCTTCACCCAATGGGTCTGCCCTAAACATTCAAGAAGTGGAAACTCATTATGGTACTAACGCCTGGCTGGTGGAAAATTCTACAGTTCCGATAATCGCAGTTGAAATTGCATTCCGCGGTGGAGCTAACCTGGATCCTCCACTATTAGACGGCGTTGCAAATATGGTGTCCGAAATGTTGGATGAAGGTGCCGGAAATCTAAATGCTGGGCAGTTTCAGGCGCAACTAGCTAACCTAGCTATAAAATTTAGCAGCCGTGTGCAACGCGAGTCTTTCAGGGTCAGCTTTAAAACTCTTAAAGAGAATCGCGAAGCGGCCTTCAAACTAGTTGGCCTCGCCCTCACGCAACCTCATTTTAGCTCCGAATCTATTGAGAAAATTCGCTTGCAACTATTATCTGAGAGGGAACGTGCGTCAAGCGACCTGAATTGGATTGTCGACGATCTCTGGCGCCAGACCGCATTTCCCTCCCAACCCTATGGCCGGTCCATACTTGGAACCGCTGCCAGCATCAATAGTATTACAGCGGCCCATCTGAGCGACTTTGCCAAAACCCAGTTTACCACAGAGAACTTAGTGGTAAGTGTCGCAGGGGATATTACAGCGCTCGAACTCAAGCGCTTATTAGATGTTGCACTCAGCGGCCTGGCCTTAACCTCATCCCCAGCACCAGATAATAAAGTTCTATCAATATCCACTGGCGCCACCGTCGTATCTCTGCAGGAAAGTTCCCAAAGCATTATACGATTTGGCCTATCCGCCTTAAAACGCAGTGACCCCGATTTTTTTGCAGCTTACGTAATGAATATTATTCTTGGGGGCAATAGCTTTACATCCCGCCTACACCATGAAATACGGGAAAAACGAGGAATTGCATACTCAGTTTACACATATCTTCAAACATTTGAAGAGAGCGGTCTTCTTGTCGGTCATGTGGCTTGCGCTAACGGCAAAGTCTCTAATGCCATTGAGCTAATCATCGGAGAACTCGATCGTCTAACTCTCGAACAGGTGCCCCAGGATGAGTTAAATGCAGCCAAAGCCTACCTTATTGGTTCCTATCCGCTGGCTCTTAGCAGTAACGCAAGAATTGCTGGAGCCTTAACCAGAATTCAGCTTGACAACCTGGGCATCAGATACCTCGAACACCGCAGCAAAAAAATAGAAGCTGTATCTGTAGCCGACGTGCAGCGAGTGGCAAAACGCCTGATTGACACACAAGGGCTGATCATTGCTATCGCTGGTAACCCACCGGTTATCGACTAAACCATTTTGAGCGTATAATTAAACCAAAGGAACGATGGTGCGTTCTGCACAGGAGCATAAAACTGGTAGTGTTTTGAATTATTCTCAAGAAGTTAAAAACTGTTTTTCTGACAGCATCGGTAGCAACGGGCTGAGCAGTTCCAACTATGCAGCTAATATAACTGCGTGCAGTGATGCTCGCGATCATGTTCGTAAGTTGTTTGACAGCGGCGATCTGCCGATGCTTTCTTTAACCCAACAGAACGATAACTTTCTGGATATAACCGAAGCTGGTCAACGTTTTCGTGCACAGTGGAACCAGCTTGTTTTTATTGGGATAGGGGGATCAAGCCTTTCTGGTCAATGCCTGGCTGATCTCGCGAAGATTTCAATTACCACACAGCCAATATTCCTCGATGGTCTAGATGGTGACACGCTTGACCATGTGCTTAACTCTATCCAGCTCTGCAGAACTGGGTTTATTGTAATCTCTAAATCTGGTCATACTCTCGAGCCTTTGGCACAAACTCTAGTTTCTATCCGTGCCCTTAAAGAGGCAGGCGTCAGTCAAATAGGGAAACATTTTCTAGCAATAGTTGAGCCAGGCAAAAGCCCGCTACGGCAAGTAGCATCATACTTAAACATTACAACCATTGATCATGACCCAAAAATTATCGGACGATATTCAGCTCTTAGCCCTGTGGGAATGCTTCCCGCTCTGTTATTTGGGCTTAACCCTTCTGCGCTTCGAAAGGGTGCTGACGAAACTCTGAAACGAACACTAAAAGGACCTATCAACGATGCACCGCCCGCAGTAGGCGCAGCAATCGCTGTCGGACTAGCAAAGCAGTGCGGCGTAACCGAAAATGTTCTTATGACCTATTCCGACAGACTAAAGCACCTTGGCCCATGGTATTCCCAATTGTGGGCTGAAAGTCTCGGCAAGCGTGGTGTCGGCACCACGCCAATTAGCGCTCGTGGACCAGCCGACCAGCATAGCTTACTGCAACTATTTTTAGATGGGCCAGCAAATAAGTTCTTTACTCTAGTGACTACCGATACTGCTGGCTGTGGCGCTCTTATTCCGACAGACTTAGCCAATCAGGCAGGTCTGGAATTTCTCGAGGGCCAGAGAATTGGTGATATTTTAGGCGCACAGGCCACGGCCACATCAGATACTCTTGCCGAACATGGCCGTCCCACAAGACTTATCAAATTATCCAAACTCGATGAATATTCAGTCGGCGCATTGTTTATGCATTTTATGCTGGAAACAATTATTGCTGCCGAAATGCTCGGTGTAGACCCGTTCAACCAACCTGCGGTGGAAGCCGGCAAGATTCGTGCTCAGCATTACCTCATGGCACATAAATGAAAATTCTGAAACTTGATGAGTCAGTGATTAACCGCATCGCAGCTGGAGAAGTTATTGAACGGCCTGCTGCTGCGATAAAAGAATTGATTGAAAATTCTATCGACGCCGGTGCCAGCCGCATTGTAGTTGAGCTAGAAAAGGCCGGACGAGCCAGCATCCGTATACGTGATGACGGTTGCGGCATTAACTCAAACGACCTGCCCATTGCAATTGAGAGACACGCCACATCAAAGCTAGCAGATGGAGACCTCGGGCAAATATCGACCCTTGGTTTCCGAGGGGAAGCGCTACCTTCTATAGGGGCTGTAAGCCGACTACGTATAACCTCGCGAACGGAGATTGGTGAGGAAGCCTGGGAAATTATGGTAACTGCCGGATCCGTAGATAAGCACCAGCCAGCAGCACATCCACCAGGAACAACGGTCGAGGTACGAGACCTTTTCTTTGCCACCCCAGCACGATTAAAATTCTTGAAGAGTGATCGGACCGAGCTTGATCAGATACGCTCTGCTATAAAGCGCCTTGCGGCCGCTAATCCATCCATCAGCTTCACTATGTTCCACGAAAACCGAAAACTGCTGCAAGTTGCTGCTGAAACAGGCGACCTATTTGAGGCCCATAGACACCGTTTACATGTTTTACTTGGTGCCGATTTCAGTCAAAACTCAGTGCCTGTTGAGGCAAAACGGGACGGTATGCATCTTTTTGGACACGCTGGTTTACCAACGTTTAATAAAAGCAACGCCAATGCACAATATTTGTTTGTCAACGGAAGACCTGTACGAGACAAACTTCTGGCCGGCGCCGTCCGCGGTGCATATAGAGATGTACTTGCTCACGACCGCCACCCAGCATTAGCCCTGTTTATCAACTTGCCCACCGATGCCGTAGACGTCAATGTACACCCAGCTAAGACAGAGGTTCGCTTCAAGGACTCCTCTCTTATCCGCAGCGTAATCGTCGGAGCCCTAAAACAGGCCATACATCAATCCGGGCATAAAACTGCAACAACAGTGTCAAACGCAGCGCTTAGCGCGTTCCGAAGCGACAGTGTGGAAAACTCTCGCCTTATGCCCTTACGACTGCCTCATAATTCAGCTCAAACGTTACTAAATGACATCGTGCTTGAATCATCCGCTTCCGCATTTCAGTCCGAGCATAACAACCCGATTCGTAACGAAGAGAAAGATTCCAGATTTAACGATACACCTGATATTACCAACCCTCTCGGGGAAGCGCGTGTACAAATACACGAAACATACATTGTGAGCCAAACGAGCCGCGGAATTGTAATTGTTGATCAACACGCAGCCCATGAACGTCTGGTGTACGAAAGCATTAAGACCGCTTTCGCTAGTAGACGTGTGCCGAGCCAAGGTTTACTTGTGCCCGAAGTAGTGGAACTTGATGAGGCCGATGTAATCCTTTTGACTAGTCGTGCTAACGAATTTTCTGAACTTGGGCTAACTATGGAACGATTCGGCCCAGGTGCTGTTATCATTCGCGATGTACCTGCAGCACTTGGCAACACAAATATTCCAAATCTATTGCGGGACATCATAGAGGACATTCGCGATCTTGACTGTACCACTCGACTCAATGAACATTTTGATGCGTTGTGCAGCACTATGGCCTGTCATGCAAGTATTAGAGCCGGTCGCCGCCTCGCAGTTGAAGAAATGAATGCCCTTCTGCGTTTAATGGAACAAACCCCTCACTCGGGTCAATGTAGCCACGGGCGACCAACATACATCACCCTTGATCTCTTCGATATTGAGAAGCTGTTTGGTCGCCGCTAAAACCACAATTTTTATGCCAGTCAGAAACAGTCATAGTTGATGACGAAGAAACACCAACCTGGTGGACCCATACACCCGATCGTCCAATGACACAAAACCGTGCGGCAAAACTAATGCCTCATTTACTGATAACTCCACCACAGTAATTGCGCCGTCAATTAGCCAGCCGTTTCTACTCAAAGCCTCAAGCGATGGACAAACTAGTGATCGGCAATAAGGAGGGTCAATAAATCCTATGCCACAAGCGGTAGAAGCAAGACAAGGCTGGGTCATATCCCAATCCAGTATCTTTACCATATGGGTCACACCGAGATTTTGGGCAGTGCGTCGGATTGCCCGCTGTGCCGATCGATTGCGTTCCATAAATGTTACATGTTTAGCTCCTCGAGATAGCGCTTCAAACCCTAAGGCGCCGGTTCCTGCAAAGCCATCTACAACATGATGCTGAGTAAACCCATGAACAGCAATTGACCAGGTAGCGTGAACGAGTACGTTAAACATATTCTCGCGAACACGGTCGGCAGTTGGTCTACCGGCCCAACGTGTCGGAACGTACAACTTTTGCCCCTTAAGCCTGCCTCCGATAACACGCAACTTATCGTCCCTCATGATAACGAACAGCGTATGACACTATTGGCCCAATTAAGCGCTCTGGGACCCTCGCCACCGTGCCTGGAGCTAAACGACCTAGCGAAAATGGTCCGTATCCAATGCGTATTAGCCGTTGTGTTTTAAGTCCTATATGGCCCATAACACGCCGAATTTCACGATTCTTTCCTTCTTTCAATTCCACGCGAAGCCAGCTGGAACGCCCTTTCTTCTGCTCGATTTCTGCAGCAATCGGACCATAGACAGTGCCCCGAATGCTGATTCCTTCTGATAATGAATCCAACTTGCTCGCATCCACAGTGCCGTTTACCTGAACCCTATAACGCCTCAAATAGCCATATTTTGGATGAGACAGGTATTGGGCCAGCTCTCCATCGTTCGTTAACAACAACAAGCCTTCGCTTGAAAAATCTAATCGCCCAACAGAAATAACACGGGGCAATTCATCGGGTAGCGTCTCAAACACAGTTTGTCTAGCTCTTGGATCATATCGGGTGGTGATAATGTTGATTGGCTTGTGATACCTCCACAGCCTTCGTTGCAATGGCCGACCAACTAAATCACCGTCGACTCTAATTTCATTATGATTCCCAACGTTTATAGCGGGTGAAATGAGTCTAACTCCATCCACCTTAACTCTTCCGGCCAAAATCCAGCGCTCAGCCTCACGGCGAGAACATAAACCGACGCGAGCCAGACGTTTCGCGATGCGTTCACTCATAGGTATAACCCCTGGGTTACTTATCTTTTTTAAACTAAATACAAATGCACACAATATGTATTTTAATGCTTGACGACCTACGTATACCCTCAGAGTCTTCAAATTCAATGAATACAATAGTTAACCAGTTCATGGTACTAGCCATGCAAGAGGCTCGCATTGCAATGCGCCGTGGTGAGGTGCCAGTTGGAGCCGTTATAGCCAATGCAGCTAATGGAGTAATTATCGGGTCAGCCTCCAATGCCGTGCGCCGAATGAAAGATCCAACGGCACACGCTGAAATGCTAGCTATTCGAGCTGCCTCAAAAAGTTTTGGATATGAACGGTTAATCAACTGCGATATCTACGTTACCCTAGAACCTTGCCCTATGTGCGCCCACGCAATTACCCTTGCCCGGTTTCGCCGTCTATACTTCGCTGCATACGATCCTAATGGTGGCGCAGTTGAGCACGGGCCGCGCCTTTTTCAGCAGACTAGCTGCAATCATCGCCCCGATGTTTACGGTGGTTACGCGGAACGTGAGGCTGCAGAGCTTCTAAGAAGTTTTTTTAGAGCTCGACGCTAGGTTCCAGAGCTTGGCCCACATTTGCCGATATCCGAGCGATAAAAACCTTCGGGCCAATCAATCCTTTCGACAGCTGCATACGCGCACTTACGCGCCTCATCCAGATCATAACCCAGCCCAGATATACCAAGGACACGCCCAGCCTCAGCAGTAACTCTGCCATCTTTATTGCGGGTCCCAGCATGAAATATGTTCACCCCTGGCACCTCACTCGCCTTACAAAGATTTCCTATGGTTGAACCTCTAGCATAGGCTCCAGGATACCCCTGACTCGCCATGACCACGCAAACACATGTGTCTTTACGCCACTGCAGATCGATATTACTTAACTGACCATCGATGGTTGCAAGTAACGCTGGAACCAAGTCCGAGCGCAAACGCGGCAAAATAGCCTGGCACTCCGGATCCCCAAATCGAACGTTATACTCGAGTAGCATGGGCCCGGACAGAGTCATCATAAGCCCCGCATAGAGAAGGCCACAAAAACTCCGTCCTTCAGCCGACATTCCTTCTATCGTCGGCCTAACAATACGTTCGATGATTTCCCCTAATTCTTCGGGCGCTAGCCTTTGTGCTGGAGAACATGCACCCATGCCTCCAGTATTCGGACCTGTATTATCCTCGCCCACGGCCTTATAATCCTGTGCACTAGCAAGTGGTAAAATACTTGTACCGTCCACAAGAGCCATGAAGCTAACCTCGCTACCAAAAAGACACTCTTCCACGACTAACTTCGATCCGACCGCCCCAAATCGACCGCCGAGAATATCATCAACTGCTTTATGCGCTTGCCTAACACTATTCGCTACAATTACCCCTTTGCCTGCTGCCAGTCCGTCCGCCTTAACCACAATTGGCGCACCTTCTTTATCAATATAAGCCTTTGCCGCCCTAGAATCCTCAAAGCATTCGTAACGAGCTGTTGGAATACCATGACGTTTACAGAAATCCTTAGTAAATCCCTTAGACCCCTCCAGCACGGCAGCGACTTGACTCGGGCCAAATGCCTTAATACCAGCGGTTTCTAGATAATCAACGAGACCCTCAATTAGCGGTGCTTCCGGTCCAATCACTACTAAGTCAATTGATCTAGCGTGGCAGAGCTGGACAATTCCCGAAAAATCCATTACGTCCACGTCAACGCAATCAGCAATATCAGAAATGCCCCCATTTCCCGGGGAACAATACACGTGGCTGACTAGAGATGATGCCTTGAGACTCCAACACAAAGCATGTTCTCGTCCACCTGAACCAATAACTAAAACCTTCATATTTCCCCCCATGCATATAAATCTTA
>CEUS01279789.1_pt1 | contig 10013 bp, 5 predicted proteins | sample 427031 | NCBI WGS metagenome assembly CEUS01 (sample SAMEA2622837, study PRJEB7988) | marine metagenome | biome: marine biome (ENVO:00000447); feature: marine epipelagic mixed layer (ENVO:xxxxxxxxx); material: "saline water (ENVO:00002010), including plankton (ENVO:xxxxxxxx)" | depth 140 m | reverse complement strand
GTGACGCCTCCGACATGGATGTTCACCAATCGGTTGAAGGTCTGGATTCGATATATCCAGATGGGGTGATTGTGGATGAAGGACTAAGCCAAATGGAGCAACTGGCCGCCGACGGAGACCCTTTCTTTTTAGCTGTGGGAATTATCCGACCTCACTTGCCGTTTGGTGCACCTGCCAAATATATGAAGCACTATGAATCGGTTGAATTGCCAATTGTTGCTCATTCTCAAAAACCGGACCGCCGTACGACCTGGCATTCCTCTAACGAATACATGAAATACAACAATTGGGGTAAGGATCCGAACGAGGATCAGTATTTTGCTATCGAAACTCGAAAACACTATGCAGCCTGCGTAAGTTATGCAGATGCTCTTATCGGAAAGTTGTTGGAGAAACTCGAAGCCCTTGGTTTAAAAGACAATACCGTGGTCGTTCTTTGGGGGGACCATGGCTGGCACTTGGGAGAGCACGCAATATGGGGTAAGCACGCATTGTTTGAAGAGGCTCTAATTTCTCCCATGATCATCGCCCATTCTGGTATGAAGCATGCTGGTCAATCCACCCGTGCAATGGTCGAAACCCTAGATATTTTTCCAACTCTTTGTGATCTGACCGGACTGGGTCAACCAGAAGGTTTACATGGATCCTCCTTGGTTCCGATTTTAGATGACCCCAAGCAACCAGGTCACCCGGCGATCGGCTACTTTCCGCGGGCTGGCCGAACCATCCGTACGGATACCCATAGACTCATCGTCCACAACGATGGTTTTACCGAATTATACGACCATCGTTTGGAGGATGCCGAGACATTGAATCTTGCGGGGGCGAACAGGCCGCTAGTTAAATCTTTGATTGCCCAACTTGAATCTCGATTGAGTCAAACTCAGTGGCCTTGGTAGAATGGGAGTCGAACTAAAATCGGTTAAGGATTTCCTTAATGAGGAGGAAATTTTAAATATTGTACCCATAAAATTGATACATACTGCCTAAAAAGCAATGCCGTGGACCGGTTACTTGGCATATGCTTCGGATAGTACATTTTTCGTGCTTTTCGGATTTAAAGATGTTTCGGATTGGTACAAACGATTTGAAATCGCCTACATGACTTTCCTAGAGTACGAGCGCCATGAATATGCGACTCAAATGGCGAGCAACATCGTCAAATCGCCAGCGAGAGTGGTGAGGTTAAATTTGTTAAGGCGCATACTCTGAGAAAGGAAAATGTCTCAGAATGGATCTGCAAACGAGTTGGTTTCAAATGTCGTAGCGAGGTTAACGGTCAGGAGGATAGGCTTGTTTGGCGTTGGCAACTAAAAGTTTAGGAAGCAGTTTTGAACAGCTAGATTCAATGGATTGTTTAATAGATTAAAGAGTTTTCGCTTTTGGCCGTTTCGGGGATCTTGGGTTATTGTATTGAATCTAGCCTCGGGAGGGAATGCCGTTTTTCGTTTTCACTCCTCGGGCTAGCAGCCATGTGCACTACCTCGTCTTTCATGCCTCAAAGCCGACATCTCATTCCCGTCAAAACTGTTGGCTTCTAATCCGAAAATTCTTCTTTAGATCGACGATAGGTTTTTCTTTGGCCTGAATTAACATGCAAGCTTGTCAGTTGTCGGTTGGCCACGTATATATTAATCATGAATCGTTGCGATTTTCTTAAGAAGTCCTCTGCTGCCTTTGCCTTTTCTACGCTTCCTACGCTTCAGGCTCTGTCATCTGATTTCATTGATATCAGAAAGCGTGTGGCTCTTATTGGTTCGGGCTGGTATGGAAAGCTGGATCTATTCAGGCTAATCCAGGTAGCACCGGTTGAGGTAGTTTCGATCTGTGATGTGGATGCAAATATGGCGAACGACGCGGCTGACCAGGTTGCTGGCCGCCAGATGTCCGGGAAAAGGCCACGTGTATTTGGCGACTATCGGAAACTGCTCAAGGAAAAGGATTTTGATATCGTGCTGATTGACACGCCTGATCATTGGCATGCCATGCCGATGATTGAGGCCGTCAAAGCTGGTGCTGATGTGTATGTGCAAAAACCAACCAGTGTCGATGTCGTGGAAAGTCAGGCCATGCTGGCTGCGGCGCGAAAATACAATCGTGTGGTACAAGTTGGCACACAACGGCGCAGCACACCTCACTTAATTGAGGCTCGTGATCGCGTGATCAACGAGGGTCTTCTGGGTGAGATTTCCCATGCGGATATCTGCTGTTATTATCATATGCGGCGCAAAACCACAATCGAGGAGGCTCCTAACGTGGTGGCTCCTCCCAACCTGGATTGGGACATGTATACGGGACCAGCGCCGATGCGACCTTACAATTCCATTATTCACCCGCGGGGGTGGCGCGCTTTCAGAGAATATTGCAACGGCATTGTCGGAGATATGTGTGTGCATATGCTCGACATGGTTCGTTGGCAGCTCGATTTAGGTATGCCTTCAAATATCAGCTCAGTCGGAGGTATCTACATGGACAAGGCGGCTCGCGCCAACATCACGGATACCCAGACGGCTACTTTTCAATTTCCAGAAATGAATGTGGTATGGAACCATCGCACTTGGGGTGATCCTCCCGATCCAGAATACCCATGGTCTGCTATCATTTATGGGAATAAAGGCACGCTGAAGATGAGCGTGCACAAGTATGACTTTATTCCGCACAAAAAGCGAACATCTACTCTGAACGGATCTCCATTGTTTGAGTTTGAGCAATACCCCATTGACCGCACTGAAGATCGTTTGGAAAAACATGTGTCCTCGGCGGTACGGTGGCACATGCTGGACTTTTTGCGGGCTGTTGAAAGCCGGGATCGACCGGTTGCCGATATCGAGCAGGGGCACATCTCCAGTATATCCTGTTTATTAGCCAATAATTCCATGGCCTTAGGCCGTTCTTTGGAATGGGATGAGAAGGCAGGAAAGGTTGTAAACGATGAACAGGCCAACGAACTTTTAATCCGACCCTACCGCAAACCCTGGAAACATCCCCATCCTAAAAGGGTTTGAGAAAAAAGTTTTTTCTCGCGAATCCAAAAGCGATTCAATAGACAGGTAAGACCCTCAATTAATTAGACATGAAGTGGTATGCCAAATTGTTTTGTGTCCTCTCTATGACGCCTCTAATTCAGGTATACTCCTATGGTGGGTCGGAATTTAAACCAATTGAGGGCGAGTTAATCGACCGAGCGGTCGTCATTCAACTTCCTGAGGGTGTCCGAAGGATTCGACTCCGAGTGCAGCTCGAAGATGGTACCTGGGAAACTTGCACCATGGCCCATCTGAAAGGCACCGAGGGCTACGTAAAATTGCGTTTGCCTGACGGGGTGAAAGAAGACGCCATTGAGATTGCCGCCAGCTGGTCGGATCCATTTCCTTTCGAATTCTATTCTGGAACATCCAATTTTGATCCCACGCAGACGGACAATAATACTAATCGAGCGGCTACGGGACCAGATTTTAAAGATGCTGAGGGCAGTCAGGAGGCCACAGTGGTGGAATCTGATATCTGGAAATGGCGTGGAAGCGTTCTCTACTTCTTTAATCAATACCGTGGCCTGCAGGTCATCGATGTTGCCGATCCTGCAGCTCCAGTCCGCATGGCTACCATGCGGGTTCCTTCAAGTGGTGAGCAGCTATACTTGCACCCAACTGATAATGTGGCTGTGTTGCTTACCTACGATCCTAACGCCGGTAACGGTCAAATTCTCCTGATTGAACATACCGATTCAGATACGCTGCATAAAATTCAAGCCATCCCCGTTGGCGGCTATATTGTCGAGTCACGAATGGTTGACTCCATTCTATACGTCGTTTCCCGGCAATGGTGGCAGGAAAGTGTTGTAGACCCTGAAAGCCAGGTCGAACACGTGCGTTGGCAGTCCGGATTGGTGGTTTCCAAGATCGATTTAGCGGATCCTTTTACTCCAGTTTCATCGGATCCGTTGGAATTAAGGAGTGATCGATATGATTACTGGGGTGGGCAAGTACAGGCGACTGCCGAAGCTCTGCTTATTACGACTAATGAATATAACCGTGAATTGCGCCAATCGATTTCTACCGTGCATGTAGTGGATATTTCTGATCCAGCCGTCGATCCTGTTGCGGCATTCCAGGTACCTGTCAAAGGCCAGGTTCTAAATAAGTTCAATATGCAGTTGAAGGATAACATCCTCACAGTGGCCAGCCAGGTCTGGCGCTGGTCGGAAGACCGTCGACGGTTTGCCAGTGTGGAGACCTTTGATTTATCCGAACCATCGGGAGACCCGATTGAAGCTTTGGCCCAATTGGAATTTGCCAATAACGAATCCATAACAGCTACACGATTCGCCGATGATTTACTGTATGTGGTTACGTTTCTTCGGATTGATCCCCTATTCGTAATCGATCTTTCCGATCCGGCCAATCCCCAGTTGATTGGTGAATTGGAAGTGCCCGGTTTTTCTACGCACATCGAAACCTTAGGAGAGGAAGCTTTAATAACAGTCGGGGTAGAAGATTCACAAATCGCTCTCTCCTGGTTTGATGTCAGTGATCCGGCCGAACCAACGCTGGTATCCCGCGTTCTCGTAGGTGAAGAGTATGGTCGGTCTTGGACGGAAGCCAACTGGGATGAAAAAGCTTTTGGTTTCTTCCCTGCAGATGGATGGATTTTGTTACCCTATCAGGGTTATGTGCCCGATGAGGGCTGGGTGAGCGGTATCCAGATAGTTAAGATCGGTGGCGAAGAACTTATCAAGCGAGGATCATTTGAGCACGAATTCCAGGCCCGTCGAGCAAGGGTCGTCAACGAAGCTGTGGTCTCCATTTCGGGAAGGTCCCTGAAGTCGCTGGACATCTCCGATCCTGATAATCCGATCCTCTTGGCCGATTTGACCCTTGCTTGGCCTGTGGATTTTGCTCACCGCGTAGGTGATTATTTGGTACATGTTGAACGTGGTCCCGGTTATTGGTATTACGGTTCCAATGATGCTTCAGCTCGTATACATGTCAGCCCAGCTGATGATCCGGATAAGCTGATCACGTCTCTCGACCTGAAAGGCGGTCGTGTTGTCGGCTCTTTTGTGAAGGACGATTGTTTAATGGTCGCCCAAAGCAATTTCCATTCTGGGGAAAACGACGAAAAAATTTGGGAATATACCAACAGTTTTACGCACACCGTGCTGGATGTAAGCAATCCGGAAGCACCGAGTGTCCTTGGATTGGATACTTATTCGAATACGACGACGACTTACAGTTACGGATTTGGCAGCGATTTCGGGGCTGAACTGCTTCCATCCGGAGAATTGGTTTGGTATCCGGCGGAGCAAAATTTTCATTTCTTCCTGGATGTAGGAATCGGGGGAGCACGTGCCGGCGCGGAAGATTTCCTCTATCCATATTTCCCTGCGTCGGGTCTTGTATATACGGTATCCATATTCAACAAAGCTGAGCCAGAAATCCTTAGTGCAGTTCGTCTGCTTGGCTCACAGGATGGAGAATTTAAGAACAACTACTGGACTGAAGGAACAGTACGTTTGCTTGGCTCGACGCTATACTACGGTTTGCAATCCAGCGTTTACCTTGAAAGGGAAGGCGGACCTCCACAGTGGATGGCTCAACACTGGCTTGGGCAACTGGATCTCTATGTTCCGGCTTTACCGCAAAAACGCGATTTGGTTGAAATCCCGGGTACCTTTGAAAATGTCATCAACACCGATGAGGGTGGAGTCCTGCTGTTCACTTCTTCATTCAGGTCCTTCTACGACAATGAGGTGTGGCGCAGTGAATTTCATATTCAGGCACTCGCATTTGACGGATTGGATGCGTTTTTGATTGAAGAACTCGAACTTGAACAATCAGGATTTGGTCCGAAGGTTTTCTCTGGCAATTTCTTTGTCATCGGTAGCACGGATTATAGCTCCGGTGATCCGGTAACCAGCCTTACAACCTATGAATGGTTAGATAGCGGATCTTTTTTGGAGCATCCTACGCTAGAACATCCTGGAACGGTTTACCGACTTGGAGTTATTGACGATTTACTAGTGGCTCCCGGATCTGCTGAACTGAGTTTCATCGATTTTGTAGACCCAGCCGATCCGGAGCGGAACACAGTTTCTTTTTCCAATCTGTATTTTTGGCAGCGTATAGAATTGATCGATATTTACAAGCGCGAGATTGCATATGTTCCGCAGGGATTTTATGGGGTGGATATTCTGGATTTTGAAGGCGCTTTTGGCCAGGTATCAGAATCCCTTGAACTTCCAAGGATGCAGTCAAATGAAGAAGAATGGGTGACCTTAACTCTGAGGTCATTAATTCAAACGGGAGGTGATGATGGTGTGTTGATTGAAGAATTAGACGACCAGGAATCCTGGATTTTCTCAGAATCGGTCGATCAACTTTCCTATAAGGCATGGATACAATCTGTATTAGGACTCGAACCCGGAGAAGATGTGCCAGATGGAAATGACGATTCCGACGGAGACGGAATTTCCAACAGCTGGGAATATTTTGCAGGATCGCATCCGGGAAGCTTGGCCTATTGCGTTCCTTTCGAGAGTTGGGTTTCTACTGGGCAATCCGGGGAGCGCTACATCAATATTCGCTTGGCCTACAATCTGCATGCAATGGAAGGAATTCAGACCATTCCTCAGTTTTCTGAGGACTTGCAAAACTGGATTCCCTTTCCGGAGGCCTTCGAAATGACCGAAGAGGATTTCAGTACGGCCCGGGTTTATCGATACCTCGAACCGGTTGAGTCTTTGGAAAACTTGTTTCTACGATTATTGTTGTCGACGGATTAAATGGTAGGGTGATTTGGCCTTAAACCGCCGTTCTCATATAGGCTCGCTCGGCGATCGAACCTTATCCGTAGATGGTTTTCGAAAAAGGGGTGGTCAAATTTTAACCGTCGGACTTCAGCCTTGTTCCTCGGTCTGGATTTTCTTAGTTTTTCCGCATGCAATATCCTATCCCGCTCATAGGTTGTGCTGGATTATACATTCTTTCTTTCGTAATTTTGAATTCTCTCAGAGCTCAACCCGCAGGTTTCAATTACGAAGAAGCCAAAGTTCCTGATTACGAATTGCCTTCGGTCCTAAAATTGAATAATGGTACCCAAGTTACGACTAGCTCACAATGGATAGAGGTTCGGCGTTCTGAGATTCTTCATACGTTTGAGCGGGAAATGTATGGTCGTCGTCCAGGAAAACCGAAGTCCGTCTTGCATGTAGTAGAATCGATCGATAAGTCGGCCCTTGGCGGAAAAGCAATTCGCAAGGAAGTTACCATTCGATTGAAGGATATTGGCCCCGGTTTTGATTTGAATGTCCTGATTTATTTGCCACCGGATGCGTCCGGAGAAGTCCCTGCATTTTTGGGATACAACTTCAACGGTAATCATACCATTCAATCAGATCCCGGCATAACTTTGTCGAAGGCCTGGATGCGGCGCGGAAATGAAGGTGGCAATGTTGATCACCGGGCGACCGAAGCCGCTCGCGGGCAGAGCTCCAGCCGATGGCCGATTGAAACCATCGTGGGGCGAGGCTATGGTTTAGTAACGCTTTATTATGGGGATGTAGAGTCCGATCATGCCGAGGGTTGGAAAGACGGAATTCGTGCTCACATCGACAGAGACCAGGAAGGGGTTGTGCTGGACCTCGAGGACTGGAGTGCGATATCCGCTTGGGCTTGGGGCCTGAGTCGGGTCCTCGACTATCTTGAAAAGGATGATCATGTCGATGCATTCAAAGTCTCAGTCATGGGACATTCACGTTTAGGAAAAACTTCTTTATGGGCTGGGGCGGCCGACCAGCGGTTTGCCATAGCGATTTCCAATAATTCGGGTTGCGGTGGAGCGGCATTGAGCCGACGCGCCTTTGGTGAAACCGTTGCGCGAATCAATGACCGGTTCCCTCATTGGTTTTGCCGGAATTTTATGAAATACGATGAAAACGAGGCAGAGCTTCCTATGGATCAACATATGCTGATCGCACTCATGGCTCCAAGGCCTGTTTATGTGGCCAGTGCCGAAGAAGATTTGTGGGCCGATCCCAATGGAGAATTTTTATCGGCAAAGCATGCGAGTGCAGCCTATGGACTGTTTGGAATGCCGGGCATCGCAGTAGAAAAGCAACCTTCGTTAAACGAATCCGTAGGTGACACGATTGGTTATCACATCCGAACTGGCAAACACGATGTGACTGACTACGATTGGAACCAGTACATAGATTTCGCAGACCGCCACTTAAAACAATAATCCGAAAATGTAACATGTTTGATTTCTCTATAGAACGTACTCAGGACTCTGAGACTAAGTCCGCAATCCATTGTTGTTACGGTATGCCCTATGCCGCCTTTGTTTACTGTATAGTCACTGTGATTGCGTATTCTATTTGGGCCTTTCGACTCGTCCCGGGTGCCGGTCCCATGTTCGCGTCTATCGCGGTGATTTACATGGTGCTTTCCGGTATTTCCTTGAGTCGCCTTGTTCACAAGCCCGGATCCGTAGTTAAATTCTGTATCTTTTTTGCTCTGGCTTTTTTGGTTTATTCCATTTTCTGGTGTTTTTTCTGGTTTGGATTGAAGGGACAATACCATGCAGACCTGTACGGTTCCTTTCTCGGGCTAGCGGCTTTGACTTGGCTCTTCATGAAGGCCTTCGAAAAATCAACAGGATTCCTGCCCTTGTTTTCTGTCCTGTTTACCTGTCATACAATCGGCTATTACATGGGTGGGGAAGGTTACTACTTTGTAGGTGGTCCTACCGGCCGATTGCTTTGGGGAGTCGGACACGGTTTGGGGTTTGGCGCTGGATTGGGTTATTTGATAAACCGCTGTCAATCTCCAGATTGACTGGGCAAAATGATCGAGTTCCCAAGCGGAACTACCTGATTCGGTAGCCTGGAGGTTATGATAATATGTTTTTAAGGTTGTATAGGAAGTCAAGGTTCTGGCGGAAGGACTGCATCGCTGATGCCTCGCTCTCGACACGTATCGATAATGGTCTTGTCCGTCCGCTCGGTCTCCCGAAGAATCCGGATCTTCTGCTCTGTGTTGTATCTTTTGCCTTTCATTGATTGGGTCCTCTCTAGTGGCCCAGACTAACTTTTCAAACGGCCCAGTTTAGCTCACCTCAACCAAGTGATCGTCGGTCAGAGGGGAGGTTCGTTAGTAATTTCTAAGCCGCTACCAGTTGCCAGACAGGGAATAGCTTTTTGCTTCTGGCAAAGATTCCATAAATGCCTCCTATCGCAAACGCCAGGCACACGGCGTTTAGCCAGAGGCTCGTGCTCAACTTTCAGGGTTGTTGAATATTCTTGGCTGGAATATTCTGCTAAGGAGGGTTTTAAATAAATAGTTAAACCAACGCATCGAACTGATTTTCCGCAAACTCCAAAGCCCTTTTTTCTGACCAATAGATGCCTTTTTGTCCAAAAGTCACGAAGCCACCGTGGCCACCATGAAAGGGAATCTCGAGAAAGAAATGTTCGTTTCTTTGAGCCTGGCGAATCGGATAGCATTCTTTCGGCAGGAAAGGATCATTGGCCGCATTGATAAGAAGAGTCGGGATACGGATATTCGGAAGAACCGGTTTACTACTGCATTGGGTCCAATAGTCTTCTGCGTCTTTATAGCCATGAATGGGTGCGGTGTATGCACCATCAAATTCTCGAAAGGTTTTCATCTTATCCAAGCCATGATCTTCGAGTTGGCCGGGGAACAACTCCATTTTTCGGCGAATCTTCTGTCTGAGCGTTCGCAGGAAGCGTTCCATATAAACCTGGTTCTTAAATTCTTCCAATTTTATCGAGCTGCTGGCCAGATCGCAAGGAACGGAAATCGCAAAGGCTGCCTGAATTTTTGTATTTAGATTTCCGGCACAGTCCCCCAGATATTTTAAAAGCAGGTTTCCGCCCAGACTGAAACCTCCCAATGTTATAGAATTGAAGTGGTAGTTTTTAAAGACGTGATCCAATATTCGTGCCAGCTCCTCAGTGGCTCCGCTGTGATAGGTGCGGATTTGCCGGTTTT
>CEUS01055946.1_pt1 | contig 10013 bp, 8 predicted proteins | sample 427031 | NCBI WGS metagenome assembly CEUS01 (sample SAMEA2622837, study PRJEB7988) | marine metagenome | biome: marine biome (ENVO:00000447); feature: marine epipelagic mixed layer (ENVO:xxxxxxxxx); material: "saline water (ENVO:00002010), including plankton (ENVO:xxxxxxxx)" | depth 140 m | reverse complement strand
TGGTCGGTCGTATGCGTGGCTGCGCCTGAGGTGATGGATTCGGCGTTCCATACGATCGGCAGGTCATCGGCAATGCGCCTGTAGATGCAATTGCTCGAAGGATCTCCCCAGAGAAGGAGATTGTGATCCCGGATATCGTCTTCCGTGACGTCCTTATCTGCCTTCACGCGCGGGCGACCGCGAAAGAACATCTCCCATTGGTAGGCCGCATCCGTCTGTTGATCGTCGATCCACTCTGCCACCTGCCCATTGAACAGCGGATTTCCGGTTGGAGTCACCATCACGAAGCTGTCGAAGGTGAAGTCGTCGATCGGACCCTGGAGAGCGTGACGTTTGCGAAGGGTTGTCCGATCGAGTGGGGTCGTGGTCCAACCGTGGCCATTCCTTGTGAGCTCGATGTTCCAGCCATCGGATGTGACTTCGGAGATTGAGAGTCGATCACCATCGACCGTCACTTCCGGAACAGATCCGAGGGTGAACGGACAGAGATCGTTCAACATCGTCAACGTCAGGGCGGTGACGTTGCGGGTTGCGATGGAAACTGTGTGTCCGTCGATGTCGGCGTCGACCTGGGCTCGCTCCCAATGTTGTTCGAGGCCGTCGACGCGGATCCAGTGGCAACGGTTGAACCGCAGGCTGTAGGTCGTGAAACGGATCTGATGAGGCAGTTTTTCGCGGCCCCCGTCGTCGACTTTTCCGAGCCATTTTTCGATTTCGACTTTTGCATCTGGATGGTAGGCGTGTCCCGTCTCGGGACCGATGATGTGGGGCAGGTCGAGACCTTCTTCTTTCATACACTCGGACATCAGGTCGGCCGCCTGCTTCTGGGGATCGTTCTCTCCGCTGTAGGCAAGGGTCGGTGTATGCCGGAGGTTGCCCGCGCAGATGGTAACGTCGTAGAGTCGCCAGAGCTTCTGTTCCCACCAAGTGGGCTTCGGATCCTTCTCCATCAGATTCTGATAGATGGCGGATTCAGCGAACCCTGCGCCGGGTGTGGCGGCCACCCAGCGATCCGGGTGGTGTGCGGTCAGATGCCAGGTGGCGGCACCGCCCATCGAGAAGCCACGCATCGAGATACGATCGGAGTCGACAGGGTAGCAGCGTGACACGTGCTCGAGCGCCTCGAAGGTGTCGACTTCGCCTGCGTACTTCATCGCATTGCTGAAACGGCCGAACGTGTGTAGCACGATCGTATTCTCCGGCGCGAACGTGCCGATTTGCGTCTGTCGTACGTTCAGGAATCTCAGTTCTGTCCCGGTCAGATTCCGTCCGTGGTGCCATACATCCAGGCGAAGCCTTTCGTTCGACCGGGGATTGAAGGATTCAGGCACGACCAGGCCGTAGGGTTGGACCGACCCGTCGATCTTCGACCGATAGCCACGTACGACGAGTCCCCTGGCTGAGACCCACGGAGGCGAGCCCAATTGCAACTGATCGGCTCGTTCGTTTCCCTGGGCGACGAGCGTTTCGGCGATTTCGAACTCGCTCTCTTCACGGAAGATGCGCTGATCGAGGGCGACGCGTACTGCGTTGTGGTAGATCTCGATGTCGGGCAGCCACTGCCTTTTGGAATCGTCGAGCGAGGCGTAGAGGCTTTCGATTCTCGCGCCCAGGTCCGAGACGACTTCCTCGAGAGATGCGCGGACACTCGACGGAATGTCGATGCCTGCTTCAGGGACGATGCGGACGGGTTCCATCAGTCTCGGGGCGTGTCGTACCGGTGATCATTCCCTGGCAAGCACCAGAGGCCGGTGTCAGTTCGCGACCCAGTGGCGGATGAGTGGCTGTAGCTCAGATGGGAGTGCTTCGTAGGTCGACTGAGGAATCGGTGGGGTGACGTTCGGTTTGCCGTCGGTCTCGACGACCATCGTCGTGTAGTCGGTGGATCCCATCCAGGTGGGCTGGAGGTTCAGCCACCACGCAGTGTAGCCGACGTTGACCGCATACCTCGGTTCGTCGCTGTGGTTCTTGGCCACGCAGTGCCAGAGTCGACTGTCGAAGAGCATCACGCTCCCGGCGGGCGCGCTGATCTGCAGCTCTGCGGGGTGCCGCGCCTCCCGATCGAACAGGTCTCCACCCGATGGGTTGGTCTGACTTCGATGCGATCCTGGAATGACGAGGGTGCCCCCTGTCGTTTCGTTGAATTCCGTCAACATCCAGAGAGAGGAAAGCTTCGTGCAGGTGTCCGCATAGGGTGCGGGGATGTGGGCGGCGTTGGTCTGGTTGTAAGGCCAGTCCGCGTGCCAGTAGCCTCGATCGTTGTCGGGATGGTTGGCGATGGCCCCGATGCCCCAGATCCGATGATGGTCGCCGAACAACGCCTGGGCGGTTTCGAGGATACGGGCGTCCGTCAGGTAGGGTGCGATGGACTGATCGTCGTTGATGATGCCAGAATGGGCCTGGACACCGGCGCCTCCGATTCGATGACCCTTTCCACGAACTTCGGCCATTTTCTTTTCGGTTTCCGCGTAGGCTGCGCGAAGATGGGTAGCGATGTTCTCGCGCACCTGAACGACCTCATCAGCGGGGATGAGATTCTCGATGATGCAGTAACCCTCGATATCGAGATGATTTAGCAAATCCTGAGTGGTCATTGGGGGATCTCCGATAACGGTACGGATGAAACACGAAGGTGCGAAGACACGAAGAAAGGTACAGACGATGAAAGACCCAGTCTGACTTGATCAGAAGTCGTCCAGCCCGAAACGATAGCCACGGATCTGAGCCAGCGGGGCGTCGTCGTTGATGTAGTTGGCGCACAGGAACTTTCCGCGCTCGTATTCGACCCAGCCGGTGTAGCCGCTGTCGGCGAAGGGGCTGTTGTCGAGGTCTAGAGGCAATAGCAACCCCTTCTGGTCGGCGAGATCGGGGCTTAGTGCGCTGTCGACGGGTTCGAGGAACGCGAAGGTGTGCACGGAGGTGCCTCCGGCCGCCATCACAATTTCATCATCCGTCTCGACCGTCCCACGTCGGGGCTGGATACTGGCTACGAAGTGCTCGTTTTCCGGATGACCCTTGATCTTAGGGATGACGATCGTGCGTTTCGCCAGCCGCTTCTGCAACGTCTCCTCACTCATATCTACGCGCCAGTTCGAGCGGAGCCCGTAACGACCTGTGATGACGATGAATCCGTCTTGGGTCAATCCCGCGATGGGCATCCCGATAGCGGCTGGATTCAGCGTACTGTACGGCCCTTCCCAGGACAAACCGCCGTCCTTCGAGATGAGTTTTTGCAGAGGGCGCCCGAGGTCTTCTCGTTCGTAGGAGACGAGTTCTCCTCCGGGCATTCGGACGATGCTGCCTTCATCCAGTTCGTGATCGGGATTCAGGTTCATTGGCTGCGGGTCATCCCAGGTCACGCCTTTGTCGTGGCTGACGTGAAGCACCTGGGTGAGGCGGTCCGCGCCGTCAATGCGAAGGTTGGTGAGAAAGAGCCAGCGACCGTCGGGCATTTCAGTGATCTGGTCGGGACAGATACCGGGGACAGTCGTCTGCCGCGGCGGATCGAAGGTCGACCCGTCATCGTCGCTGAACCAGAGGGAGACCCGAGCGGTGTGCTCGACGTGCCACTCGCCCGGCGGCCAGGGCAGCGATTCGGAGAGGAGCAGAATGCGACCGTCCTCGAGTTGCTGGATCTTTGGACAGTTCCAGGTGGTGAGGACCCCGTCGGAAAGGGATTCGTCGATGACGACGTTCCGGTCTGACCAGGTATGACCCGCATCGTCGCTGTATCGAACGATCAACCGGCAGTATTCGCTGGCGACGTGTCCGTTGCTCTCACGGTAAGCGACCAGGATGCGGCCGGACTTCGTGCGGCACAGATGAGGGAAGCACTCGTAGACCGAGTCGTCGCGGGAGATCGTGAATTTGGTGACTGGCATCAGCGAGCCTTGAAGACATGGAGTGGATGGCTGGAATCGGTGGCCAATGTACAATGGCGCGAAGCAGACGCCAATGTTTTGAAGCGGCGGATGGGGCTGGGCCATTGGTGAGCCCCGGAGGGGCGATCGTCAATAGCCAGGGGTGCCAACCGCTGGTAGGGTCGACCCGAAACGGGTCGTCGGGAGATTGTGGCCCCGGAGCCACAATTAAGTCAGGTTCGAAAAGGTTATCGCTTATAGCGCACGTGGAGTTCAACCTTTTCGACGCGGATGGGCTCTGTCAGGGCCTCGGATTTGGATGCCAGGCGGATACCCACGAGGTTTTCGCCGACAGCGAGTTGGCTGGGCAGGACGGGAAACTCGAGCCATTCCGTGAAGTGCGCATTCAGTGCGGTCGGGGGCTGAGCGATCTGGTGGGGTGCGTCAAGACACAGGTTGTTAACCCGGACTTCGACCTCCATCCCATCGACGAACTCCGGGCCGGGGGATTCGCCATCGCTACACGAGAATGCAACCTGCAGGGAAAGGTGATCGATCGACTCTGATACGCGGTTCACGTCGTCGGCAACGTCGAGAACCAGGAGGGCGTCAGACGATCCGTCATCGTGCAGACGGACGGGGAGGGAGGCTCTCATATTCGTCTGGAAATAGGCGTGCCTGGGGGTGTACCAGTTGTCGGGATTGGGGACGAAATCCTCGCCGTGGCCGCCGCCTCTTCGCTCGACGTAGAAGACCTTGTCGATTCCCTCCAGCGTTTCGGCCGCACCAATCTCACTGAAGACGTGACGCTGAAGCTCCCACGCGGCCTCGATGTCGATTTCATCATCGGGTCCGCCTCGATGTCTGCGTGCTATGTCGATTTCGAGCGCGCGATGGGTTTCTGGAGACGGACTCATCAGGTTGAAGGTGTGCATCCCGTCGGGTTCGTGTCGCCACCAATTCGCGCAGACGCCTCGCCAGACGTTGAGAGATGGATGGCGATAGCCGTCGGACGAGTGATGATCGTCCCAACTCGGGTAGATGCGAACGTGTGTGTCAGATGTGAGTTTGCGGAAGGCAGGGATATCCGCCTGGGCGGTCCGGGCACCGACAACCAGGATGTCGACCAACCCCTCCTCGACCCAGGTCTCAGCGTCGATTCCGTCGAAATGACAGCCGGACAGGTCCTCGGGGATCCGGGCGGCAAGCAGGTAAGGCCTTCCCCTCTGGACACCGATGTCGAGAATCGTTGCCCGTACGTCGCGGACGAAGTCCGTCAGCAGATTCCGGCATTCCCATTGTCGTCCTTCAGGAAAGAGGAGGGGAACTCGGGCGAAGTCGATCGAGATGCCGTCGTAGTCGTATTGCGCTGCCACTTCCCGCAGGATCGCCAGCTTGAGGGCCCGAACAGCTTCGATCTCGAAGTTCCAGTAGGCGTGCCACTTCTGGATCAACCAGTCCGGATGCTCGGCTTTGTGAGGAACGGGGTCCTTGAAGTCGTGGGGCGGATCGAACAGGTCGTCATTGTCCGATCCGTTGATTCGGTAAGAGAAGAAGACTTCTCGTCCGCGTTTTCGGGTTTCGTCGAGGAGCTCCAGGACGGGATCGATCCCGATGTCCCACCAGTCGGGGAATCGGTTCGCGGTCTGTGGAATCACTTCACTCGGCCAGACGGCGGTGTTCCCCTCGCCCCACTCGTGCCAAACACTGTCGATCTGGTTGGGCGCGGCATCGAGCCGACTCATATAGAAGTCGACGATTCGATTCCACCGCTCGGGTGAGATGTCTCCCTTCCGGAACGCACGTGTCGCAAGCACATCATCCTGAAAGATGATGCGACGCCGACGCCCTACGGCCTCGAGGTGTTCTTGCGACAGTTTCATAGAGCCTCGGCGCGAATGGGATGGGACAGAACGCTGGAGGTCAGATAAGGAAGACTTGTAAGTAGACGAGGAAATGAAAAGAGTCAGGCGTGAAAAGGCCATCGCCGCGGAACTCGACAGCGTTTTCGATCCTTTATGTTGGGCGTGTTCTCGATTACGCTCGAACTGACGCCGCACTTTTCGTCACGAAGTTTACTCCCTGTAGAGGCTCTCGGTAGGTACGTCCGTAATCATCGCGTGCCCGGGAGTGTAGGAGATCATAAACGGAAGCTTTGCCTGCTCTGCAACGATGCGAGGGGTGATGCCGCAGGCCCAGTAGAGCCTGTCCGTGCCGGCGGGTACCTCGATGGGCTGACCGCTCAGGTTGACGTCTTCCTCGATTCCAAGTTCGGCCGCGTTGTTCTTGCCGACTGGCGCGCCGTGACATTGAGGAAAGTGGCTGGTGAACTCCCACACGTCATCGCATAGAGCAGGATCGAAAGAGCGGATCGTCACGGCCATATTTCCGCGAAAGGGCTCTACGGGTTCGCAGGGAACAGTCGTGAGCTGAATCGTCGGACCGAAGGCCGCCGCATAACCTTTCTCCGCCAGCAGACCGTCAAAGGATACGCTGGATCCGATCAGGAAGGAGACGGGGGCCTGGTCGAACAGATCGACGATATCCTTCCTCTGCTCGACGACTTCACCGTGCCGGACGATGTCGTACGAGCCCAGATCGGTGCGAATGTCGAGGTCTTCTGCGTATTCGGGACAATCCGTCTGGCCGGGTCGATCGAAGCGTTTGATGAGGGGGCAGGGCTTGGGATTGGCGAGACAGAAAGCCTCGAAGGCGTCGGCGTATTTTTCGCGGAGGAAAGCGACGTTGACGCACAGATAGCCAGGGAGGGCGCGAGAGGCAACCCCCTCCAGCGTGTTGGCACGGGCTGCGTGACGGACCTGGAGCGGCGTGGAATAGGAGACGGCCATTAAGAAATCAGGAAACTGGGGAATTAGAAAATTGGAAAGTTCTCAGGGTGTCAGGCGAATTTCGAACAGCTTGGGCCAGAGTTTGCCTGTTACGAAGAGTCGATCGTTGTCCGTGTCGTACGCGATGCCGTTGAGGGCGTCTTCGGTGCCGGTGCGGTCCTGCGCTGACAGAAGGCCCGTCAGGTCGATCCATCCGAGCACCCGTCCGGTCACGGGCTCGATCCGGGCGATCCTGTCGGTGAGCCACACATTCGCGTAGACTTCGCCGTTGATGTACTCCAGTTCATTGAGCCGGGAAATTGGACCGTCCTCACCTCTCACCTCGATCCTCCCCAGTTCATCGAGCGTCTGCAGATCGCGAAAATAGAGAGTGGACGTTCCGTCGCTCATTATGTACCGGTGGCCGTCCGTGGTGATGCCCCAGCCTTCGGTGGGATAGCTGAAGGTTCGTTTCTGTTCGAAGGATTCGAGGTCGTAGACGAAGCCGATGTTCGTGAGCCACGTGAGTTGAACGACTTCGTTTCCGAACAAAGCGATGCCTTCACCGAAGAACTGCCCGTCGATGTCGATGGACTGCAGGACGGAGCCCGTTTCGAGCGAGACTTTTCGGAGTGAGGAGCGTCCGTTCAGTCCCGTGCCTTCGTAGAGGACGCCGTCTCGGTAGACGAGGCCCTGGGTGAATGCGTTCGCGTCGTGGGGATAGGCGTTCACGATCTCGAAGTCATACGTGGGTACCGACGACGAGTCGGTCGGGGTCAGGCTACCCGGGGTATCGCCAGGTGTGAAATGGGGAAACCGCTCGCATGAGGCGAGCCCTGTGGCAACACAGAGAAGGAGGACGAGGCGACTCACAGAAGCCTATTCTGTTCGTGACGCGCTGTTGACGATGACGGGTTCGACGGGCACGTTCTGGTGCATTCCCGAATTGCTCGTCTCCACCTGAGCGATCTTGTCCACGACGTCCATTCCCTCGACCACTTTCGCGAAGACGGCGTAGCCAAAATCCCGCTCGCCGTGATCAAGTGGGACATTGTCCGAGAGGTTGATGAAAAATTGGGACGTGGCGCTGTCGACCTCCGCGGTTCGGGCCATCGAGAGGGTGCCTCTCTCGTTCTTCAGACCGTTATCGGCTTCGTTCTTGATCTTGTCACGCGTCTCCTTCGGATCCATCTCGGAGGTGAACCCTCCGCCCTGAATGACGAATCTTGGGAGGACGCGGTGGAAAATCGTTTCGTTGAAGAATCCGTCATCGACATACTGCAGGAAGTTCTCGACCGTGATCGGAGCTTCCTCGGGGAAAAATTCGATCAGGATATCGCCTTCGGATGTTTCAAGTTTAACCATTTTGACCTTTCGTTGGGGTAAGCTCGACTTTCGGCGGCAGTCTACAGATGCTCGTAGAGCACGTGCGGTCGACCTTCCTCGAAATGCAGATCCGTGACGCGAATCTCGTCTCCCAGCCAGTCGGCAGGTACATACGCGTTCGCAGCTTCGATCGATTGGAATTCGACTTCGGCCACGACGTGGCCGTCCAGTGCCTCGTGATAAACATCCAGCACGGTGTTCGCAGGAAATAGGTAGCGGGTCTTGTGCAGACGCTTGCCCTCGGTCATCGGCCACAGCGCTTCGAACTGTTCGGGGGACAGGTGGATTTCACTCTCCGGATGTCCGGGTTCGGGCCCGCCCGGATGCTTGATCGTCAGCGTCTGGGTATCGTCCTGTCGGCGAAGCCGGGCCTGCGTCTGACCCCTGTCTTTCAGGATCAGATAGCCCTGGACGATTTGCGCTGACGGAACCCCTTCGAGATCGGGGAGGACGGGAACTTTCGCTCTATTTCGAGTTCGGTTGTGGTAATGCCCAGCTCCAATGAGATCGCACGTTCCAGCGGGGTCCGCTAGTACCTCTGGTCGAACGTCCACGCTTCCTTCGGATGCTTGTCCCAACGCTTGCGAAGGACCTGTTCGTTCGGGCAAAACTCGCCCTGATGACTGATCCCGCCGTGCGAGATGTTCACACTGACCGCGATTTCGTTTCCGGCCGTCACCCAGTGGGGAGTCAGCAGCTGGTTCCACAGGATGTCGCCGGGCTCCATTCGATAGGTGAGCACGTCGTCGGGGTCGACTTCCGGAGGTGAGGGGACCAGGTATTCCTGCCGGTTGTCGACCACGTGCTGGATTGGCCCGTACCCCGATGGATCTTTGAACCCATTGAACACCTTCTGGCCGTGGACCTGCCACGCGACCACGTGGGATACGTCGACGTGGTAGGTCGAACTGCAGCCTTTTCCGGAGATGAAGATGATGGGATAACAGCGTTGCCAGGTCAGACCGGTGCTGGACAGGAAGGTGCGCCACGGAACCATCACGTGACGCTGGAAACCCTGAAGGAAAGCCCCTGCGCCGTAGAAATTCTGAAGATGAAAATTGGCCAGGCTGAAGGGCTGATCGATGACGGCTTCGAGCGGGCGCGTCTTGAACTTCTGAACGAGACCCTCCTTCTCGGCTTCGTCTTCGACACCCAGAAACTGGATACGACTGTCCGTGTCCTTCCTGAGAATATCCACGATCTCCTCGGTGGGGGGGAGATCGAGGTCGAAGGAGATGAGCTCTGGGCCGAGCAGGAAGTTGCGCGTGTCACTCCAGTGGTCGAGAAACTCCGGAATGGTTCTGGCCGTGAAGTGCATTGGGTCGTCTTTCGGGTTCACGCCAGGAGGCCCATCGATTCGAGGCAGTCAACGGTACCCGCTGCGGTGACGCTTCGCTCGGATCGGAGACCGGATGCACGAGCCGCCGTGACGTTGGTTTCGTTGTCGTCGAGGAAGAGGATCCTGTCGGGCTCCACGCCAAGTTGATGCACGACGTAGTCGAAGCACTCCGAATCCGGCTTCAACCTGCCTGTCTGGTGAGACGGGAAGTGTACGTCGAATCGGGGTCCCATTCTCATCTCATCGATGAATCTGGGCCAATGGCGCTCGTTCGTATTACTGAGCGTGCCAAGTTTGAAACGACCGCGGAGTCGATCGAGCAACGGAATCACTTCCGGATATGGGCCATCGATCCAAGCGTCGAAAGACGCGACGAGCGACCCTGCATCTACCGAGAGGTCGAACTCTTCAACCAGACGGTGACTGAACGTGTCCGAACCGATCCTGCCGCTCTCGAAATCGCGCACGGCTGGAGAGGCGAGCCAGAGGTCCCATAGCGCATCTACGCTGTGACGGTGACTTGTCCACGTCATCATCTGGTCGACGCCGGTGAGCTCCACGAGGACACCGGCGACGTCGAACAGGATGACGTCGATCATT
>CEUS01550269.1_pt1 | contig 10020 bp, 9 predicted proteins | sample 427031 | NCBI WGS metagenome assembly CEUS01 (sample SAMEA2622837, study PRJEB7988) | marine metagenome | biome: marine biome (ENVO:00000447); feature: marine epipelagic mixed layer (ENVO:xxxxxxxxx); material: "saline water (ENVO:00002010), including plankton (ENVO:xxxxxxxx)" | depth 140 m | reverse complement strand
GGCTGCACGCAAGGTCGAATCCTCAAGGGACTCATGTACTAGATGCCTAGAACTTGTGAGGCTAGCAAACCATTTCGTTACTCTCGACAGGGTTCCGCCTACTCGCCCAGTGATGAGGGTGGGGCTAGAGCTATTACCAAATTTATCTACTAGCAAATTTAGGGCCTCATCCCAGCCGATTTTTTTGAATTCTCCACTGCCGCGTTCTCCGGTTCGCTTGAGCGGGGTTGCTATACGATCAGGGTGATAAAGAGAAGGTACACCGGCCTGAGAGCGGGCGCTTGTTTTGCCAAGATTTATTGGAAAAGCAGGATTCCCTTCCACTTTTTTGGCGCGTCCGTCAACGGTTCTGATTACTACGCTATTCCCTCCTTGAGAATGGGCATCTGCTGTTGCAAACCATATACTCTGTCCAGGCAGTGACTGTTCTGGGGATAACACAAAGCTTTGCACGCGAGATTCCCGTTCTGGAGCGGCACAACCCACGACTAGGCCACTACCTAGTGCCCCAGCCACACCAGCCAAGAACCTTCTTCTTCCAAAACTAGTCAATTTTCTCTCCCCTTACTTGTGGCATATGGCGCAATCCATAGGGGCACTATCTACTGATATAGGATGAGGGTTGTTGGCCCCAATCGATCGGCCGTTAGTGTCTCGGTGACACGCCAGGCAAGTTCCCATGTTCAAATTCACTACCTGTTTGACTGTCTTCATGTCTTCTACAGGGCCATGGCAAGTAGAGCATTCTATTTTCGCCTTGATATGAGCTTCATGAGTGAATCGCACATGGTCTGGCATCCGATGCACTCTCATCCATTCAATGGGGGTATTGGACTCAAAGGCCGTGGTGATCTTTTTAATTTCATCCCGATCTGTTGCTACAACCGAATGACAAAACATACATTGTTCGACGGATGGAATTGTTGCGGCTGCTTGGGTGTCCGTACCTCTATGGCAAAATTCGCAAGGAATTCCAAGGTCTCCAGCATGGAGCGAATGATCATATGCGATTGGCTGTGTCGGAGCGGGTCTTGCCGTGGCCCCTGTAGCCCCTAAAATGATTAAGACCGCAAGACCGGTAACCAAACCGCCTCCTAGAACAACAGCGGGTATACCTATCATCAAAAACTGCCGCCCAGTGAGTCGCGGGAGAAATGCTTTAAGAATATCCATCACTTAGCTCCACATCTTGTCATACATTTCGGGCAGCAATTCGAGGGCTAAGAGCAATCCTTTGATAAACACACCGACTATCAGTGCTACTGTGCTAAGCAAGGCTCCGTATAAAGGGGCCCGGAGTCTCCATCCCCAGATTTTTGGGATGTCTCCAGTGAATACTAGTGAGGGAATCATCGCATGCGCCAGCAAATAAATTCCGACGCTACCTGCCACAAGTCCTAGCACTATCCACAGATGTGCTATGACCTCAGAAATGCGTACCCAATCAGAGTGCGTGATCTCCGATAGTTGCAAGCTTGCTGCATCCTTCTATCCGGGTGGCCGTAGCCGCGACTGGTTCTTTGTAAGCTAGGCTGCGGGCGTCGGTACACGACACCAGCTGTTGAGTCTGATGCCCCTGACACCCCCGCATAGCGTCCTTCACTATTGCAGATATGTTAGCGAATTCAGTGATGTGTGCAACTATCTGTAATTTTGACGGGACACTAGCTTAACAAAATTTGACGTTAGATTTTACTCCAATCTAGTGCGACTCCTGTATATATATCTTTGTCATCAAGGAGACCTTGGTACGCACTTTCGATTTCGGAAGGGGAAATTCTGTGACTTATTAGGGGGGACAGATGAATTTTCCCTCTTGTAGCCAGGTCAAAAACTTTTTGCAGATTTTCCAAAGTTGAATAGGGAACTCCAGAAATTGGCAACCTGGGTATACCCCATTCTAATCCCCCTCCAAGCTTTATTTCGTCGAAATGTATTCGTCTTGATACTTCGATCGTGTTGGTGTGATAGTCCCTACGAGGACTGCCTAGTGAAATCACCTGCCCGTTTGGCTTTACTGCAAGGCAGGCCTGTTCCAGAAGAGCCGCTTCGCCTACAGCATCGACGGCTATGTCAATTCCGTGCCCACTCGACGTCCCGGGATTTACATGTGTTGATGGGATAAAAGATGAGTCAGCTGTTAATTCCGTTAGGGAATTCAATACTTCTTCTTTGGTACTATCAAGGACAGCGTCTACTCCCACTTCAAGAGCTTTTTGCCGACGGCTACTAATAGGGTCTATACCGATTACCCTGCATCCGGCTACAGAGTACAATTGGCACGCTAGGTTACCTACCATTCCTAGGCCCCAGACAGCTACATTGTCATTGATTTGAATTTTAGTTCGACATACTGCGCTCATGGCTACTAGAGCCATTCGGCATGATGCAGCTATGTCGGGAGCTAGACCATCTGGGACTTTCGCCAAGATACTATCCGCTTTATTTTCCGCCTCAATTTCACCGAATGGATGGACGTGGTGTATGGATTGATGTTTGCCAAAACAGAAGACACGGTCCCCTTCTGCGAATCCGTCTACATCTTTCCCGACGGCCGTGATGCGCCCTACGTTGGAATATCCGGATGCCCAAGGATACGCATTCCATGCACCGGGCTGATACACCGAGGGAGTTAAAGCTGTGTAAGCCGCTAATTCGGTGCCTGCACTTATGAAGCTGTATTCTGTTTTGATGGTCACTTGTTCGGAAGATGGATGATCTGGTATCTCTATCTCATCGAGGATCACCTTGTTTTTTTCAGGTACTAGAACGCGTTTTGCTTTCAATTGAACAGCCTCCTCTGGAACCGGCAATGACAGATTACCCCCATAGCTTGGCGTATCTTAGACTGAAACAGATAATCATGATGGGCTAAGATCCTCTGATTGAGCTTGTAAGTAAGGTGCAGATAATGGACTATGGCCTGTGCGATATTGATAGATGTGCGGAAAGAGCAAGAAAAATTTCCATCGCCTCCAAGACTTTTCTTGCATCGTTGAATGAAGAGCAGCTGGCCCTGGCACATCGGCCGTTTGATGACTGCGCGCGTTATGAATGGAACTATACGCCGGTAGAACGTAGCGGGTTGCGATTGGATGGTATGAACCATGAGCAAAGAGGCTTGGCTATCGAGTTGGCGAGGGCTTCTTTAAGTGCGAGAGGGTTCCAGCAAACTACAGAAATTATGCAGCTAGAAGATACTTTGCGGCAATGGGAGAAGATCACAGGCTACCATCACCCGACTGAGGTGTTTTTGCCTCGCAACCCGGATTACTATTACTTTACGGTTTATGGAGAACCAGGGACGAATAAGCCTTGGGGATGGAAAGTTGGCGGTCACCACATAGGTATTCATATAACGGTGATAGATGGTGACTTCGTTGTTCCAGTTCCCACGTTCTTTGGTGCTAACCCTGCTGAAATTCGTCATGGACCACAGAAAGGTCGAAGAATTCTGGCTAAAGAAGAGGATTTGGCTCGAAGTCTTGTGAGCACATTTGATCACGGACAGAAAGCCACGGCGATTGTAGATGCCGTAGCTCCGTCTGATATTTTGACCGCCAATTACAGGGTCGTGAACCCTGGCATGACTCCCAGCGGCTTGTCCTACGGTCGAATGGATGGGGTCCAGCGTGACAAACTGATAGGGATCATCAAGCATTATGTAGGAGCTTCATCGCCTGATCTAGCAGCTGCCTGTTGGGGGCGTATTGAGGGAGCAGGGTTTTCAGAGGTGGCTTTTGCTTGGGCAGGGCCTGAGATGCGAGGGGAAAAGCATTACTACACTATCGCTGGACCGTCGTTTGTAATCGAATATGACAATACTCAGAATGAAGGTAATCATATTCATTCGGTATGGCGAGATTTTACTGGAGACTGGGGCTTAGACTTACTGGCCAATCACTATCAAAACGGGCATAAGCATTAGTCAAACGGCTTGTTTAGAGGGAATAGTCCATAAGCCAGGTAGTGCGCATGCTGTCACGGCTGACACCAAATAAAACGGAAGGCTTTGATCTAATTCATATGACAGGGCGATAAGCATCCCGATCACCATTCCGAGCGAAAAGGCGCTAGTCATAAAGGCAGATATTCGTGAGGTGTCGGCACCGCGCAGCATATCGCCGGCAACTGCAACAAGTAGCGTTTGACTGGCATTACGAAACAATCCGTGAAAGGCTGATGCTCCGATTAAGACATAGAGGTTTGGAGTCGCCCCGAATACGATAGAAGACCCAATACCACAAATCATTGTGAAGCCTAGTAACCATCTTCGACCGAAGTAGTCAGATAGGCGCCCTATCAGCAGTTGGGCCAAAGCCCCGCCGATGGCGGTTCCACTCACAAAAAATCCCACAGAGCTGAGCCCTCCACCCGCATGAGTTAGTTTTAGCCCGCTAAGCAATACAAATACTCCTAGCATCGCACTGCCTGCTCCTCTAATTATGAGGACCCAAAGTACTGCTTTGGAGCGAATCGACAACGACTGCAGAGATTGGGTTTTATTTGTGGGTGGTTGCAAATCTTGAACGTCATAGTTCAAGTGCTGCACCTGTTGTGTTTTGGGGCTTACTTGATTTGAAGACCGGGTCGTTATGTGAGAAATTAACCTGACCAGTAAAAGTATGCTGATGAAGGCAAATAAGGGTTTTATGAGAGTTGGCACGGATATCTTTGTGCGACGCAAGAAGGAACTCTGCCCAGCCCTCCTGTCCTCGCAAGTAGGTTGCCTTTTCATTTGGTCTGATTTACTGGTTGATTGCATTCCGATAGCTGATACTGAGATCGCGGTTACCACAAGGAATAGAGCTGTCCAACCCATCGTTTCAAAGCCAAATTCTTCGGCTAGGAAACCTAATGGTGTTGCTGTTATTGCTGGAGCTAACACCTGTGCGAAAGTGGCTGTTCCACTGGTCAGGCCCCGCTTATCAGAAGGGCTAGATTCCATGATGAATCCTTGTGCTCCGGTCCAGTGAAGTGCTAATCCGTAGCCCATAAACGGGGCGATAACGAGCGCCGTGGTCAATGTTGTTGACATGGCCATGGTGACCATAAAACCTGCAAATCCCACTAACCCGATAAAGTAGGTCCATTTACTTCCTAAGCGACGCATAAAAATTTCGCTTGTCAAACCAAGGGTTGAGGAGACGCCGTGAATTATCAGGAAAAGACATGCTGCCGCGACGAGGCCCTGTCCTAGTGCCTCTTTGGTATAGATGGCCAAAAAGTGCATAACCGGCCACCATGCCCCCACCCCTAGGCCATAGGCGGTCAAGAATGAAATGAATGAGGGCGTGAGCACTTTGTTATTCGGGTGATTGTGAGAATTATCGGATTGCATGACAAAGATTTTGGCCCTTATCTTGCGATAAAGCTAATTTTAGGTGTTCCGATCAGCTAGCGGATGCGTTATTGTTCCGTATGAGCAGGTGCTCTACTGGTGCTTGGCAGGTAATGTTAGGAACTATTTGTGATGCACTGATTAATCGATTTAATAATGATATGTAAGTATGGAGGGTTCATGTCAGAAGGTAAGATAGCTGCCCAACTATTCACGATTAGAGATCACGTAACCAACAGGACGGGCTTTGCGGATTCTCTGGCTAAGCTCAGTGATATTGGTTACAAATATGTGCAATTTGCGGCTGTTGGGGCAGTTGATGGAGATGATGCTGACACATCACCTGCTGAGGCTAGGAAGATATTGGATGATAATGGATTGAAGGCTTTCAGCGCTCACAGATTATGGGGGTTGCTGAAAGATCAAACTTCATCTGAAATCGACTATCTTCATGCGCTAGGAGCCAGTTACGTCACTGTTCCTATCATAAGAGATGTTTATGATCCTAATTTGACTGCTTCTTATTCCCGATTTATCGATGATGCGGCTGAAGTCATTGAAAAGCTTTCGGAGTCTGGCATACAACTTGGGTTTCATAATCACAGTTGGGAATTTATGCAGGACGCCACCGGCCGTAATGGCATGGATGTATTGATTGATGACGCGTCTAGTCAGCTACTTATCGAACTTGACGTATATTGGGCATCGGTGACGGGTGCTGATCCTGTGGAATTACTTGCTCGTGCTAGTGGGCGTACCCCATGTCTTCACGTCAAAGACTCACAGGTGATTGCTGATTCCGATCAGCGTTTTCCTCAACCGGTATTTGCCCCAGTTGGAGAGGGCCTCTTGAACTGGAATGAAATCATAACGGCTGGCAAAAACGCGGGAGTTGAATATTGGATTGTTGAGCAAGATATATGCAGGAGAGATCCTTTTGATTGCCTCAGATCTAGTTTTCAATTCTTGTCTGAACGGGTTTGAATCAGGGTTACTCGGCTTGGTGTAGGTGACGGTAGCTATTTTGTGTATTGAGGTAGCCATTTTGATTGTGCTACGAGCATTTCATCTGTCATATTCCATACTTCCTGTGGAGTACAAACGGCTCCAACTAGAGGGTCGTGTAGCATAGCCTGCTTGAGCAGTGTCTTATCGCCAGTGAGGGCAGCTTTTAGAGCCATCCGTTGAACTGATATAGATGCATTGCATGTAGCTGCGCATGCGTCTGGCAATGGGTCTAGCCTTTGAATATTGATGCCAGTTCGATCCACATATCCTGGAACTTCTACGATGCAATCGGAAGGCAAGTTTGGAATCACTCCGTTATTTTGCACATTGAAGTGCCCTCTGTATGTATGGCCGGTCTCCAGGGCTTCTATGATGTGACTAGCGTGTTCATCCGTACGTGTTTCGGGTGTTATGACTTTGGCGTCAGATAGCATCTCCTCTTCAAAGCTCGTATCGAAAGAGTCTCGTAGTTTTTTACAATGCTCAAGATACCCTCCTGTCTCGCCATTTATCCAGGATGATCGATCTATCCAGGAGGACAATTCCTCTGGTCGCTTGCGATACCAAGGCAGGTACTCAGATAAGTGACCGTTTGATTCAGTGCTGTAATAACCAAATCTACGTAGAACGTCTATTCTGACTTTTTCCCTGACTGATAGTTCTGGATGTTTTTCGAAAGCTTCAAGTAGGTCTCTACAGCTAACTTCCTGTCCTCGATAGAGTATCCTGATGAACCAGGTTTGATGATTGATGCCTGCTGCCTGCACCTCTACTTCAGACTTCGACGAAGCTCCTAGTGCGGTGGCTATCTGGGCGTGAGTGTTTTGAACTCCGTGGCATAGTCCCACTGTATTTGTGAATCCATGTTCGATTGCGGCCCAAGTATTTATCGCCATGGGGTTGGCATAATTCAAGAATAGAGCATTGGGGTTTGCTAGTTCACTTATGTCCGCGCAAAAGTCGAGGATGGCGGGAACGTTGCGCTGAGCATACATTATGCCCCCTGCACATATTGTGTCTCCTACACACTGATCAACACCGTATTTTAGGGGTATTTCGATGTCATGGGTGAAGGCTTCTAGGCCGCCAATTCGAGTGCAATTAATTATATAATCTGCCCCAATGAGTGCTTCTTGGCGATTTGTATAAGTCTCTATCGAAGTGTTTAAGCCGCTAGCTGTTGAATCCTTGTCACATAATTGCGCGACCATTTTCAGATTGTTTTCCGATATGTCATGAAAAGCGAAGGTTGTATCGGTCAGGGCAGGGACGGATAATATGTCTCTAAATAGTTGCCTGGTAAATCCGACACTTCCAGCCCCTATAAATGCTATGCGCGGCATGTAGAAATTTCCTTCTCGGTAGACTTAACGACCGTTAATAACAGGAATGACATGTAATCTAAAACTGAGTAAGTACTTCTGTGCCATTATCGGTGATCGCTAGGGTATGTTCAAAATGTGCCGACAACCCACCATCATTGGTTCGGATAGTCCATCCATCATCGTCAGTCTGTATCCCAGAAGAGCTAAATCCTACGATTGGCTCTATGGCGAAGGTAGCGCCTTTTGGCAAAGGAAATCCGGTACCGGGCCGACCATGATTAGGTATATGCGGGGATTCCCATATCGAGTGTCCAACCCCGTGTCCGCCGAGCGGATGAATGATGAAAAATCCAGCTTGTTCAACCTTGGTTTGGATTACGTGTCCGATATCGCCTACATGATGGCCAATTGTTGCTATATCGATAGCATCAGTTAGAGCTATACGGGTTGTGTTGAGTAAGCGTTGGGTCGAAGAGGATACATTGCCTACAGGGAATGTCCAGGCCGCGTCAGTCAACATACCGTCATAGGAAACTCCAACATCGACCGTAATCATGTCCCCTTCCTTGAGAGGTTCTTTGGATGGTATTCCGTGAACGACTGCGTCATTTATCGATACACACAACGTAGATGGGAAGGGTCTTACATCTGGAAACGGATTGTATCCCTTAAAACTAGGGATTGCTCCTGCTTCACGAATTATAGACTCAGCCATTTCGTCTAAGTGATCAGGTTGCGTTCCGGGCTCGACTTGGTTGCTAACAGCTGATAGTACGGAAGCGAGAATCTTTCCCGATGCACGCATTGCGTCTAATTCTGCCGCAGACTTGAGAGTAAAACTATCAGGATTCAATGGTGCAGTGGTTTCGGCGCTAATCTATCTATATACAGTTTTATTGGCTTGTTTTTGAATTTCATAGATCGAGCCTACGGTTGGTGGAGTTGGGAATGGAATTCGCACATCGTGATCTGTAACGCGCATCTTTGTTGTATCACTCCCTCTGATCAAATATCCTTGCCAGTCGCTGTAGTTTGGTACCCCTGCGAGTGGCCACGCATCCGCCGCAGTATATTCGATCAGCCACAACCTACGTGGTTTGGTTGAAGTGTTGGGGGCAGACCCGTGCAGGCACCTTCCATGGTGGACAGTGATGCTTCCTGCTTCTACGATCAAGGGTACTGCATCCTCAATATTGAATGCTGGATCATCCGGGTCGACTGCCCCTGCAAAGTATCCATCTGAATGATGGTCTAGGACAGGTTTTTTGTGGGAACCAGGGATACATTGCAAAGCACCATTTTCAAGAGTGCAGTCGTCAAGAGCTATTCCAACGGCAAGGACGTCGTCATTGGTATGAGGATAGAAGCAGATATCTTGATGCCATTCGACAGGACTTCCTACCTCCGCGATTTTCATATTTAGCTTGTCGTTTCTATATCGGACCCCGTTGTTTCCGAGCAGTGGTTCAACTATGTCGATGATTTTGCTGGAGCGCATAATGTTCCCAAATACATCGCTAAACAGGGCAGGAGTTTTGAAGCGGCGCACCTGTGGATTTTCTGCGGAGTGGGAGGGCTCTAAATCGAATTCAGCGTCATTCTCAGTTATATTGCGGGAGCGCTCAATGTTTTCCGCTATGACGGAATGCAGATCTCGTAATTCGCCGGCACTAATAACGTGAGAAACAGCGACGAATCCATAGTCTTCATATTCTTTGATTTGTGATTCGCTAATCATGCTAACTTCCTTCAATATTGATTGGCGGCTGGTTGAAATGATTGGATGGATTGCTATTCCAATGAACGCTCCCTAACGCCATCATATTCTCCCTGCTCAGCCTCGAATTCTACATCATTTTTCAGCAGAGATGGCGAGAAGGGTTAAAGTTAAGGGGTGGACATAAGTGCAATGATGAAAAATAGGTTAGATAAGTAGGGATTTTATGTCGGAATTAGTGAAATTTCTCCATGTATTGTTTTCTTTCACCCTATTCTTTGGTTTGGGAGTGGCCATGATGAATTCGATTAGAACTCGAGGCCTCACCGTGCCTTCGGAAATCCTCCCTCTATGGATGTCGATCAAGCAAGCTCAATCTAGGTTCGTTATTCCATCTGGAATCCTGCTTATAGCCTTTGGTTATGCGTCTTCGGAGATGAAGAAATATTCGCTTTTTGATACAACATGGTTGTGGGTGTCTCTATTGTTGAGCTTAATAGTGCTGGCGTTGGGGGTCTTTGTAATGCGAAGACATACAAAAAATGTGATTCGCGAAGTAAATACTGCAATAGCAAGTGGCAACGTTATGACGGCTGCTTTAAAGCAGCGCTTGACAAGAAAGGCTCCCC
>CEUS01284362.1_pt1 | contig 10021 bp, 9 predicted proteins | sample 427031 | NCBI WGS metagenome assembly CEUS01 (sample SAMEA2622837, study PRJEB7988) | marine metagenome | biome: marine biome (ENVO:00000447); feature: marine epipelagic mixed layer (ENVO:xxxxxxxxx); material: "saline water (ENVO:00002010), including plankton (ENVO:xxxxxxxx)" | depth 140 m | reverse complement strand
ACGCTGAATCCTGAAGCGCTGAATAATCAGTTGGAATACAATCGTGCGCAGGATCCGGAAGGATTTGACACTACGCTGGAGGATTGTGACGACATCTTTTCACTACTAGTTGTGCCAGGCCAATATATAGATGACATTGTTGAACAACTGCAAAATGTTTCCACTAATGAAGAAGTTTCGAGTGCAATGCAAATGTACCGAGAATCAACAAACTTTAGATACAACGAAGCCCGTATGGTATTCAATCTCTCTGAGGTTCCCGGTGATCAAAATGTGGTTTTGCAATTGCCTATCGAACGTATTTCTTTTGGCAATCCATCCACAGACTAAGTGCCGAATGGTTGTATCACTTTCAAAGCATGAGAAAAGCAATGCTCGGACCAATACCCGTAATGTATTCAGCTTTGAAAGCGGGCAAGGGAAGTGCTAAAGAAGAAACGCATCTGGCTGGGTGCCGTAATCAGTTTGATCTTTCTAGGTCTAATCTTCCGGCAAATGTCGCTATCCGATTTGCAACACGCCCTTGGAGAAGCTCAATACGGTTATCTTGTTCCTGCGATCCTTATCTATTTTATATCTCTTGGCTTTCGTGCAATTAGATGTCACTTTTTGTTGAGACACCTGAAGCCCCTTAGTTTCAGCACTCTCTTTGGGCTTCTCTCAATTGGATACATGGTCAATAATATATCGCCCCTGCGTCTAGGTGATTTTGCTCGCTCCTATTTGCTGGGAGAACGAGAGGATATTAGTAAAGCATCGGCATTAGGAAACATAGCGGTTGAACGCACTCTAGATGGCATTGTTTTAGTCCTCTTCATGGCAGTGGCAGGTATAAGCTTATCCTTGACACCATTTCTGACACAGTTGGGGTATTGGGCGGCTATCGCGTTCATCAGTGTCCTCTTGGCAATGGTTGTGATTGTACTGTTCCCTCGGTATATGCTTCGCTTTGTTGGGTGGTTCATCAAATTCCTTCCGGGCAATCTAGGGAAGAAAATGCATGAACTAGCGCTTCTTATAATTGATGGATTTAATGTGTTTCGCCGTCCTAAATTACTTGCTGCATCAGTCTTGCTCAGCGTGCCAATTTGGTTATGTGAGGCATGGATGTATTATGTCGTGGGCTTGGGTTTTCAATTACAATTATCTCTTGAGATTGTTATCATGATTACCGCCGCTTCAAACTTAGCGGTTAGTATTCCCTCATCGCAAGGAGGCGTTGGTCCCTTCGAGTTTTTCGCAGCACAAACCGTAATGCTCACAGATGTGGCGCCGGAGTTAGCAGCCGCGTATGCACTGGTTTTGCATATAACTCTGTTGCTTCCAGTCACGCTACTCGGTATTTTTTATTTAGGGCGATACAAATTAGCTTTGCGAGAACTCCTAACAATGGATTTACGGCAAAAAGCTGACTAGTTGTAACATAATCGATTTTGACAACATCTAATGAACGAGATCATAGGATAAGCAAATGTTTCCGAAAATATCACAACGTTTTGGATTAATCTCCAACAACAGAGAGAAAAGAGGATCCTTGTGAGGGTTGGCATCATTGGTGGCGGTGTTGGTGGGTTAGGCGCTGCATACGATTTGCTGAAATCCGGTCATGAAGTCGAGCTTTATGAACGAGCGCCATTTCTCGGTGGATTAGCATCTACATTCGATGTAGGCGGCGGACAGCTTGAGCGTTTTTATCATCACCTATTCACTAGTGACACAACAATCATCGAGCTTCTTCAGGAACTTGGCCTTGATGATCGGTTGATTTGGGAAGATTCCAAGGTTGGCTGGTTTGCTGATGGAAAGATTTACCCCTTTTCGACTCCCTTTGATCTTTTGAAGTTTTCCCGGGTTAGTATTTTTGATCGAATACGAATGGGCCTTGTAACATTGTATCTCCAGCGGTACAAAAATTGGAAGAATTTGGAAAACATTACCGCAGCAGAATGGATGCGTAAATGGGCTGGTAAGCGCAATTGGGAAATGATATGGGAACCATTGATGATGGGCAAATTCACTGTTTATAGAGAACAGATTGCGATGCCTTGGCTTTGGAGCAAATTTGTTACACGATCATCATCAAGGCAACATCTCCTAGGGAAAGAGAAGCTAGGGTATATCAGGGGCAGCTGGGGTACTCTTGTTGATGAACTACAACAAAGAATTACAAATATGAATGGTATTTTGAAACCAAACACTCTCGTGACCCAAATTGTTTCGCAAGAGAATCGCATCACTGGACTAAAGATTAGAAATGCAGATGGGGAAGAAAAATTACGCCCTTTTGATGTTGTTATTTCAACCGTGCCTACATTCCTTCTTCCCAACCTGATTGATCTTCCAAAGGAATATGCAGATCAATGTACAAGTGTTGAGTATGAAGGAGCGATAGCAGTCATATGGGTTTTAAAGAAACCGTTATCGAACATATACTGGCTCAACGTCGCAGATCGAGACATCCCATTTCTCCTTGCTCTTGAACAAACAAATCTTGTGCCGCCCTCCGAATATGGTGGAAAGCATATTGTTTATACCGCGAACTATGTACCGAAAGATGATTACCGATGGCCATTGGATGAATCAGACATCGTGGCAGATTACATTCCTCATCTGAAGAAGATTAATCCCTCATTTGAGGAATCCTGGATTGAAAAAACCTACCTTCATAAAGAGGCAGCCGCACAACCGATTATGACAACAAATTACTCGCAAAAAATGCCTTCCGTGAAAACACCTATTAACGGCCTTTGGACTGCTGCCATGAGTCAGGTTTACCCAATGGATCGCGGGACGAATTACAGTATTCAACTAGGAATCGACGTTGCGCGGAGGGCTGTTAAAGAGTAATGCTATTCTTGGGCAATAAGGATTCGTTGTTTTTGAATTATCGTTGGTATTAGCAATACAATGCCCGCTATTAAAATGCCGCCTAAGACTGTATTTATCACTGCTGCTTGGATCAAACCAACTTGTGTGATCAGTGCGCCAGTAATCAGACTGCCAATTGGTAAAGTGTAAACGGCCAATGATCTCAATCCCATCACTCGCCCTCGAAAGTCTGGTACGGCAATCCCTAGAAGTATTGAAGCTACGAGAACAAGGCTCATTGATTGCATAATCCCAGCAATCATAATCAAGCCGAAAGAAAGCTCAAAAATTGGGGAGAGGATGACGATTGTAGTCATGATATGCCAGCCAATCAAGGCGATGATTCCTATTCTTCCTGCGTTTTCGATTGAACGCATTGATGCGACCACAATTGATCCTATAAATGCACCGATCCCAATTCCAGATAAGAGAAGGCCCAGCCCTGAAGATCCGCTGTTCAGTGTTTCCCTTGCATAAACGGGCATCAAAGCATAGTTGAAAGGAAATGCGGTTAAGTTGGCAACTGCAGCCATCAACAGTGCTGCCAATAGCGTTTTATTGTTTCTAACATAATTAATGCCTTGGACTAGTGTGGTCCAAAATGAATTGGTATATCCAATCGGCGATGAAGATTTGATTTTTATAAATGTAATTGACATTGCGCTTGCAATATAAACAAACCCGAGAACGAGATAAGATCCTGCAGGACCAACGATCGAAAAAAGAATTCCACCCGTAACCGGTGCTGCTATCTGCATCAGGTTTCTTCCAGAATTATTCAAAGCAACTGCATTCGATACTTTCTCTACGGGAACACTGTCTGCCACAAGAGCTTGCCTCGCAGGCATATCAAAAATGCGGGCAAGACCCGTCATCGCGGTAGCCACAAAAATATGCCAAGTTTGAACATTTTCAGAAAGGACCAAGAGTGTCATTACAAATGCTAAAGACGCCATAAACCCTTGCGCAGAAATCACAATTCCTGTTCTTGAGAAGCGGTCAGCAATGGCGCCGGTAAAAGCACCAAACAACGTTGCCGCTTGCCGCGAGGTTGTAACAAACCCGACCAATAAAGGTGAATCTGTCAAGGTGAGGACATACCATGCCAAGACCACGGCCTCCATTTGTTGAGCAAATCCGGAAAAGATCGATGATAGCCAAATCAACCGGAAATTTTTTTCATGGAAGGTTATAAAAATCTGCAAAAAGTTCATCTTTATCAAATTTCAGTCGTGCTGTGGTTATAATGTCCTAATGAGTAACTATAGTATTGTAGAGTTAACGCCAGATAACGAACAGCAATTCGTTGAAATTCTGAGCGAATTGCGCGAAGGTCTGATCTTAGAAGAGTTCCAAGATATTATAGCGCGGGCGCGGGAGAATCGCGAAAATTACCGCTTTGTTGGCGCTGAGTTGGATGGCGAGATTGTAGCGGTGACGGGTTATAGAGTAGAGCACAACCTCAAGAATGGTGGAATGCTTTTCTTCGTGGAGGATTTGGTCACTCGTTCAAGTTTTCGTTCTAAAGGGGCAGGGAAATTCCTGCTGTCTTATGTCGAGGATGAGGCGAGAAGATACGGCTCCCGAACCATCGAACTCAACAGCGGGACATGGAGAAAAGACGCCCATAGGTTCTACTTACGTGAGCGTTATACGATAGATGAGTTCAGGTTTCGTAAGATTCTCTAAAAAACGATATATGATTAGATCCAATCGTGAGCAATTCGTGTTAGGTGAGTTCTTATAGTGCACCACAAAACGTATCTTTCGGCTTTATTGTAAGTAAAGATTAAACACACGAAGTGCATATCACCTCGAGGGAAGAATGAACCAAGCGAATAAGGATAGCCGTCTAGGTATGTTGTCCGCATTGAGACACGGCAACTTCAAGGCTTTCTGGATTGGCCTTGTAGTGTCTGTTTCTGGTATGCAAATGTTTTACGTCATTCAAGTATGGCTTGTTTATCACCTCACTGAATCTGCATTGCAACTCGGTATGTTGGGATTAGCGCGAGCTGTACCTTCGATCATTCTAGGCCTTGCTGGCGGAGTCGCAGCGGACAAGATTGATCAACGCAAATTGTTAATGTTTACGTCAATTTTCATCTTCATCTCTTACACAATTCTCGCTACACTGACCCTTACCGGGAGCGTTAAGGTTTGGCATATCCTAATCACCGTGTTTGTTGTAGGGGGGTTCCAAGCATTTGACCAAGCATCGAGGCAGGCAATTTTTCCTCATTTGATTCCTCGATCCGAAATGCTGAAAGCGGTCGCATTGAACTCTACCGTTCATCCAGGATCCCGAATATATGCGCCACTTATAGGCGGATTCTTTATTGATTATGTTGGCACACCTATCATTGGGGCATCAATTGCTATATATGTGATTGCATTAACGTACGTATTTTTCTGTTTCCAACTATCTAGAGTTCGAATGCCAGCGATACCACGATCTGCAGAAGGGAATGGCTTTCAAGAAATCGTCAACGGTTTAAAATACATCTCTTTCAGGCCGATATTTCGATTGTTGATTGCAACCTCATTCATAAATGCATTCTTCGGAATGTCTCATTTAATTTTAGCGCCTATTCTTGTGGGGTCTTTTTTTGGAAATGCCTCTGGTTCTGCTGTGGCCATGCTATTCTCTATGGAAGGATTAGGTGGGGTTGTAGGGGCAATCGTTGGTGGGAATTTAAGTGCTTCGGGCCACTTTAAGATCCATAATATAATAGTGCTCGGTGCCGCATTTTACGGGGTATTCCTTGTTGGCATAGCTATTTCTCCAATATATGCAATAGTCGCCATTTTGGAATTATTGTCCTCAACATCAAACAATCTTTTTTCAGTTATTGCTCAGACCACATTACAAACGCAAGTGACCGACGAATTTAGAGGACGTGTCATGGGTATTTGGAGCATGACATATTCGATTATGAGACCGTTTGGACAGCTCGGTATGGGAGCGATTGGAAATACTTTGAATGCACCGCTCGCTATTGGTGGTGGTGGCTTAGTAGTATTTGTGATTGCGCTTCTTGGTTGTGGTCGTAGTAATGAATTGCGATCATTAAAGAATTCTTGAAGCTAAGCCATTCAATGGGTTAGATTCTAAATCTGCAATGATGGTTTACGGCAAATGAAATATGCAACTGCAGATACAGCATAAACGACGACGAAAGTGATTATCGCGATGTTGTAGTTGCCAAAGTAATCAAATACACCACCAGTAAAAATAGGTCCTGCGGCAGCTAACGGAGTCGTAGCCATACTAAGAATCCCCCATATCTTCGCATAATGATCTTGGCCAAAATATTCACCGAGAATCGCTCGATTTAACGCATGGGCTCCACCGCCAAAACCGTATATTAGTACAAAAACATACACTTGCCACGCTGACGTTGCTAGGAAAAGCAAGGCTAATGCCAATGTTTCAAAGAGAACGATAATTGCCATGACCCGGCGTCTCTCATATCTATCGCTTACCCATCCACCCAAGATGGCACCACCAATTCCCATAAAAGCTAACAAACCCACTGTGCTGCCCGCCATAATTGCTGAAAAGCCACGATCTTGGAGAAGCGGAGAAAAATGAAAAATCATACCTGATTGCCCAAACTGGCGTAAACCCATAGCTAGATTCAATATCCAAAAGGCAGGTATCCGAACAACTTGCTGAACCGTAAAATGGGTAATACCTGCAATTGTTGACTGCCCTGAAGTAATTGCTGGTGAGTTTCCCTCTAAGGGATCTCCATCAGGCAGTAAACCCATATCGGATGGCCGCGTACGAATCATCATTGCAAATGGGAGAACAACCAATAAGAGCGCAATACCAGCAATGATTGCTGCAACCCGCCATCCAACGTTTGAAATCAATATTGCAACTAATGGAGCGAGCAAAACGCCTCCCGCTGCTTGAGCCGCCATACCGAAACCCATCGCCCGCCCTTTTTTACGATTAAACCAGTTGTTTATCATTGCCCAATTAGGTGCAAACCCACCAATATTCGTACCAACGGAAACCATAAATGTCCAAGTCAATATGAATAGGAGGAATGAATTCGTAAACAAACCGAATAATATGAGTCCAATTCCAGCCATTGTCATACCGAATATGATCGGCCTTTTGGGTCCTAATCGATCAATAAAATACCCAACAATTGGCGCCAGCAGAAAATTCTCGGCTCGTGCAAGGGAAAAAGCAACAGACATAGTTGTTCTGTTCAAGCCTAGAGCTGTAGAAACTGGAATAAAAAATACCGTAGCACTGTAAGTTATGATTCCACTCGAAAAACCCATAATCACACATGATGCGACAAGGAGACGCCATCCATAAAAGGATTTTGCGGACCAAGGCAATGACAAGTATCTCAATAAATGCATAGGGTAGGCATCATCAGGCTTGAAGGACAAGCAGTGTCAAGAGGGAAGACACATTAAACATATATAGATAGCTTTCGATTATGCAATATTTCCAATTAACCCTTCCCCATGTTTCGCGCCAGGAAAATTCGCCACGCGACGACGACATTTGTCAAAACAGCAAGAATTGTTAGAGTCCAGAACATTTGACCAAGGATCGATCCAATTACCATCAGGAATAAGCGAGTGTCCCTAGACGCTATAATAGCCGCCTGTCCAGAAAATCCTTCACCAAGGCTCGCCTCTGCCCGTGCACGCGAATAACTAATGTTTAGTGATCCAGCGATGGCAAGGAGGCCAACCCCTGCTACTAATTCCGGCAACATCAGGTTTTCATAGAGGAGCGACCAATAAATCATGCCGCTCAACATTCCAATATCCGCATAACGATCTAAAACGGCATCAAAAAATGCGCCGAAATTACTCGTCATATTTTTCGCACGCGCTAAATCACCATCTGTACTGTCAAGAACCATTGAAAATAGAGCAACCATGGCAGCTGCAATGTTCAAGCCAAGAACAAAAAGTCCCAACGCAATTGATGCACACACGAATGCAGCGAATGATACATGGTTGGGTGTTACCGGGGTCGGAACTAGAGCTCGCGCAAGAGGTCGTGAAAATCGACGAAAAATGTATTCCGATATGAATCCTTCATTTAAAACAGCCATATTTTAATAAATCCTTACCCAACAAGATCAAACGATTTTTCAGCCAAGTTGCCAACATACTCTCCAATTGCGAGAGAGGAGGTTGCTGCAGGAGACGGCGCATTACGAATGTGTATTGCATTTCGCGTTTCATTAATACTGAAATCGCTAAGCAAGTTGCCCTTACGATCCAACGCTTGAGCCCTGACACCAGTATGGCCAGGAACCAAATCGCTCTCTGTGATTTCTGGCATCAATTTCTGAAGGGCTTTCACAAACGCACGTTTGCTCGCTGATCGATAAAATTCACCAGCACCCATCTTCCAATATTTCCGCGTCATCGCCCAAAATCCAGGGAACCGAAATGTGCCTGCCATATCAGACATGTTAAATGTTGTTCGAGTGTATCCTTCTCGGGCGAATGCGAGCACAGCATTTGGGCCCGCTTCTCGTTCTCCATGGATCGTTCTTGTAAAGTGAACGCCAAGAAACGGAAACGCAGGGTCTGGTACAGGATATATCAGATTGTTAACAAGATGCTCGCGATCCTCCCGAAGCATATAATATTCACCACGAAAAGGAATAATCTTGATATCAACAGGGACTCCCAGCATTCTTGCGATGACATCTACGTGAAGGCCGGCGGCATTTATCAGATGTTTGGCTTCGATATCTCCGGCTGTTGTATTTAGTACAAGGCCTTCAGCTCTAGTTTCAATATCAAGCACTTCTGCGTCAGTATTGATCTCACTACCATGTTCTTGAATTTCGGTCGCGTACGATGAAGCGACCAATTGGTAATCAACGATGCCCGTCGTTGGTACCACAATAGCCTTCAACCCTGTTGTATGCGGCTCATATTCACCAATCTGCTCTTTTTCGATCATTTCGATTCCTTGAACGCCATTCGCAATTCCGCGTTCAAACAAGTTTTGTAGCCGAGGCAACTCTTCTTCATCTGTCGCTACAACCAGTTTGCCACAGACATCGAATTCAATACCGTGTTCAGTACAATATTGCTTCATTCGTTCCGCACCATCTACACAAAACTGCGCTTTGAAAGAACCTGGTTGGTAATAAAGACCAGAATGGATTACACCGCTATTATGTCCGGTTTGATGTTGGCCAATTTCCGATTCCTTTTCGACGAGGCCAACAACCATTTTAGGAAACCGCTGCGACAATTCCCTTGCTATAGCCAAACCAACAATTCCACCACCAACCACAGCAACATCATATGATTTAAAAGTCATGGCGATCTCCTCCCAGAAATTGATCGTGACGGATTGCAATCAAACTGAAGCCACTCCAGCAAACTGTATTACCACCACCAACTCCACAACATCTTATTAACAGTATATCGATACGCCTCAATTTTAAATCAAACAGCTATGAGGGCCGACACGTTATCCTTATCGGGCGCCGATAAGATCAATGTATCAATGGTAACGACTGCTATTGTTTGAACCTTAACTTGGTAAAGTGAGTACGTTGCCTTCTGGCCGTTCTGGCCGCCAATCTTCCGGCATGAGGAATTCGCCTGGCACATCGTCTAGTTTCTCTGCTTTGAATTTCTGGCCATTTCGTGCATAGCCTTCAGCTGTGCCTCGTATCATCTTATGGTGGCGCTCTTCTGTCTCTCTCCGCGCTTCCGCAGGAGCTCCCACGCAAAAAGAATTTGGCGGGAAGACGACGCGCTCTAAAACAGTTGACCCAGCGGCGACAATAGATTTTTCATTGATGATCGCCTCACCGTTCACAACTGCACCATTCCCTATAAGACAATGTGTCTCAACAGTTTTCGCATGGCACATCACGTGATGACCCAACGTCACGTATTCTCCAAACCATGCATTACTGTCCGAATGGATCATACAATTGTCTTGTATATCAACATATGCCTCAAGAACAATCTTGTGAGCGTTCGCTCGAATAATAGTCCCCGGCCAAATACTGCACATGGGACCAATTTCAACGTCCCCTACAATGTAGGCATCTTCGCTTATGAATGCACTCGGGTGAATTTTGGGCGTTTTTCCATCAAAACTGCGAATCATGATCTTTCCTCCTTATTTTTC
>CEUS01136486.1_pt1 | contig 10021 bp, 9 predicted proteins | sample 427031 | NCBI WGS metagenome assembly CEUS01 (sample SAMEA2622837, study PRJEB7988) | marine metagenome | biome: marine biome (ENVO:00000447); feature: marine epipelagic mixed layer (ENVO:xxxxxxxxx); material: "saline water (ENVO:00002010), including plankton (ENVO:xxxxxxxx)" | depth 140 m | reverse complement strand
GATTGAATCCGAGAGTCGCTCGGGCTTACTTCACAGGTAACCGCTTGAAGTATATCAAGTTCTTGCAACAATGCTTTTTCTTTGTCCGTGAGTGGTCCTCCGCCAATCAAGATCAAAGAAATGTCGGGCTGTTTCTTTAATATCTTGGAAAATGAAACGGCTACGTATTCAAAGTTTTTGTATCCTGCCCTGTGACCGATGTGGACGAACTTCTTGGATGGGCTCGAATTTGCTTCGAGAATGGAGGGGAAGTCGGTGGCTAGGTGAATGACGTCAATTTTGCTTTCGTCGATATCGTAGTAGTGAATGAGGTCTTTTTTCGTCGAATGGGAGATTGATATGATGCGAGTACATGAATCAAACAAAGCCTTTTTTGCATGATAAGGCGTGTGCATTGGGATTTCACCAACAATCTCGGGGGTGAGATCGTATACCGTACTGACCAAGGGTGTGCGTTTAAGCTGTTTCTTGACAGTCTCGTTTAATGCATAATTAAAGACGTGAACGATGTCCGTTTTATTGTTCTTCAATTCTTTTTTTATGAAAAACGAACTAATTCTACCAAACAGTCGCGCCGGCCTAAACTGAGCTATGGGAGGCATTCGAACCGCAGAAGAAAACAAGGTGTTTTTCAACTTTGAGGACGTAGTGAAATAGATGTTGTTGTTTTGGCACAAGGCTTTGGCTAAATTGTGGACGTATCTCTCAATCCCCCCTTTGGGAGTAGCGGTCAAGCAGGTGTCAAATAGCAATTTCACTATTCGTTGGTGCGATTGGTTTGCCTTCCGTATTTCCGAGCCACTGCGTTTTTGATCGTCTTTAAGAACCTATAGTGAGGCGACATCAACGAGATACAGGCGCAAATCCAGTCTTTCTGTGCTAAATCCGTGGAAGCCATGGGCTTGATGCTACCTTTTATGTCGTGCCAATAAGTCGCCAAATGAAACTTTTCATCCTTGCCCGCGTGCCATCGCCAATAACGCTCCATGATTTCTCGTAACGTGTTTCGAACCAAAGAGGTCACGATTAAAGTGCTGTCGCCCCATATTTGATGTCCTGCAGCCAGCAACCGATTCCCTAGTTCGTGATCTTCAGTGTGACGGAGGTTTGCATTGAAATTGCCTACTTCCAGTACCGAGGATCGTCGCATTAAGGTGCCATAGGTTATCAACATTTTGCTTTGGCTGCTTTTCGGAAAAACCACTTGTTCCTTGAACAAATGTCGACTGCGCCAACGATCGACAGCGGATCTTGGCTTTTTGCCCATGATTCTGCCCGAGACCGAACACACTTCTTCACTTTTAAAGTGACGGATCGCTTTTTTCAGAAAATCGGGCTCCAGACTATTAGTTGCGTCGCAGCACAACACGAATTCGTGCCGCGCCTTTTCCATCGCGTCGCGTCGCGTTGCGCCTCGCCCCAAGTTTCTCGAATGTACAACCAATTCAACCCCGGTTTCACGAATTACCTTGACCGATTTATCGGTGGACCCGTCATCCACAACGAAGATCTCATCCACGGGCATTGACTGATTTCGCAGTCCTTCAATGGCATCCGCTATTGTGGAAGCATTGTTGTAGCAGGGTATGTAACCGCTGACTTTGGGAGTATCGACTGGATTCAGTTCCTCTTGGTGGTGGGGGCTCATTCAAACTTGCGAGGATAGTGAGGATTGCGTAGCAAATGAAGACGAAGAGGTTCGAAATGCATTTCGGCAGTAAAAGGTTGGAGGAAATGATCTTGCACCAAGTCTTCCCTCACGAAAAAGGCATTTACTCCCGTTAACTCACAACCGACTAGGCGATATCCGAGTCGCTTGGCAAGGAGTTCATAGCTTTTCAAGCCGGCGCCCCATTGACCGTCATCTTGCCATGCCTTCCCTTTCACATACGGTACTTTGTAGTCGATGGATGGCGGAACCAGCCCGTTGTACTCAATTATTGCTACTCGCGGCCGATAATTCACTAAAGCTTCCCATACAAAATAGGTATTTCGATCGATGTCGATTGACAGTAAATCGAATTCGTTCGGTATGGCGTTTGTTTTGAAAAGTTCAGGAATTTCTTCGGCTGTCACGAAACTCTGAATGATGCTCAGGAGTTTTTTCTCTAAAGGCCCTTTGAAAATCTCCCGTGCATCCCGGCATCCTTGCTCATTGGCTTCGAACCACCACCCTTTCCATCCTTGCTGCAATAAAAACGCGGAGTTGCTTTCCAGCCCATTGCCCAAACCAATCTCCACAAAAGTGCGGTCTTTGGTGCCTATCCGTTGAAAAATTTCAGCTATAATGCCGTCTTCACCGTTTTGCGAAAAAAATTGCGCTTCGTGACGAACCAGGCACTGAGGGCTATCGTAACGGGTATTTACTTTTAAATGTTCGATTGCCAATTCTTGTTGGATTCGCTTCGTTGCGGCACTTTCGTTGAGTATGCGCTTCAAGTTGCGATTGGCATCTAGAACTTGTCGAACAATGGGGAGATTTCTAAACAGTGATTTCAGCATCTTGGGCAATCTTTAAGCTAACTAGTTTCCATTTTTGGAAACCGTTTAATTATCGGCGGAAGAATGTTCGGTACTCGGAGTTACTCGAAGAGGAAAAGGTATACGATTTTTGTTCAGGTCTTGGGGGAACAGTTGAAAACAGGGGACTTTACCAATGAAAGAAGGCCATGTGAGAAAAGTGCTTGGAGAACCAATCAGGTAATCGCAACGCGACAGAGCATTTAGATTTTCGACGGGATGTCCTTGCCTGAAATAATGTGGAAATTGTTCGAATTCGGAAATGTCTTGGTCTTCGTCCGACGCGATGAAGAAACCAGGGCGAACAGGACTCACGTGTTCGGTGAATTCCTCGAGAATCCTTTTGAAAACCGAGAGTGGGTAATAATATTCCCCTCCACGATATTCCCTGTAATCACCGTGGCGTATCACTATGCCTATCACAATGTCGCACAATCCCTTAAGCTTTTCGAAAGGTTCTTGAATGCCCTTTTCGTAGCGAGTCGGTGGCTTGAAAAGTTTTTGCAAGCAAGGCCGATGGCGCTCAATCAAGTAATCTTTTTGGCTAGTGAAAATAAAACCTCTTATGAAAAGAAGGCCTCGACGCGATAGTATGAGATCGAAATTCTCGGAACATATGTCCAACCCATTTTCTTCCAAGATAATCGATCGGATCAGGATGGATTGAGGCCGTTGTCCTATGCGCAGTGAAATTCTGTGAAGAGAGTTCGATGCGATGCGATTAAAACAAGAGTTGTTTCCAAGCAAACGCCTTGCTTTCGGAGGGTAACGAACAAAGCAGTCTTTTTCGGTTCCCTCGAATAAAGAGGCGTAAGGATGAAAAGACGGATAATAGACGACAGCCTGATTTTCCTTTGCCCATGCGATGACGTGGGAGAAAAAAAACAATCGATTTCCCAAGCGTCCATATTCTCCACATATCAAGTAAAGCTTTTTGCCTCCCAGCAGGAATTTGCCAATTAGGATTAAGAGGACAAAAAGATCCAAGATCCAGCAGAGGCATTTTTTTAGTAATCCCCCCATTTTCAATGGGCTAGTAGTTTCCCGTTGGATACAAGGTTGCTTGGTTGATTGTTCGCACCTTTCTCTACCACGATGATGTTGTGAGCAAAATAAATTCCAGTGATCTGCAGGTCCGTAATTGTGGGCTTATAATCGGGTATGAGAAATTCTGCGTGATTAAGCCCATCGGTTAGTTGCTTGAAAAAATTGGAGGTTGTGAGCGATTCATTGGATTCGATTCCGGCGCCTTCATATTGAGGCCAGTAAGAGGTCTGGGTGTCTTCTACCACGTAAAGCCCGCCTTCCTTCAGCATCGGAAATAAAAGCCCGAAGGATTCAATCACGTGTGGACTGCGGTGACTGCCGTCATCAATGATGATATCGAAGTCGCCAGCTTTTCCATGAATGGTCGAAAGTATTTCGGCATCGGTTTGGCTGCCTTGGAAAGTGTGGATTCTGGCTTCTTTAGGAAAACTTTTCTCATAAATATCTAATCCAAACACCTGGGCATGCCTGAAATAGTATTTCCATATTCTCAATGACTCTCCACCGCTCTTTGGGTCATCATATCCACCAATACCAATCTCCAGAATGGTCTTTACCTGTTTTCTAAGGGGTCGGAAAAAGCGCTCGTAAAGAGGGATGTAATTATGGCCAAATTTCTTATCACTTCCATGAATGTTGGCCAACTGTTCAAGGCTGGAGGAAAAAAGTTTTGAGCGGAGATGAAGGTAGAGTGGCCTAGCATAACCGTTTCCATTAATACCTAAAGCAGCCTTGATGAATTTTTTCATGATGAGATCTACTTCATTCCTTCAATGATATTATATGTGAACTTTTCAATGTCGCGGTTGAACCGTTCCAAGTTGTAGGTAGATCGAACTAGTGTAATCGCTCGTTTACCCATTTCCCTTGATTGTTTGGGATTTCGACAAATCAAGGTGAATTTTCTCAGCCAATCATCGATGGAATGAGCTTTAACCCAGAAGCCAATGCCAAGGGATTCAATATCTATGTCAAGGCATCCTGACTTAGTCATTAGGATTGGCTTTCCCATGGCCATGGTTTCCAATAAATTGGTATAGCCACAAGTATCTTCAGGATCACCATTTAGGGGGATGCAAATGGCGGTGGCTTGATTGTACCAAAGACGAAGCTCATCATAGGTGATGGCAGTGTCGGGAGGATCGTCGGAACATTCTATGAAAGTTAAGTTTGGTGAAATTATTCGATCGCTGGCAACTTCCCTTGGAGCAATGATGCGAAATTGATATTCACTTTGAGATGCTGCATCAATAAAGGTTTTGTAATCTCTGCCAGTTTTGCCGACACAAAGAAAGAAAGGTTCAGTTTTGGAAGAGTCAGGTAGTGGATGGAAAAGACTCGTGTCCACTGCCCAGGGAATGAACTGAACATGGGATGTTGGGGCAAGTTTCTTGAATTGCTTTTCAGCTCTTGTGGTGAGGCAAAGAATACCATCGAACCCTCTTACAATGGTACTACTAAGATGCAAATTGGACAATTTCCAAAAAGGAGAAGATGGCGGTGCGCGAAATACCCAGGTAATGATCTTCATCCGTATGAAACGTAACCGTCGCAGTAGTGGAATGAAGAAGAGATGTCCCGCTGCTACGTAAAGAAGGTTTGCTTTCCTGAGACGACAAAGAATTGAGATTTCTGCCTGGATGTCCCCGAATTTACCTCTGGTTGCTTTGTTCAGCCATTCTCCGATCTTGATCAGCGGATGATTACCGAAGGTGGGTACGATTTCCGTGCGATAAGCTTTTGAAACTAAAGCATCGATTCCCCATAAGTGATGCTTGGGGTAGGTGCCTTGAAGAATTTCAGGCATACGATTCTCGAGATAACGATGGAGAATTAATACTTTATTTTTAGGTTTCAAAGATGGAAAACTATATCACGGTACACCATAGTCCTTTTCCGATTTGGATTCGATCGCCGATGGGAAAACGAATATTGTATTTGAAGAAAAAGCTACGTAAGAACCTTTTATTAATGCAGATTTCGTAATCATCGTCTGCGTATTTGGATAAAGTTTCCAGTTCTTCTATAGCCCTTCGTGAAGCTAATAAAATTGAAGAATTATTGTCAGGCATTAAGTAAATATTAAAGTTTGAGGGAGGAAATGGAGGCTGGGTATGCTTGCGAAGTCCAACTTGTTGACTGTCGATTAAATAGGCATAGTCACTTGACCATAACTCTGTTATAAGAAGTACCTTTTTAGATTTCCCTTTCACCAAACCGATTTCTTTTTGCAATCTATCGGCTTTATGGTGGGGCTTTTCCAATATTCCTTTCCAATATAGGCTGGTTTCTGTATGTGGGAATACCAAGACTCTATCCTTAAAGATATCTATATGAAAGGCCAAGCTGGCCATTGTTCCTGCTGCTAACCAATATAGTTCGTTTTTCCAATTAATGGAAACTCCTAGCAAAATAAGCAGTGGTATTATCAATAATATAAAGTCAGGTTTGTACGGATAAACAAAATATAAAGAGGTAAATAAAACAGAAACCACACTCACGGACGCGTAAAGAAAAATGATTTCTTTATCTGATTGCAGAAACTTTCTATGTGTTTCAAATATCCGAAAGATCCAACCAATAATTACGATAGTTACCGGCAGTGTTAATCCTAAAAAAATTAATTTATAGCCACCTCCTAAAATCCGATTTCGTAATTCTCTCAGGCCGGTTTCAGGCATTGGCATTGGCATTGGAATTGTGAACGAATTATAAATAAATACAGGTAGCCAAATGATCATTCCGACTAGGAATGTGATTAAGCCACATTTAATTATTTCCTTAAACTGTAATTGAGGGTGTATGTGAAACAAAATTGGATAAATAACAAAGAAGAATACAAATTCCTGTCTAAAGCCAGTGGAGAAAGCTACGAAAATAGCACTGAAAATGACATAAGATTTAGTTTTAGAAGGTTGTGACCTAAAGGACTTAATAATGTACAATAAAGCCAAAAATAGACATGCAAGGCCCCAGTTGAATTCTGCACCATCAATTGAATTAATTATAAACAAATGACAGCATATAAAGGACAGCATACCGATGCAGATCAACTTTATTGAAGGGTTCACCTTTCTTAAAAGACAATAAAATGCAATTAAGCATGATAACCCTCCAAGCCACTGTAGAATATTATACACGAGCCAGTTGAAATCTATACCATTAATTTCAAGTAGGTATGCAACTGGAAGGTACAAAAAAACCTCTGTGGCCGGATGACCAGGAGGTCTGGATGGGTAATAACCTTGGCCATCTAATATCCTTTCTATGGCCGCGATGGTGCCATGAGCATCGAGTGCCGACAACCCCTTATTCAAATGGGGTAATGTGAGAATGCAATATAGCAACAATATCCCAGTCAAAGGAGATCGTGTTAGTTTTCTCATAAATGTATCAATAATACGATCAAATGTTCAGGGGTGAGGTTTTGATCCTAGGTTATTGAAAATGCAAAAAACAATAGTTATCAAAGCATGTAAATCCCACATATATATTTACAGTAAAATAGGATAAAGACCTGCTGTTGAATTTACATCTGTCGGGTTTTATCTCTTAAATAAAAAGAATAAATTATCTTTCGCTGAGAATGCTCCAAATATTAACAGTCCTGGGGCTAAAGCAGTAAAACGTGATCGGGAAATCTCCTTTAGACCTTTAGTCGACCCCTGATTTTTCGTACACCTTAATATTCAATTGTTGATCTCGACAAAAGTTCCCTTTGCTTGCAGGGATCGGTCAATTGCTTCCAAAGCTTCTACTACTTTACGACCAAATTTACCGTCCGATGGTGCGGGGTTGCTTTTCAAGATGCTGTCGGCAAAAGCTTTACACTCATTCCTGAGAGGTTCTCCTCCTTCCACCTGGGGCATGATGACGTCTCCACGATGATAATTCATGCGATGAGCGGCAAAAGAGTCCGAGTACTGTGTCTCCAAAGTGACGTTACTGTCGTAAATGCGAATCGGGTGCGTGATGTCGATATCGTCCCAAGTGAGCATTTTACGTTCGCCCACGATGGTTATCTGTCGCACTTTCTTTGGGTTTAGCCAACTGGCATGGGCGTGAGCCAGTACTCCTTTCGGGTATTTGAGGGTGCAAAAAGTAGTATCCTCCACTTGTCCATCCAGAGCTTTGCTTCCAACTGCGCTGGCCGATAATGGGTCATTATCCAACAAGAAGTTAAAAATGGAAATATCATGGGAGGTGAGATCCCATATTGCATTCACGTCCTGTCGGACTGGCCCTAGGTTTGTACGATGGGCTTCCATGTAGAAGATATTGCCCAATTCGCCGGATTGAAGGATTTGTTTAACCTTTATTATGGAGGGGTTGAATAGAAATACATGCCCGACCATGAGGACGAGGTTTCGACGAGCGGCTTCTTTCTCGAGGATAAGGCATTCAGCTGAAGTCGTGCAAAGCGGCTTCTCGACCATTACGTGTTTGCCATTTGCAAGAGCGGCCAGGGCCAATTCGAAGTGGCTGCTTACAGGAGTGGCGATGCAGATGGCATGGGCTTCCCGATCGGCTAGGGTTTCCTGGGTGTCCGTCGTGGTTTCCACGGTTGGGAATCGTTGCCGAATTTTCTTTAATGCAGATTCGTTCAGGTCGCAAACGGTTCGGACTTCGACGTTGGCAAGACCGTGAAGGGCGCCAACCACGTTTGGTCCCCAATGCCCTGCTCCGATAACGTTCACTTGCAGTTTGTTCATGACGTTCATTGGTTTGATGTTGAAAGGGTGGCTTACTCTCGCGGTCCCCAACCCTCTATGGGACGTGGGTGCCAGTAAGAACAATTCACTTTTTTATGCCAAATCGCAGAAAAAACAAGGGTCTAAGAATGGACCACCAACTCTTGAATGGAACCATCTTGGTGTTTTCCTTCATGTCGTCATGATAGGTTTTCTGCACGGGGGCTTGTCCCACTTTGTATCCGAGCTGGCAGGTTTTGATCAGCAAATAGGGCTCTAACTCGTATGCCAGCATCCAATCCTGCCACAAATTGATTTGATCGTCCTCAAGGATTTCCGCTTTGAATAAGCGAAAGCCGTTGGTCGCGTCTGAAATAGGGACACCGAAGAATCGGGTGAAAAGAAATGAGTACACCCAGGTCAGAATCTTGCGCGACATAGTCATGTTGATGCGCTTCCCATCCTTCATCCAACGTGAGCCTTGCACGTAGTCCAAGTCTTCATCGATCAGTTTGTCGGCTACGTGTCGGAGGTCTTCTGGATTGTCTTGGTTGTCTCCTGCTAGCACGGCCAAGAGATCAAAACCATTTTGCAACCCGTAAAACAAGCCGGATCGAATACCTCCACCCGCCCCCTGATTGATGGGATGATCAATGACCGTGGCTCCTGCTTCCCGGGCTTCTTCCGCAGTACGGTCTATCGATCCGTTGTTTACTACGCATACGGTGTCCACAAGATCCCGAGGCACTGCTGCGACACCCGGTCCAACCTTGCCTTCCTCGTTCCAGCAAGGCATTACCACGATTATTGATCGATCTCGATAACGAACTCGTTTTGCCTTGGTCGTGGCAGGCGTTGCGGCAATCAGTGAGAGGATTGTTTTCTTTGAGAGTGCTTCCAAGCTAACGTTATCTTTATTTTTTCCGGAGGAATCGGGCAGGGTTACCCGCGTAAATTCCTGTTTCCAGTAGATTGTTGGTTACTACTGAACCCGCTCCCACTACCACACCCGATGCGATTTGTACTGGTAAAATAGTAGCGTTTGAACCGATGATGACGCCATCACCCACCATGGTCTCCAACCAATCGTTAGGATCAAAGGAAATTTTTCCTGATTGGAAAGTGTCATTGATGAAAGTAACTCCGTGACCGATGAAACAATCTTTCCCGATGATAACTTTTTCGCAGATAAAGCTATGCGATTGTATCCGGGAACCGGCGCCTACGACGACGCCCTGCTGAATTTCCACGAAGGGACCTATGAAGGCGTCGTCACCAATTTCGCATTCGTATAGGTTGCATGGTTCAACTACGGTTACGTTTGAGCCAAAAGATACGTCGCGTACGCCTGCTTTAATGATTTTGGGATGATTCATGCGAGAAGAGGTTTCAGGCTCAAGAAAAGAATGTGGAGATCGTAGAGGTGACGTGAGCGATCTCTTCCGTGGTCAGACCGGGGAAGATGGGCAAGGAAAGCATTCTGTTCGCAGCAGCTTCAGTTTCAGGGAAGCTTTTTCGGGCAAACTCACTCTCCGCGAATACCTTGAGCTTATGTATTGGTATCGGATAATGGATGCCCGTTTGGATGCCCTGCTGGTCCAGAAATGAGCGTAATTCGTCTCGCTGATCCACTTGCATCACGAATTGATGGTAAACATGGTCGACGTATTCTCTTTCAACTGGGATTTCCACGGGGAGGTGGGCCAATTGTTCTCGATACTGTTTGGCGATGGAGCGTCTCGCTTCGTTGGCTGCGGGCAAGT
>CEUS01275395.1_pt1 | contig 10029 bp, 11 predicted proteins | sample 427031 | NCBI WGS metagenome assembly CEUS01 (sample SAMEA2622837, study PRJEB7988) | marine metagenome | biome: marine biome (ENVO:00000447); feature: marine epipelagic mixed layer (ENVO:xxxxxxxxx); material: "saline water (ENVO:00002010), including plankton (ENVO:xxxxxxxx)" | depth 140 m | reverse complement strand
CCAGCCGATCTCCAAGTCGGGGTGGTGATTCTGTTCCTCTGCTTTTTCCGCAAGACGATTAACAAAAGAGATGCCGTCCATGTAAGTATCAAAATTGCACTCCTTCACCAGCGCGTCGTTCACGTAATTCCAACCCGGAAGTTCTTCCAGACTTTTTCCAATCTCCTCAGTTGACAACTGCGTCATGATTTCACTCCATTCTAACTGTTTTCTGCCTGCTAAGGCTTTTGTTCCATCTCCGGCTCAAGATCAACGCCAAGACTGTCAGCAATTCTGTTAATGTAATTGAAATAACCGATCACCTGAGCTGCATCACTGATGGCCGACTGGCTGAACCCTTGCTTCTGGAGTCCTTCAACGTCCACTCGTGTCATCTTATCCGGCGACTGGGTAAGTTTCTCGGCCCATTCGCATAGTGCATGGTCGCTCGAATCAAGTTCCATTGAACGCCAATCCCGCTTCAACTGATCCGCCAATTCATTATTTCCAACCTCCGCCCGGAAGTCATCCCCGTGGGATTCTAATCAGTAGAAGCAGTCGTTTGACCACGATACCACTGTAGCAAGCATCTCTCTCTGAGCGCGAGATAGATCTGACTCTCCAAACATTACAGCGATATACATCCGCATGGAGGCTTGGAGCGCCTGCGGACTGCGGCTCATCACCTTCAGTATGTTGTAGACCCTTCCACTCCGACGAATCCCTTTTTCATATTCCACCGCCACAATGCCATCGGCTTTTTCCGGTGTGATAAGATCGATGTACGCCATAATTAACTGCTCCGGCCAGAAATATATGCACCATAAAGTACTTGCTGCAACTCCCATTGCGACCAAAAAGTTGGAATGGGATTGGTAACTCCGTAAGTTTCAATAACTAACTTTTTTCAAGGAGCTGTTATGTCAGAAAAGGAGTTAAGCGTGATAAAGACTGGTCAGCAGGTCGATCTCTCTATGTATGTGGAGGGCGAAGACGGTATTTACAGTGTCCGTCAACTGGAATCTATTCGAGGATGGAACAACATTCAATATGGTGCCGGGCTGTCAGAGAAGAATGTTGGATCAAAGGCACTGTCCATGAACGTGGCAACGATTCCACCAGGAGGCGTAGCATTGGCCCATATTCACGTAGATTTCGAAGTTATGATCTACCTTCTGCAAGGGAGTGTTAGGCATGAGTATGGCCCAGGATGCAAAAAGTCGGTCATCCATCAGGCGGGCGATATGATATTTATTGAGCCTGGAATTCCTCACGAAGTGTTCAATACAAGCGAAACGGAAGAAGTGAAAGCGGTGGTGGCCCGATCAGACCCATCGGAATGGGAGAACATTATACCCTACGATCGCAACTCATCACATGACGAAGCTGAAATAACTGCTTGACATAAGCTAAATCGGCTTGACGCCATACTTCAAAGTGGAAGGACAAACCCGTCAGTCACTCTTTCAAGTAATTCCCCAAACTGGATAGTGGTTCTATCTTCAAGGTACGGGCCAATGATCTGGATCCCCACAGGGAGCCCTTCAATATCTAGGCCGACAGGGACATTGGTGGCGGGGAGTTGACTGTTCACCGCGAGGCCGGCCCACACCATGAGATCAATATAGGGACGCGTTTCTCCATCGACTATTAATTCCCGCTCGATGAATCTCGGCGACTGGAGATGTTTGAAGGCGGTTACGATAGTAGTTGGACAGATCAACACATCCCACCGCTGGAAGAACTGATGCCATTTCCCCTTCAGTCGATGACGATGTTCATTGGCGGAGAGCCATTCCCTGTGAGGTATTAGCGCAAACCGGGCCCGCTGGACATGGGGTGATGTGTCATCAGGGCTACTCGTTTCCAATATCTCTTTTAGCTGTTCGATAACCTTTTTAGGATAGGACGTTGAAATCACCGGAGACAGGAGACTCCAGTAGAGCTCATTGTTCTTTTCAAGCGTGAAGTCGGGATGAGTTTCTTCAACGGATGCACCGCTGTTCGCCAGTTGATCGGCCACCTTTCTGATAGTGTTAACAATCTTGTTTTCAATTGGACAATGTTGATCATCAGGCCAGACTGCCACTCGAAAGTCTTTCAAATTTTTATGCCGAGGCGGGGGCAGTGCTAATCTCCACGCCACGCAGTCATCGGTTTTCGGGCCCGCAAGAACTGACAGTGCAACCTCAAGGTCCGCCGAACTGCGAGCCAAAGGCCCCGCCACGGAGAGTGTATCGCCCGAGTTTCTAAACCCCGGTGGCGGTGGTATGTGTCCCCTCATAGAGATGAGTCCATAACTCGGCTTGTGACCGTAAACACCACAAAAGTGAGCTGGTATCCGGATAGAACCGCCAATATCGCTGCCCAGTTCTAGCGGTGTCATCCCAGCCGCAAGGGCTGCTGCTGCACCCCCCGAAGAACCGCCGGGCGTCCTGGTATGGTCCCACGGATTGTTGGTGGTACCGTAGAGTTCATTATAGGTCTGAAAGTCATCAGAGAGGGACGGCACATTGGTTTTCCCGAATATGATGGCACCGGCATCTACAAGGCGTTGCACAGCATCAGAATGTCTGTCCGGAATGTGATCTTTCCACTTGGAGGAACCGCCCGTGGAAACCATACCTTCAACTTCAAAAGCGTCCTTTACGGTCATGGGAAGGCCGTGGAGCGGCCCCCACCATTCTCCATTGCGGGTTGCTTCATCGGCTGCCTTAGCCCTTGTCCGCGCCTGGTCAACATCGGTAAAAACTACCCCGTTGATTTTTGGATTTAATGATTCAATCCGTTGAATTTGGGTCTCAAGCAGATCAACAGCTGAGATGGTTTTTTCCCGAATCTTGCGCAACAGCGCGGTGGCAGAACCGGTAAGATCAATACCCAAGTATTAAGCTTCCAGAATCATATCTTTTGTCATCCTGGCTTCATAGTCGAAGCCCTCAGCACTTCCCTGCCGGCGACCGATAAGAAAAAGAAGGCTGCCCACCACCAGCCAGATCATTGTCCAGAGGAATACTGACTTGATAATAGCGAGCATAAAAATCAGCATAACGGCGGATGTAAAGAGACCGATGATGGTCACCACAAGAGATGGCGGCTTGAAGAGCGCCGATTCGTAGAGGGAATGGTTTACTTTTGGTAACATCATTAACGCAACCCCCTGAAGGAAATAAATAATGAAAATTCCGATCAGGCCTGTCTTGAGGAGAAATTCAGAAGATTGCGTCCAGATGAGTCCTGAGCAAATAACTGCACTTATAATGAGGCTGATGTGGGGTGTACGCCATTTGGGATGTACTGCCGAAAGGAACCTTGGCATAAGACGATCTTCGCTGAACACGAAGAACATCCGGGACGGGACCAGCACAGAACCGTTGATGCTGGTGAGGAAGGCACTCATGGCACCGAGGGCCACAACGGAGGCTCCCCATGGCGGCAGATATTCCGCCGCCGCATCTGCCATGGCTGACTGGGATTGGGCCAACACATCTGCCGGGAGTACGCCAAAAGCGACAAAAGACATGAGAAAAAAGATGATGACGGAAGCGAGGACGCCGCGGACAAAAATGAGAGGGAGGGTCCTTGTGGAATCTCTCGTCTCCCCTGCCGTTTGGGCTAATGTTTCGAACCCGGCGTAGCTGAAAAAGAGAATTGGCATGGCGCCGAAAAGACCACTCCATCCTTTCGGTAACAGTGGCTGATAATAGGAGAGGTCAACGACTGCAAGTCCGGGAATGACAAGAAGAAGAATACTGATAATAAGCACAGACAACATGCCGATCTGAACTCGGCCGTAATGTTTGATCCCCAGAATGTTGATACCGTAGAACACCAGCAGCACAATGATACCCCAGATTCTTGAATCCTGCCCTGGAATGAAGAAATTCATATACTCCCCAAAACTGGTGGACATAAAGGAGATGGCGCCCACAAAGGCCACCAACTTCATCCACATGGCGACAAAACCGATATAGTAGTTTCCAAACGTTCGGGAGATGTGAATATATGCACCTCCGGGGCGCTGGCCCAGGGGTGTTGAGGAAAAGACACTATAAGCCAAGGCAGTCGCTAGAACGATGGGTGCAAATAGCAGGTACGCAAAAGGGACGGCACTCCCGGCAACCGCGCCCGCTTCCCCTGTCACACGGAATATGCCAGCGCCTACGAGTATACCGATAATGGTGGCATAGCCGGAAATGGGACCAAGATCGCGACGGAGGGAAGAATCACTCATCGGTAAACCAAGTACCGAAACTACCCTTGGTAATATCGAAAAACAAGGTAGGGAGACAGATTGGAGACCATCCGCTGTATGTCTAATTTTGCACACCATGGTCCATTCTCAAAAAGATGAGCTGCTCGCGTTTGAATTGCATGCACTGCTGGGGTGCATTCAGAGTGGCGGAAGCGAGCAGAGAGTGGCAACCTTCCTTGGCTGGCATTCAACCGAGGGCGCTGAAAAATGAGTTTACTGATTCTCAATCGACAGGAGGTGCGGGAACTCCTCCCCATGCGTGACTGCATGGACGTCCTCGCCGCCGCCTTTCGCGCCTACTCCAGTGGAGAGTCAGTTCAACCGCTGAGGACCATGATGAAAGTGCCGGAGACGGACGACATACTCGCCTCCATGCCGGGCTACGACGGGGCGTCCGAATCGATGGCGGTGAAGCTCATCACCGTATTTGACGATGCCGCTGAGACCGTTTTGGATTCTCACCAAGGACTGGTGGTACTCTTCTCGTCCGACCACGGAAATCCCCTCGCCATCATGGACGCCATCGAGATCACTGCCATCCGCACCGCCGCTGCCAGCGGCGTTGCCACGGAGGCGCTGGCCAAGGAGGATGCATCCGCCCTCGCCATTCTCGGCGCCGGCGTTCAGGCGAGGTCACATTTTGACGCCATGACTGAAGCGCGAGACATTAAAACAGTCCGCATCTGGAACCGATCCCGGAACGGTGCCGAGGCGCTGGCCGCGGAACTGCCGCCTCAAGGGTCGGTGGACGTTACTGTCGCCAACACCGTCCAATCAGCCGTTTCCGGCGCTGACCTCATCTGTACCGTCACCGCCGCCGCTGAGCCGGTCCTCAAGGGAGAGTGGATACAGCCCAGCGTTCATGTCAATGCTGTCGGCTCCAGCACGCCGTCCAAGCGGGAGTTAGACACCGATGCCATAGTGAGATCAAGACTGTTCGTGGACAGCCGCGAATCGGCCGTGAACGAAGCGGGCGACTTCCTCATTCCTAAGTCAGAAGGCGCCGTGGGAGATGATCATATCGTCGGTGAGATCGGAGAGGTGCTTTCAGGCAAGGCTCCCGGGCGGCAAAGCCGGGACGAGATTACGCTCTTCAAGTCCCTCGGCATGGCCGTGGAAGATGTGGCGGCGGCCCACTTGATCTACGAGAGAGCAAAGGCTGAGGACAGAGGCGTCTGGATCGAGATGTAGCGGTGCGGCTACGCGCCGTGGCTAACCAACCCACGACTTAAGTCGTGGGTTATACACTGAGAGAAAAACGAAACCGTTTTAACGGTTTATATCAGATTTATTTCATGTTGGTCACTTTGCTCGGCCCTTCCAGAACGGCAAATCCTTTGTCGGATAGATTGACAAAATTCGGATTGTTGGCGAGCGCGCCAGCGTACAGTTCACCACTCCGGTAGGCTTCACATGCTTCCTTGGTGGACCATGAATAGACGCCGCCGTACGTGTTGTTGGCTTCATCAGAGAGCCACACTTTTTGAATGAGTCCTGGCAGCGCAGCAAAATTCGGGGCCACTTCATTGGCCACGCCCATAAAATCATCGTGGGTGATACCTTCCAAATTGAAATTGACAACCTGAATATATGTGGGTGTGCCATCCATTAAGTTGCTGGTTACACTGCTTGGCCCTTCCAATACGTCGAATCCTTTATCAGAAAAATTGACATAAAGTGGGTTATAGTCAAAAAACCTCCCATACAGATTATCATCATTTCTGTAGGAACTCAAACTCTCCTCACCTTCCCAGTAGGAAACAATGCCATAGCTGTTTTTCGCTTTATCAGATAGCCATACTTGTTCGACTAGGCCCGGAAGTGCAGCATGTCTTGATGAAATGTCGGACGCTGACACTAAGAAGAACTCGTCTGCAGTTTCAATCGGTGATGAAGTCTGTGTATTAATGACGCCCGAAAATGGGATACTGCTATTCAGATTGAAGGTCATCACTTGGATTTTCATCTTTGATTTTTCCTTCAGCTCTGAATCGTTTTTTAACGGTGTCGCTGATTTTTCTTGAGTGGGTGTTGACGCCTGTGCTGGTTCAGATGCTCGTGCTTCCGGTGTTGGCGGCGCACAGGACTGAAACGTCACTAACCCAATACCTAATAGAATTGATACAGACCATGTAGAGTCGCTGATTATGTTAAACATGTGATTCTCCTCGTGGTTTGGCTATCATTTCAGGTGATGGCTGAATATAAAACTCCTCCAAAAGAATACCAATTTGATACGGATGCAAGGTTAAGAGAAAACCACTAAAATGGTTATTGATCTGTTGGATTGACTAACCCACGACTTAAGTCGTGGGTTAGTAACGGTTTGTATCAAGATCGCGGTCTTAGCGGGATTTCCAAAAGAATAGTCCCACAAGAACAAGCAGAGCCACGGAAGTTGGGTCAAAATTTGCGGCATCCGTGACAAAATGAAAAATGCCCAAAGCAAGGAATAGAATGTTTATATAAACACCCATAATCATGGCGGGTTGTTTAAGGTTATCACCCGCCCAGGTAGGCATCAACCAGAATATTACAGAAAAGCCGAGCATGCAGAGACCTAGATATTGCCCTACAGATTCAATGTCTTGTGTGACTTCCCAACCAGCTGGTTCAAATGCCAATTTCGGTGCAAACAAACTGATTAATGCCCAAATTCCCATAAATACGGACTGTGCTCTAAATACGTGTGTTAGTGTCATTTTTTATCTCCTTGTTTTTTGATTTGCCCCAAAGTGGAATAGCCGAAAGTAGAATTCCTCGCCCAAATAACCCACGACTTAAGTCGCGGGTTATAAGCGGACAGAAAGGGTGAACCGTTTAAACGGTTTATAGGCCCCTTTTGAAATGGGTTCCAAGGAAGCCTACAGACTCATGGCGGGATGAACAGTTCAGTTCCTTCACCTAATAATTCGCAAAATGGGTGTGGGCGATTTTCAGTCTTCCATTATCATTTTGGGTCAGAACAAAAGTAACAGGCCCTTTTTGCACTTCCTCTTTGGGTAAGGATTTGTCACCGAAATACCAAATGCTCGCTACCATGACCGACTCCCCATAGAATCGAGTTTCCAGTGCCTCAAGCCATAGAGACTTATCTGGTGTTTTCCCGCTAGAGACAAACCCAAAACCTTCATGGTGGGGTTTCATTTGATCGTACCCTTGGATCAAGCCCACTTTTTCTGATGAAAAATAGGTGAGCGACTCAGATTGTAAGAAGATATCATCCAAAAAGTCCAGATCGTAGGTGGCCCAGAGGTTTAGCCATTGATCTATAACGCTATCCACATCCTGTTGCGTGGGTCGATGAGTCGGTTCACAGGCAGCTATTGCCAGTGCGACCACAAGGAGGTTGATCCATTTCATACTAACTCTCTCTTCACTTAGTTTAATGATATAGAATTTGACGGCGAAATCTGATAGAAGTTATTGCTGGTCATGCGAGTTATTCGCCTGAAGGCAATAGTTGGTCACCCATGAAGCGCCGGGCAAATTCAAAAGCTGCCGTGCGGGTTACCGGATTGCCGCCGTACGTGGGACCTTTCCCTGCGCAGAACGATAACGCCAGTTTTTGCCGAAAAGGTGTTGTCATAGGAATATTCAAAAAGTTCATCAGCACTTCACCCTGGGAATTCATTTCGAAGCGGCAGTCGGTAAAGGAATAGCCAGACTCATCGATTTCAGGTGGAGCCGACCGGTCAAATGAATGATGAACACCGGGGTAGACAGTAATGTCAATCTGCGACCCGGTGGCTTTCATCATCGGCACCATTTCTTCACAAGCTTCGGCGGGTGTCCAGTTGTCCAGCTCGCCGATAAGAATATGGATCGGTGCGTCGGTGAACAGCGGCTCCTGAGGCTGAACAAAACAGGGCGGGTAAAAGGCCAAATGTGCGGCAAAGGAGGCATTTTTCGAGATGGCATTTTTCAGCGGATTCCAGGCGGAAAAGAGGGTGACGCCTCCACCCAAACTCCACCCCGTGATGGCCACCCGCTTGCCATCTATTCGGGGGTCGCTACGCAAGGTATCCAGCGCTCTGTATGCGTCCAGCACCATCATGGCCGTCGTTACGGAAATCTGTTCCCCAACTGTGGAGGTTACGTTCCGGCTCTTAAAACTTTGCAATGCAAAGGTTGCAATTCCCATAGAACGATACATCTCCATGTATTCCAAATGATGATTGCCCCACCCCAGGCTGCCTGCAACGCCTAACACTAGGGGGAAAGGACCTTCACCATCCGGAACGTGAAGAATGCCCTGAACCTGCTGCGGAGATTGATTTTCGAGATCTGTAATAATATGATAAAATGCGAAAGGGTTGGCGCTAGTGAATGATACAACCTCCGGCTCGGCGCCAAAGAGAAGAGAACAGACGAGGGTGGCTATCAGTATTCTTATTTTAACGGTTACTGCCTTACAGCCACCATCATGATTTCCACGAGGGCGTCCCGTGGGATTCGTGCCGCTTCAACTACAGCACGGGCGGGTTTGCTCTCGCTGAAGTAAGTGGCGTAGACTTCATTGAGGGCCTTGTAATCGTTCAGATCCGCAACGAACGCCTGGACCTGCACCACATGGGAATAGTCAAAACCACCGGCCTTAAGAACAGCACCCAGATTTTTTAGAACTTGGTGCGTCTGCGCCTCAATCCCCCCTTCCACCAGCTTTCCTGTGACAGGATCAATGGCAATCTGTCCAGCAAGGTACAGGGTTTTTCCCACACGAATTCCCTGAGAGTAAGGACCGATGGCGGCGGGAGCGTCAGGCGTAGAGATTACTTCGCGATTCCCGCTAGTGTTACAACTCGCGATAAGCAGAGCCGCAGTCAGCAGAATAATGTGGCGCACTACGACTTGGGGACGCCGTTCTTCACAATGTCCATCATGGCATCTGTGAAGCGGTCGATCTCTTCGATGGTGGTATAAACGTGAGGCGTCACACGGCACCCTTCAAACTCGGGATGCTTGATAGCCACTACAAAAATTCGGAACTTGTCCCAGAGATGTTTCGCCACATCGTGAGTGTTAATCCCTTCGACCTGTACCGTGGCAATGCCGCACGCCTTCCTCGGCTTGAGACTTGTGTGGAGCCGGATTCGGTCGTACTCCAGAAGCGGTTCGGCCCACCGGTTTCTGAGGTAAACCATCCTCGCCTCCTTGTTCTTACTTCCGATCCCCTGATGGAAGGTGAGGGCGTCGCCGATGGCGAGATAGTTGGCGGCGGGGTGGGTACCGATTTCCTCAAACTTTCGGATGTCATCCATCTCGCACTCACCTGGCGCCTGTAGAGGCCAAAGGTCGGCAATCTTGTCTTTTTTGACATAAAGAAGTCCGGTACCATGTGGAGCACAAAGCCATTTGTGGAGGCTGGTGGCATAATAGTCACAGTCTAAGTCTTCGGCATTGAAATCAAAATGAGCAAACGTATGTGCCCCATCTACAATAACCGGAATACCTTTCTTTCGTGCCATCCGCACAATCTTATTAACAGGAAGAATCTGTCCTGTAATGTTGATCATATGGCACATGAGGATCAGTTTGGTTTTTGATGTAATCCCTTTCTTGAAAAGACGCACTACTTCTTCATCCTCCTCCGCAGGAATCGGAATCTGAAACTGTTTCATGACAATTCCGTCGCGGCACTCTCGCTGTTTGAAAGTATTGATCATTCGTCCGTAATCCTGCGTGGTAGTGAGTACTTCATCACCAGGTTCTAGATCAAAACCGTTCTGGCAAATCTGGAGTCCTTCGGAAGCATTGCGAGTCAGGGCGATCTCCTCAGGATCACAGCCATGGAA
>CEUS01146215.1_pt1 | contig 10030 bp, 8 predicted proteins | sample 427031 | NCBI WGS metagenome assembly CEUS01 (sample SAMEA2622837, study PRJEB7988) | marine metagenome | biome: marine biome (ENVO:00000447); feature: marine epipelagic mixed layer (ENVO:xxxxxxxxx); material: "saline water (ENVO:00002010), including plankton (ENVO:xxxxxxxx)" | depth 140 m | reverse complement strand
AAAAAGAACTAGAATTAAAGGTCATCTTTAAATTATAAAGGCGCTTAATATAAGCGCCTTCCCCCTTTTTTTATCGTCAGCTAGACATAGAATAAAAAAGTTGTATTTTAAAAATATGGCTCAAAAATCACTAAATGAAATTAGAACAACATTCTTAAAATATTTTGAAAAAAACGACCATAAGATTGTTGAATCTAGTAATTTAGTTCCAAATAATGACCCTACCTTAATGTTTGCTAATTCAGGTATGGTTCAATTTAAGAATGTATTTACTGGATTGGAAAAAAAAGATTACAAAAGAGCTACAACTTCACAAAAATGCGTAAGAGCTGGAGGGAAACATAATGATTTAGAAAATGTTGGTTATACTCCAAGACACCATACATTTTTTGAAATGCTAGGAAACTTTTCATTCGGTGATTATTTTAAAGAAAAAGCAATCCATTATGCATGGGAGTTAATAACTAAAGATTTTGGCATAGATAAAAATAAACTTTATGTAACAGTATTTAGTGAAGATGATGAAGCATTCAATTTTTGGAAGAAAATAGCAGGTTTTGGTGACGATCGAATTATAAGAATTTCTACTTCAGATAATTTTTGGTCGATGGGTGAAACAGGCCCTTGTGGTCCTTGTTCAGAAATTTTTTATGATCATGGAGATCATTTGAAAGGTGGTCTACCAGGAACTAAAAATGAGGATGGAGATCGGTTTATAGAGATTTGGAATTTAGTCTTTATGCAATATGAACAAGTTTCAAAAGAAAAAAGAATAAATCTTCCAAAACCATCTGTCGATACTGGCATGGGACTAGAAAGAATTGCAGCTTTACTGCAAGGAACTCATGATAATTATGAAACTGACCATTTTAAAAAATTAATTCAATCAACATCAGAATTAGTTAAAAAAAAACCTGACAATAAAAACCTTTCAAGTTTTAGAGTTATTGCAGATCATTTAAGAGCAAGCTCATTTTTAATTGCTGAAGGGGTTTTACCATCAAATGAGGGTAGAGGATATGTGTTAAGACGAATTATGAGAAGAGGAATGAGACATTCTCATCTATTAGGATCCAAAGAACCAATTTTTTATAATCTGTTTGAAACATTAAAAAAAGAAATGTCTGGAAATTATCCAGAATTAAAGAGAGCAGAGTCATTAATTAAAGAAACTTTAAAAATGGAAGAAGAAAAATTTTTAGTCTTATTAGATCGTGGAATAAAAATATTAAATGAGGAAATATCAAAAATAGATAAAATTCTTCCCGGAGATGTTGCTTTTAAGTTATATGATACATATGGTTTCCCTTTAGATCTTACAGAAGATATTTTAAGAAATAAAAATTTATCAATTGATACAAAAACATTTCATTCTTTAATGAAAGAAAGCAGAGATCTAGCTAAAAAAAATTGGAAAGGATCTGGTGATGCTGCTGTGGAAAATATTTGGTTTGGTATTAAAGATAAATTGGGTCCAACAGAATTTTTAGGCTACGAGACAACCAAGGCTGAAGGATTAGTCTTATCTTTATTAAAGAATAATAAAGAGGTTAATGAATTAAAATTAGATGATGAAGGAATAATTATTACTAATCAAACACCATTTTATGGTGAGTCAGGTGGTCAAGTTGGTGATATTGGAGAATTTACAAATGGTGATTTTAATTTCAAGGTAATAGATGTGCAAAAAAAATTAGGAGATCTATTTGTTCACTATGGAAAAGTAACAAAGGGAACTGTTAAACTCAATGATAATATTGAAATGAAAATAAATGAAGTAAGAAGAAATGATACAAGAGCATATCATTCTGCTACGCATCTACTTCATGAATCTCTTAGAAGAGTTTTAGGAACACATGTTACTCAAAAAGGCTCATTAGTTGAACCAAGTAGGCTAAGATTTGATTTTAGTCACATGAAACCAATTTCTAATGAAGAAATAGAAAAAATAGAGTTATATGTAAATTCAATGGTTTCAAAGAAAACTGAAGTTAAAACTAGATTAATGACTCCTGATGAAGCTGTAGAAAATGGAGCATTAGCACTTTTTGGAGAAAAATATGGTGATGAAGTAAGAGTACTATCAATGGGTGATGATAATGGAAAGTATTTTTCGACAGAGCTGTGTGGAGGAACACATGTTAAAAATACAGGTGAAATTGGAAAATTTAAGATTATCAGTCAATCTTCAATTGCTGCAGGTATAAGAAGAATAGAAGCTTTAAGAGATAAACAATTAGAAGATTATTTAAAAAATAAAGAAAAATTATCAAATATATCTTCAGAAAAAAATGAGGAAATAATAAAAGATCTTACTAAACAAATAATTAATTTAGAAGGTAAGCCAACCTTAGATCAATCCGATCAAAAGTTATTAATAAAAAATTTAACTAAACAACTAGATACTTTGTTGGTTAAAGCAATTTTAAATGATAAATCTAAAAACAAAATTAAAGATGAAGAAATTAATGGAATAAAAATAAGATTTCAAAATGTAAATGGCCTTCCCCCAAAAGAGCTGAGAAAACTTGTAGATGATGGTAAAAAAGAGTTAGGTGAAGGAATAATTGTAGTCTTTGCATGTAAAGATGAAAAAGTGGGAGTTGCAGTAGGTGTTACAAATAAATTAACTAATAAATTTGACGCTGTTAAATTTGTAAAATTAAGCTCTGAAGTTATAGGAGGTCAAGGAGGTGGTGGTAGAAAAGATTTTGCTCAAGCAGGTGGTCAAAATCAAGATAAAATTAATGAAGCTTATGAAAAAATTAAAAGCCTAATTTAATTTTTTTTTTAAATTGCCGTCAATTTCATCTAAAAATTGATTTGTAGTTAAATATTTACTTGAAGGTCCAATCAAAATTGCAAGATCCTTTGTCATTGATCCTCTCTCTACACATTCTACACAAACTTGCTCAAGTGTATTGGCAAATTTAATAAGATCATTATTTCCATCTAATTTTCCTCTATGAGCCAAACCTCTAGTCCATGCAAAAATTGAAGCTATTGGATTTGTGGAAGTTTCTTTTCCCTGTTGATGCATTCTGTAATGTCTAGTAACAGTTCCATGAGCAGCTTCTGCTTCCATTACTTTTCCATCAGGTGTTAATAGTGTACTTGTCATTAATCCCAAAGAACCATAGCCTTGAGCCATTGTATCTGACTGAACATCTCCATCATAATTTTTACAAGCCCAAATATATTTTCCACTCCATTTCATTGCACACGCAACCATATCATCAATCAATCTGTGCTCATAAGTAATTTTATTTTCTTCAAATTTTTTTTTAAATTCGTTATTAAATATTTCCTCGAAAATATCTTTAAATCTTCCATCATATTTTTTAAGAATAGTATTTTTAGTAGAAAGATATACTGGCCACTTCTTTATTAAGCCGTAACTAAAACAAGATCTTGCAAAATCTTCAATTGATTTATCTAGATTATACATTGAGAGAGCTACACCTGGGCCTGTAAAATTAAAAACTTCATATTTAATTTCATTTTTACCATCTTCTGAAGTCCATTTAACTTCCATTTTTCCTTTTCCAGGAACCTTAAAATCAGTAGCTCTATATTGATCTCCAAAAGCATGTCTACCAATTACTACAGGGTCAGACCATGATGGTACCAATTTTGGAATGTTAGAACAGATTATTGGTTCTCTAAAAACTGTTCCTCCAATAATGTTTCTTATTGTACCATTAGGTGAACGCCACATTTTTTTTAAATTAAATTCTTTTACTCGTGCTTCATCAGGAGTAATAGTTGCACATTTAATTCCTACATTTATTTTTTTAATAGCATTAGCGGCTTTAATTGTAATTTGATCATCACTATCATCTCTGCTTTTCATCCCTAAATCATAATATTCGACACCTAAATCAAGGTAGGGAAGAATTAATTTCTTTTTAATGAATTCCCAGATAATTCTAGTCATTTCATCACCATCAAGCTCTACAACAGGATTTTTTACGTTGATTTTACTCATTTATTGTAAATATATCTTATTAATTGAATTTCAGTATTTTATATACATATTAATCGGAAAATTATCAAATATAAGAATATGTTTAGTAAAATCATTCCAAAGTTACACCAAGAAGGGTATAAATTTATTGTTATAGCAATCATTATAACAATCTTCTTTTATAGCTTTAATAATTTTTTAGGTTTTGTTGGTTTAATTTTTTCTATCTGGGTTTATTATTTTTTTAGAGACCCCGAAAGAGTTATTATTGATAATGATAATTATTTAGTTAGCCCTGCTGATGGAGAAGTGATTAAAGTTGAAGAAGTAGATGGACCAAAAGAACTTGGTTTAGAGAACAAAAAATTTAATAAGATTAGTATTTTTATGAATGTCTTTGATTGTCATGTAAATAGAACTCCATGTGCTGGTCAAGTAGAGGAAATTTTATATAAACCAGGTAAATTTATAAATGCTTCTCTTGATAAAGCTAGTGAAGATAATGAGAGAAATTATTACAAAATAAAAGATAATCATGGAAATGAAATTATTTTAGTTCAAATCGCTGGTCTTATAGCTAGAAGAATAGTTTGTGAAACTAATAAAGATCAAGAATTAAAACAAGGTGAAAGAATTGGAATGATAAGATTTGGAAGCAGAGCCGATGTTTACTATGAAAATTATGACCCTCTAGTTAAAGTAGGTCAAAAAACTATTTCAGGAGAAACTCTTTTAGCTAAAAAATAAAATGGAACCAAAAAAAAATAATCTTAAAATTGTAACTGATAAAAAGAATGCCAGAATGATATTGCCTAATATGCTAACACTAATAGGAGTTTGTATAGGCTTAACTTCAATTAGATTTGCATTAGATGCCAGATATGAGTTGGCAATTATAGCAATAATTTTTGCAGCATTAATTGATGGTCTTGATGGAAGAATAGCAAGATTAATCAAAGGGACATCTAAAGTTGGAAAAGAATTAGATTCTCTTACAGATATGATAAGCTTTGGAGTAGCGCCTGCATTTATTATGTATTTCTGGAAACTTAATACTCTAGAAAGATTTGGGTGGTTATTGTGTTTAGTTTTTGTGATTTGTGTAGCTCTAAGATTAGCAAGATTTAACATTAATTCAATTCAAGAATCTTCATGGAGAGATAATTTTTTTGAAGGTGTTCCCTCTCCAGCAGGAGGTATTTTAGTTTTAACTCCTTTGATAATTAGTTTGAGTGGATTTGATTATATTCAGTTGAACTATGATATAATTGTACCTTTATTTTTTGTGATAACTTCATTTTTGTTGATAAGCAAGTTTCCAACTTATTCTTTTAAAAAAATAGTCATACCTAGAAGAACAACAATTTTTTTATTATTTGGAATAGTTTTGTTTTTTGGTCTTCTATTAATTTATACATTTAATGTTATTGCCATTAGCACTATTGTATATGTGCTTTTGTTACCTATAAGCTTTTATCATTTTCAAAAAATAAAAAAACGACATGAAAATGACAAAATTCAAGAAGATGATGATGATCTTGAAGACGTACTTTGATGAAAAAAAATGTAATTGTATCATTAGCAGACGCTAATTATTTTCCTTTATTAGAAGAGTTAGTAGACTCTATTAAAAGATTCAAAGAAAGTGATGAAGTTGGAATATGTATTTTAGATGCTGGATTAACAGAGGAACAAAAAGAAAAATTATTAAATAAAGTAGATGAAGTAAAATCTGCTGAATGGGATATTGAAGTTCCAAATTATAAAGTAAAAGGAAAAGAGTGGCTTAAAAGTCAAGTATCTAGAGCTTTTTTACCAAAATACTTTCCTAATTACGAAAAATATTTATGGATAGATTGTGATGCTTGGGTAAATGATTGGAGTAGCATAGAATTATACTTTAAAGCATGTGAAAATGGAAAATTAGGTATAACCCAATCAATTGGTCCTGGATATAGAATAACTTCAAAAGTAAATTGGTTGTTTGGAAAATTAGCAATAATAAAATCTCAAAATTTTAAACATGCCGTTAAATCAAAAATTGGCTATGATAAAGCCAGAAAATTAGCTTTCGCTCCACATATCAACATCGGTGTCTTTTCATTACAAAAAGAATCTAAAGGATGGAAAGTTTGGCAAAATAATTTATCAAAAACTTTAAAAGCAGGTAATATTTTTGGTTCAGAAGGCTTGGCAATTAACATGTCTGTCTATATTGATGATCTAGAAACAGAATTTCTCCCTTTATATTGTAATTGGATTACTAGCAATTTACTTCCAAAGTATGATGAAAAAGAAAATACCTTTGTTGAGCCTTTTTTACCAAATTATAAAATTGGTATAATGCATCTTGCAGCTGGAATTTGGAAAGATGGGAAAGACATGAGGATAGATAAAAGTGTAAAAATAGAAATTGAAACTTTAAATAATAACAAATTATCTAAAACTTTAAGATTTGAAAAATAATTGAAAAAAAATAAAATTTCTAAAAATTGGGTTAATAAACATAGAAAAGATATATATGTACGTCAATCTAAGATTGATGGTTACAGAGCCAGGTCAGCATATAAATTAATTGAGATAGATGAAAAGTTTAAAATTTTCAAAGGAGGCATGAATGTTTTAGATATAGGAGCAGCACCTGGAAGTTGGTCACAATATGTTTCTAAAGTTGTTAAAAATGGAAAAATTATTTCAATTGATTTAAAAGAAATGGAAAAAATTAGCAATACCACTCAAATTAAAGGAGATTTTACAGAAATAGATATTCAAAGACAGATTAAAAAATCTTTAGGTGAAAAAGTAGATATAGTTATTTCAGACATGGCTGTTAATACGACAGGTATAAAAGATATAGACTCAATTCAAACAGGTGAACTATGCAAAGAAGCTATGATTTTCTCAAAAGATGTGATTTCAAAAAATGGTTTTTTTATTTCAAAAATTTTTATGGGAAGAACTTTTAATGAAATTGTCGCACTTGGAAAAAAAATTTTTAAAGAAGTTAAGGTTTTTAAACCTAAATCAAGTCGAAAAGACTCTAAAGAGAGTTTCATTATTTGTAAAAATATTCGATAGAGACTTTTAATTTAAAATGAATCATATATAAAAGATTATGGATCCCATAAAAGAAGCATTAACCTTTGATGATGTAACACTTGCCCCAAAGTATTCTTCTATTTTACCTTCAGAAGTTGACACAAGTATAACTTTATCTAATAATTTAAAACTTAAAATTCCACTTATTTCTTCAGCGATGGATACAGTTACTGAAAGTAAAATGGCAATAACAATCGCTAAGGCTGGAGGAATAGGTATTATTCATAGAAACCTAAGTATTAAACAGCAAATTAATGAGATTAAAAAAGTAAAAAAACAAAAACTCATAGTTGGAGCTGCTGTTGGAGCTGGTCCTGCTGAATATCAAAGAGTAAAAGAAATTTTAAAAGAGGGGGTAAATTTATTAGTAATTGACACAGCTCACGCTCATACCAAAAAAGTGTCTGAAATTGTAAAATTTATTATAAGAATTAAGGATAATAAAACAACATTATGTGCTGGAAATATAGCAACTCCTGAAGCAGCTAAATTTTTGATTAAACTTGGTGTTGACGTTATTAAGGTAGGAATTGGCCCAGGATCTATTTGCACCACTCGTTTAGTTGCAGGTATAGGTGTTCCTCAATTAAGCGCTATACTTTCTGTTAGAAAAGGGATTAAAAATAAAAATATTAAGATTATTGCAGACGGAGGTATTAAATATTCGGGTGATTTAGCCAAGGCATTTGCAGCAGGAGCCGATGCAGTTATGATTGGATCTTTATTATCAGGAACAGATGAAGCTCCAGGAAAAATAATTAAAAAAAAAGGAAAACTATTTAAAAGTTTTAGAGGGATGGGATCAGTTGGCGCAATGAATAAAGGATCTGCTGATAGATATTTTCAATCAAAACAAAAAAATCTATCTAAATATGTTCCAGAAGGAGTTGAAGGTTATGTAAAATATAAAGGTGATGTAGCAAGTATTATCTATAAATTGATTGGTGGACTAAGATCCTCGATGGGATACTTAGGTTCAAAGCATATAAAATATTTAAGAAATCAACCAAAATTTATAAAAATTACTAAAGCAGGTTTTTATGAAAGTATGGTACATAATGTTGATATAGTTAAAAGCGATAGAGAATATTAATGCGAAAATTTTTTGAAATATTAATCTTTATAACCTTTTTATTAAATTTTTCTAATTTTTCATTTAGTAAAGAGAATTTTTACATCGAAGGAGTTAAGTTATTTAATAAAAAAAAATTTGATGAAGCAAAATTTTTATTTGAAAGAAGTATAGTATTTAATCCAAAACACTCAAATTCATATTTATATTTGGCTAAAATATATAAAAGCAAAGAAGATAAAAAGAATGAAGAAAAAAATTTAGATGCAACATTATTGATTGATCCAACAAATGAAGAGGCAATTTTAATGTTAATGGAATTTGGATTAGAAAAAACAAATTACTCAAAAGTTAAGGAGTTATCAGAAAGATTTAGTAAAGTTTGTGAAAAATTATGTAATGAGAATGAAAAAATTTTGAAAGAGCTTAGAAACTTAGAACCACAAAATAATGAGTCTTGATTTAAATTTAGATAAAATTTTAATCATAGACTTTGGTTCACAATTTACCCAATTAATTGCTAGAAGAATTAGAGAACTTGGTGTATTTTCTGAATTAGTAAGTCATAAAAAAATTAAAAGCATCAATATAAATAAAAACATTAAAGGAATTATTTTTTCAGGGGGACCATTGAATGTTTATCAACTTAAAAAAAATAATTTTGATAGAAATATAATAAATCTTGGAATACCAATATTGGGAATATGTTTTGGGCATCAAATTTTGTCCAAATATAATGGTGGAAAGGTAAAACATTCTAAACACAGAGAATTTGGATTAGCACAAATTTTTAAAAAAAAAAATAGTTTATTAGTAAAAAATTTTTTTAATAAAAAAAGATTCAATAGAGTTTGGATGAGTCATGCAGATCAAGTTTCTAAGTTGCCAAAAAATTTTAAAGTTATTGCTTCTACTAAGAACTCAAGATTTGCAATAGTTGAAAATGAAAATCAAAATTTATTTGGGGTGCAGTTTCATCCAGAAGTCACACATACAGAAAATGGAATAAAAATCCTAAGTAATTTTGTTTTTTTAATATGTAAAATTAAAAAGAATTGGTCTCCTAAAGATCAAAAAATCCAATTAATTAAAGATGTAAGAGAACAAGTTGGATCAAGTAAAGTAATTTGTGCACTTTCAGGAGGGGTAGATAGCAGTGTTGTTTCACAACTACTTAATAAAGCAATCGGCAAAAAACTTTATTGTATTTTTGTTAATACAGGTTTGTTAAGAAAAAATGAAGAAACTCAAGTTATAAGAATTTTTAAAAAAAAATTAAAATTAAATATAATTTATGTGAATGCAGAAAAAGAATTTTTAAAAAAACTTAAAAATGTTTCTGATCCAGAAGATAAAAGAAAAATAATTGGAAACTTGTTTATAAAAATTTTTGAAAAACATGCAAAAAAAATAAAAGATGTTAAATTTTTAGCTCAAGGAACTCTTTATCCAGATTTAATTGAGAGCAAATCTGTTACTGGAAGTCAAACCTCAAAAATTAAATCTCATCATAATGTTGGAGGTTTACCAAAAAAAATGAAATTTAAATTAATTGAACCACTTAAATATTTATTTAAAGACGAAGTTAGAAAATTAGGATTAGAGTTAAATTTAAATAAGGAAATTATTTCAAGACATCCATTTCCTGGCCCAGGCTTAGCAATTAGAATTCCAGGTGTAATATCAAAAGAAAAATTAAATATTCTTAAACAAGCAGATCATTATTTTATTCAATCTTTAAAAGAACATAATCTTTATAATAAAATTTGGCAGGCTTACGCTGCTTTACTCCCTGTAAAAACAGTTGGAGTAATGGGTGATAATAGAACTTATGAATATTTGTGTTTATTAAGAGCTATAACTTCTGAAGATGGAATGACTGCAGATTTTTT
>CEUS01129976.1_pt1 | contig 10031 bp, 12 predicted proteins | sample 427031 | NCBI WGS metagenome assembly CEUS01 (sample SAMEA2622837, study PRJEB7988) | marine metagenome | biome: marine biome (ENVO:00000447); feature: marine epipelagic mixed layer (ENVO:xxxxxxxxx); material: "saline water (ENVO:00002010), including plankton (ENVO:xxxxxxxx)" | depth 140 m | reverse complement strand
CATTTCAACTTGATTGAAAGCGCCGCCTTTTCCTGGTTTGACATGTTGAGCTTTTAGCACTTCCCAAAGATCATTCTTGTGTTCAATCAACATTCCAGGCTTTATTTCATTTCCTAATATTTTCATTTTAGTTTTTTAATTGCTTCAACTGGTTTATATTTATTATTATTCCAAACGTAGCTTGAAATAGCCAAAAAGTTTGCTTTATTCAATAGAAGTTTTTTATAATTATCAAATTTTATACCTCCTATTGCAACTATTGGAATATTTGTTGTTTTTTTTGCCCAATTTAAAATTTTTAGATTGGCTTTATATTTTATACGTTTTGTTTTCGTTGAAAAAAAAGCACCTAAGGCTATGTAGCTAGCTTTATTTTTTACTGCTTTTTTGATTAATTTTTTAGAATTATGACAAGTAATTCCTAAAATATGTTTTTTTAAAATTTTTCTTGCCAACATGATATCCATATCATTTTGACCAAGATGACAACCATCAGCATTGATGATTTTTGTAAGAAAAGGATCATCATTAACAATATACTTAACTTTGTATTTTTTACATAATTTATATATTTTTTTTCCAACAATAATTTTTTTTTTTTTACTTTCCTTTTTAAGTCTAAGTTGAAAAAAAGCAATTTTGTTTGACTTAAATATTTTTTTTAACTGAGAATAAAAATTATTATTTTTGACTTTATTAGGAGAGATTAAGTAAATAAATTTTTTGTTTACTTTAGATATTGTCAACTTTTTCAGTCCACTTGCCTTTAGATGCAAGACTGCACATTTTAGCTCTATGATTAAAAATTTCTTGCGTTCCTTTAATATTATTTATGTCTTTTGACCAAAACTTAAGAGCACTTTGTTGTAAAGCTCTACCATATGAATAAGTCATGATAAAATTTGTTTTGTTAATAACATTAATTTGATTCAAGTTTTCGGTTGCTTCTTTTTCTGTTTGTCCACCAGATAAAAAAGCTATACCTGGAACTTCGGAGGGAACAGATTCTTCAAGACACTTATTTGTCATCTGGGCAATTTTTAAACTATCAATTTTTTCATCAGAACTAACTCCGGGTAAAATCATATTTGGTTTAAGAATAGTTCCTTTTAATTCAACCTTATGAATCTCTAACTGTTCATAACATTTTTTTATAACCTCAGAAGTTTTTTGAAAGCAATCATCTGAATTGTGATTTCCATCCATCAAAACTTCTGGCTCAATAATTGGAACCATTCCCGATTCTTGAACTAAAGCAGCATATCTTGCTAGAGCATGAGCATTTGAATATATAGAAAGCTTGCTAGGATATTTTTTTGAAATTATGTAAACACCTCTCCATTTTGCAAATTTTGCTCCCAATTTATAATATTCTTTTAATCTTTCTCTTAATCCATCAAGACCCTCAGTAATTTTTTCTTCTGTAGAGTTAGCTAAAACTTTTGCTCCTGTATCAACTTTTATCCCAGGAATTGCTCCTGAGTCTGAAATTAATTCAGGGATTTTTTTTCCCGAAGGATTAGATTGTTTTATTGTTTCATCGTAAAGTATTACACCGCCTATACAATCTTTCATCCCACTTGAACTAAAAAGCGTTTCTCTAAATAATAATCTGTTTTGAGCAGTTGACTCAACCTTTACACTATTAAGCCTCTTAGTCATTGTTCCTGTGCTTTCATCCGCCGCCAGAATTCCTTTTCCTTTACTGATTATTTTTAAAGCAATATTATTTAATTCAGACATTTTGATTTAATGCTTTTATACCAGGTAAAGTTTTTCCTTCAAGATATTCTAAAAAAGCTCCACCAGCGGTTGAAACAAATGTAAAAGAATCTAATTTTTTAAATTTATTTATTGCTGCAACAGTTTCTCCTCCACCCGCAACAGAAAAAATTTTATCATTTTTTGTTTTTTGTGAAACTATTTCTAGGATTTGTTTAGTACCATTTTGAAAATTTAAATTTTCAAAATATCCAGCTGGACCATTCCATAACACTGTATTTGAATCATTAATTATTTTTTTAATAGTAGAAATTGTTTTTGGGCCAATATCTAATATCATTTCATCATCATTTATTTCTTTTATATCTTTATTTTTTCCAATACCTTGAAGATTTTTTGAGACCACAACATCTACAGGGCATATTATTTTACAATTATATTTATTAGAATTTTCTAAAATTTCCTTTATTAAATACTCACAATTATCCTCACATATTGATTTTCCTACTTTTAAACCGGTATGTTTTAGCATTGTGTTGGCCATTCCCCCAACAATAATTATATTATTAAATTTTTTTATTAAATTATTAATAATTTTAATTTTAGTTGAAATTTTTGATCCTCCGATGATAAGTGTAACTGGCCTTTTTATTTTTGATGTTATTTTCTTAAGTGCATTAATTTCTTCATTAATTTGTATACCAAAATATGAGGGAATATACTTCGTTATTCCTTCAATTGAAGCATGAGATCTATGAGAACAAGAAAAAGCATCGTTAATATATATGTCGCCCAAATTAGAAATTTTTTTTGAAAATTTACTGTCATTTGTTTCTTCTCCTTCATTAAAACGTATGTTTTCTAGCATCATTACGGAACCATTTGGAATTTTGTTTACCTCGGATAGGGTATTTTCATTTATTATGTTTCTATTAAACAAAACTTTTCTATTTAACAAATCTGCTAATTTTTTTGAAATAGGTTCTAAAGACATTTCATTAACAACCTTTCCTTTTGGTCGTCCAATGTGAGATAATACTATTATTTTAGCTTGTTTTTCTATTAATAGTTTTATTGTTGGTATTATTTTTTCTATTCTAGATGTTTCTGTTATAGACCCACTTTTCATTGGAACATTTAAATCAACTCTAAGTAATACTTTTTTTCCTTTAAGATTTAACTTTTGATCTAAAATACTATTCATTAAAAATTAAATTTTATGAATATATTCGACTAAATTACACATTCTTGAAGCAAATCCCCATTCATTATCATACCATGCAGAAACTTTTCCCATATCATCCCCAACAACATTGGTTAGAGATAAATCAACAACTGCTGAATTAGGATTGTGATTAAAGTCAATTGAAACAAGTTTTTCTTTAGTAACATCAAGTACATTTTTTAATTCTTTTTTTGAAGCTTTTATAAATGCGTCGTTAATTTTTTTTACAGATAGCTTATTTTTTGAATTAAAGACAAAATCTACCAATGAAACATTTGGCGTTGGGACTCTTATAGCCAATCCATCAAGTTTGCCTTTTAATTCTGGTATAATTTCACCAAGAGCTTTAGATGCGCCAGTAGATGTTGGCACTATAGATTGTCCAGCAGATCTAGCGCGTCTTGGATCTTTATGAGAATTATCCAACAATCTTTGATCTGCAGTGTATGAGTGAATCGTTGTCATAAAGCCTTTTTCTATTTTAAATTCTTTATTAATCACAAAAGCAACTGGAGCAAAACAATTAGAAGTGCAGGAAGCAGCAGAAATTATTAAATCATTTTTACTGATTTTTTTTTGATTTACTCCAAATACAATTGTTTTATCAGCATTTTTACATGGCGCAGATACTATAACTTTTTTAGCCCCACCTTTTTTTATATGCGTCAATGATTTTTCTTTAGAATTAAACTTTCCCGTACATTCTAAAACATAGTCTACAGAACTTTTTTTCCAATTAATTTTGTTGATGTCAGTTTCTTGAGTGTATTTAATTTTTTTATTGTTAATCTTTATGCAATTATCACTAAAATCTAAATCAGCAATTAATTGACCGTGTATGCTATCTCTTTTAAGTAATAGTGTTGCAGTTTCAGAATTTGAACGATTGTTAATATGTTTAATTTCTATATTTTTATTTTTCGACTCTATTAAGGAACGTATTACCATTCTCCCTATTCTGCCTAATCCGTTAATTCCAATTTTTATTGTCATATTATTTTTCTAATTCTATTTACTATGCTTTCAGTTGTTAAATTAAAATGATCATATATATTTTGATATGGTGCACTTTTTCCAAAATCATTTATTCCAAAAATCATACCATTTTCTCCAACATATTTTCTCCAATAATCTTTAGTAGCTGCTTCTATAGAAACTTTAATTGAAGTTTCGTTTAAAATTTTATTTTTGTATTCTTTGTTTTGGCCATCAAATATTTCATGACATGGCATTGATATAACTTTTGAATAAGTATTTTCTGTGGCCAATTTATGACTTACTTCGCAAGCCAAAACAACCTCAGATCCTGTTGCCAATATAGTTAAATCTATTTTTTCATTTGTTCTTAAAATCTCATATGCACCATAAGAACATCTATTTTCATTAGAAAATTCTTTTCTGACAGAATTAATTTTTTGTCTAGTTAAGGCGATAATACTTGGTGTACTTTTGCTTTCTAAGGCTAACTGCCAGCATTCAAAGGTCTCAGTGGCATCTGCTGGTCTAAAAACATTTAAATTTGGAACAGATCTTAAACTAGCCAATTGTTCTATAGGTTGATGGGTTGGACCATCTTCTCCGAGACCAATTGAATCGTGACTCATAATATAAATTACGCGTTGTTTCATTAGGGATGATAAACGAATTGATGGTTTGCAGTAATCGCTAAAAATTAGAAATGTACCACCATAAGGTATTAATCCACTATGCAACGCTATACCATTCATTATTCCACACATCGCATGTTCTCTAACACCATAATGGATATAATTTCCTTCAAAATTTCCTGGTTTAATTATCTTATGATTTTTTGTTTTTGTATTATTTGATCCAGACAAATCAGCAGACCCTCCAATTAGTACTGGAATTTTTATTGTGGATAAAAATTTTTCTGAAGCCTTTCTGGTTGCAATTGGAGACAAGTCTTCAATTAATTTCTGTTTTTCATCTCTAATTAATTTTGATAATTTATCAGGTATATTATTTTTTAAAAAAGCTGTTTTTTTTAAGTATTTTTTATTCCATTTTAATTCTTCTTTTATGTTTCTGTTTCCTATTTTTTTCCATTCATCTAATATTTTTTTTGGAATTTCAAAGGGAGGATATTTCCATTTTAATTTTTTTCTAACAAGCAAAACTTCGTTCTCACCTAATGGGCTTCCATGAACTTCTGCTTTCGATGATTTGTTTGGTGATCCAAATCCTATTATTGTTTTACAAGATATGACAGTTGGTTTTTTTGCTTTTTGGACTTTTTTAAGTGCATTAAATATTTCTTTTTCATTATGTCCGTTAATAGCAATATAATCCCAACCATAACTTTGAAATCTTTTTTTATAATTATCAGATACTGTAAGGCTAGTAGGGCCATCTATTGAAATAGAATTATTATCAAATAACATTATTAAATTTTTTAATTTTAAATGACCAGCAATACTTAATGCTTCATGGCTTATTCCTTCCATTAAACAACCATCTCCAGCTAAAACATAAGTTTTGTGATTAATAATATTTTTTCCAAATTTTTTTTTTAAAATTTCTTCAGCTATTGCTAGCCCAACCGAATTTGCAATTCCTTGTCCAAGTGGACCAGTAGTAGTTTCAATTCCACTTTTCGGAACATACTCCGGGTGACCTGCACAAATGGAGTCCAATTGTCTAAAATTTTTAATATCATTTAATGATATACTTTTATATCCTGTCAAATATAGCAAAGAATAAAGAAGCATTGATCCATGACCTGCTGACAAAATAAATCTATCTCTATTTAACCAGCTGGGATTCTTTGGATTAAACTTAAGGTAGTATTTAAAAAGTACAGTTACAACATCAGCCATACCCATGGGCATTCCAGGATGGCCTGACTTAGCCTTTTCAACTGCATCCATTGACAAAAATCTAATTGCGTTTGCCAAATCTTTGTTTTGTTTGTTCAAATATTATCCTATCTAGACTAAGAAGATTCAATTTTATAATATATATATATGAAAACTCAGAGTGAAAAAGAAAAAAAACTAGATATAGCACTAAACAAATTAATTAATTTGAATCTTAATACAAATCTTAAAGAAAATTTAGAAACTTTAAATAATCAAAAAAATCAATTAGAAATTGAAAAGAAAGAAATTTCAAATAAACACGAAGAGCTGATTAAAGAGCATGAAAAAATAAAAAATGAACTTTATAACTACAAACAACAAAAAATTAAAGAACAGTCAAAGGTCACTGAATTTTCAGATAAAATTGATGAGCTAAATCAGGAAACCGATACTCTTCTTGAGGAGATTGATAAATGGCAAATGTAAGTATTAAATTTAATGGAAAAGAATTTCTTTTATCTTGTGATGATGGACAAGAAGAACATCTACAAGAACTTGCCGAACATTTAAATAAAAAATTTGTTGGTTTAAAAACTGAATTAGGAAATATTGGGGAAAATAAATTGTTACTTATTACTTCAATTAAAGTTATGGATGAGTATTTTGAAACAAAAAAAAAAATTAATGAAAAAAAAAGAGAACTTCAAGATCTTTCTAGTAAATTTAAAGAACTAAAATCTCTAGTTTATCAATACAGAGATACTAAAGAAAATGAAATCGATTTACTAAACAAAAATCAAGCAAATTTTAAAGAAGAGATAGAAAAGAATAAAGAAATTTATGAAAAAATAATTGATGAGGCCGCTGACCAAATTGAAAACTTTATTCAAAAAACTAATTCAGATAATCAAATTCAGTAATCAACTGTGTTAAAATCTCAAATTAGAAAAAAAGCCTTAAAGATTAGAAAGAAAAAAAATAATAAAAATATTAAAATTAAATTTCGTAAACTTTATATTTTATTAAAAAAAATAACTGATATGAAAAAAAAAATTATCGGTGGTTATTATCCAGTAAACTATGAAATAGATGATTTAAATATTCTTAGCAAATTTGAAAAAAAAAAAATCAAAATTTCATTACCTAGAATTGAAAAAAATTTTAAAATGAATTTTATCAAATGTTCATTAAAAGATCCTTTTGCAGTTAATAAATACGGAATCCCTGAACCATTCGAAGGTAAAGTCGTATATCCAGATATTTTGTTAGTTCCACTAGCAGCATTTGATAAAAATTTAAATCGTTTAGGATATGGAGCAGGCTATTATGATAGACTTATAAAGTCTTTAAAAAAAAGAAAGAAAGTTATTACAGTAGGGCTAGCATTCAATTTTCAAAAGTTTCATTCAATACCTACCTCAAAATATGATCAAAAACTAGATTATATAGTTACTGATAAAAATATTTTACAATGAAAATTCTTTTTTTAGGAGACATAGTAGGAGAATCTGGTTGTTATGCGGTTAAAAAATATCTGCCTCAAAAAATAAAAGAAAAAAAAATTGATTTTGTTATTGTCAATGGAGAGAATGCAGCAAAAGAAGGGGTGGGTATTACTCAAGAAATAACTAATAATTTGTTTGATTGTGGCGTAGATGTCATAACTACAGGAAACCATGTTTGGGATCAAAAAGAAACTGCATCACATATTGAAAAAGAAAATAGACTTTTAAGACCTGAAAATATGATTGAGCCTTCACCAGGCAAAGGTTTTGGAATTTATATTGCAAAAAACGGATTTAAAATTGGTGTGTTAAATTTAATAGGCAATATTTTTATGCCAGGAAAATTTGATGATGCTTTTGCTACTGCTCAAAAATTTATTGCAAAAAATAAATTAAAAAAAGATTACGATTTTTTAGTTGTCGATTTTCATGGAGAAATTACAAGTGAAAAAATGGCAATAGGACATTTTTTTGATGGTCAAGCTAGCATAGTAGTTGGTACTCATACTCATGTACCAACTTCAGATACTATAATTTTAAAAAATGGAACAGCGTACCAAACAGATGCGGGAATGTGTGGTGATTATAATTCAGTAATAGGTATGAATAAAGATAATTCAATAAATAGATTTTTAAAAAAAAGTTCACAAAAACATTTTCCTGCAACGGGAGAATCAAGTTTATGTGGATTGATTGTAGAATGTGATATAAAAACTGGACTTGCAAAAAATATAAACCAGTTCATATATGGAGGTAAGCTAAAAAACTCATAATATGGCTGGACATTCTCACTGGGCAGGAATTAAACACAAAAAAGGTAAAGCAGATAAAAAAAGATCTAGTCTTTTTTCAAAACTTTCTCGAGAAATTATGGTAGCTGCAAAACTAGGAGATAAAGATCCAGATATGAATGCAAGATTAAGGTCCGCAATCCAGTCAGCTCGATCAGCAAATATGCCTAAAGATAATATTAAAAGGGCAATAGATAAATCAACAATTAACGCTAACGAAAATTTTGAAAATTTAAGATATGAAGGATTTGGTCCAGATAAAGTAGCTGTAATTATTGAAACACTTACTGATAATAAAAATAGAACGGCCTCAAGCATAAGAACTATTTTTCAAAAGTACGGAGGAAGCCTTGGCACGCAAGGTTCAGCATCACATAATTTTAAACAACTTGGTGTAATTAAAATTGAAAAAAATGAAATATTAGACGAAAAAATTTTTGAAGTTGCGATAGAATCTGGTGCGGATGAATGCATTTCAAATGATAATTTTCACGAAATTCATTGCGAAAAAAGTGAAATTTATTCAGTCAAAAAGAAAATAGAATCAAAAGTTCAAAATTTTATTTCTACAGAAATAGAATGGAAACCATTAAATAGTGTTAAAGCTAGCAAAGATAAAGTAGAGATTATAGATGAATTTTTAGAAACTTTAGAAGATAATGAAGATGTTCAGAATGTTTATACTAATTTTAATTTTGGAGATAATTCATGCTTATAATTGGAATTGACCCAGGTATTTCAGGTTCGTTATGTTTTTTTAAAGATGGAAAAATAATTGATCTTGTAGAAATGCCAAATATGGCTGATGGAAAAAAAAACAAAAGACAAGTCAATGGTTCACAAATATATAATGAAATTTATTCAAGAGTTAAAGATTTAGACAAAGAAAATGTAAAAGTTGTAATTGAACAGGTTTCAGCTATGCCTGGCCAAGGAGTGACAAGCATGTTTAATTTTGGTCAATCATTTGGAGTTTTAAAAGGTATTTGTTCAGCTATGCAGCTACCAATGTATTTTGTAAGACCTGCAAAATGGAAGAAATATTTTAACCTCATAAATTCAGCTAAAGATGCTAGCAGAACTAAAGCAATACAGATTTTTCCCTATATTTCTGAAAAATTATCTAAGAAAAAAGACGCTAATAAAGCAGATGCTATTCTAATAGCTAGTTTTTTCTTTGAAACATATCAATCTGAAGATTAGTTATTTGTTAATATAGCCAAATTCATGACACATTTTAGTGTGAACTATCAATAATGGATGCAGATATAACTTCACAAGCAGTAGGCTTAGCTAGTAGTGCAGATTTTTCTATAATCAATTTATTTGTTAGAGCAGATGTTATAGTGAAAAGTGTAATAATTATTTTAATAATAAGCTCAGTATATTCATGGGCAATTATTTTTGAAAAAGCAAGACTATTTAAAAAAATTAATAAAACGACTGAAGATTTTGAAAGTAAATTTTGGAAATCAAAATCTGCTGAGTCTTTTTATAATAATCTTCCAACTAATCTTGAAGATCCAATGGCAAATGTATTTAGAAATTCAATGAAAGTATTATTAAAATCAAGAAAAAGTTCAAATCTTGATGAAAAAATGTCTAGGATGTTAGAGATAAATGTAGAACAAGAAATGGTTAAGATTGATAAAAGCTATACCTTTCTTGCAACAGTCGGATCTACAGCACCATTTATAGGATTATTTGGAACAGTATGGGGAATTATGAATTCATTCCAGTCAATTGCAATTTCTAGAAATACAAGTCTGGCAATTGTAGCACCCGGAATTGCTGAGGCATTGTTTGCAACTGCATTAGGTCTTCTTGCCGCCATACCTGCGGTTGTGGCATATAATAAATTTAGTAGTGATTCAAAAAAATATTCTCGAAAATTAGAAAATTTTTCAAATAGACTTTTATCTATAATTTAAAATGGCTTTTAAATTAAAACGTTCATCAAGAGAACCTA
>CEUS01031278.1_pt1 | contig 10034 bp, 10 predicted proteins | sample 427031 | NCBI WGS metagenome assembly CEUS01 (sample SAMEA2622837, study PRJEB7988) | marine metagenome | biome: marine biome (ENVO:00000447); feature: marine epipelagic mixed layer (ENVO:xxxxxxxxx); material: "saline water (ENVO:00002010), including plankton (ENVO:xxxxxxxx)" | depth 140 m | reverse complement strand
CAAAAAGCAATTGAAATTATTAATAATAAATCTAAAAAATTAAATCTGACTCAATTTATCAAAGCAAAATTTTTTGATATAAGAAAAAAATTGCCTTTTGATAACGATACAATTGATGGATGTTTTTCACACATGCTTTATTGTATGGCACTATCTAATTACGATCTTGAAAATTTAAATAAAGAAATATTACGAGTTTTAAAACCTGGAGGGATTAATATATATACAGTTCGCCATACCAATGACGGTGACTATAAAAATGGAAATCATATAGGTGAAGATCTTTATGAAAACGATGGTTTTATTGTTCATTTTTTTTCCAAAGATAAAATAGAACAACTTTCGAAAGGCTTTGAAATATTAGATATTGAAAAATTTGAAGAAGGAAAATTTCCAAGGAAATTATTTAAGGTAGTGTTGAAAAAAAAATCACTTGCAAGGTAAATTGCTTTCTTTCCATCCTGCATTTTCATTATTACCCAAAAAACCATCTGATATATTTACACATTTATAATTTTTTTTTTCCAATAACTCTGCGGTAGCTTGTGATCTAACACCACCCATGCATATAGTTAGTATTTCAGTGTCTTGCTCAATATTTAATTTCTCAAATTCTTCTTCAAAGTTTTCATTAAAACCTTTATCTATAAATTGAATAGTTAAAAAATAAGTTTTTATACCAATTTTTTCACCATCCGGTCTTCCGTCAGAAGACCATTCTTCTTCAGTTCTTACATCAAGTAACACACACTTTGGATTGTTTTTGATGTATTCTTTTATTTCATTACTTGTTATTTGTTTAATCATATTATTTTTTTGGAACAAAAGTTAAGCATGCACCGTTGTTACAATATCTTTTTCTAGTAGGTTTTGGCCCATCGTCAAAAATATGTCCGTGATGTCCACCACATTTTTTACAATGATATTCTGTTCTAGGATATCCTATTAAATTATCAGTTTTAGTCTCAAAAACATTTGGCAAAGACTCAAAAAAAGAGGGCCAACCAGATCCGCTTTCATATTTTTTGTTTGATTCAAATAATTTTGTTCCACAATTTATACAGAAATAATAACCCTCTCTTTTTTCATAATTTAATGGACTAGTGCCTGGCGGCTCTGTGCCCTCTTCAAATAAAATATTCTTTTGTTCTTTTGTTAAATTTTTATCCATTTTTATTTTTTTTAGATGATAAAATAATACCTGTAATAATTAATATAGCGCCAATTAAATGAAAAATCATAAATTTTTCTTTAAATATCAGTATAGCTAAAATTGTACTAAAAATTGGCATTAAATGTAGAAACACTCCAGAGCGGTTAGAGCCAATTAAAGAAATTCCTTTTATCCAAAAAATAAAGGATGCTAACCCTGGAAAAAGAACAACGTAAGTTAAAGTTAAAACAAAGGGTAAATTAATGTTTGCTCTATAACCTAAAACAAATTCTATTAAATATGCTGGCAACAAAAAAATTAATCCTGCTGAAATAATAGTTTGCAATAAAGATAATTGGGATAACTCAAATTTTTTCTTCCTTAACAAAGCTGAATACATTGCCCACGAAAACATTGCAACAACCATCCACAGATCACCTTTATTAAAATTTAAATTAAATAAAATGCTTAAATCTGCCTTTGTAATAATTACAATAACTCCAGAGAGTGAAAAAATTACTCCTAAAACTTGATAAATATTGGTTTTTTCTATTTTTAGCAGCGCACAAAAAATTATAATCATTACAGGAATAGTCGAAATCATTAAAACTCCGCTAATTACCTGTGTGAAATTTAATGAGTAATATACAATTGAGTTAAATACAGTAATGCTAGTTATGCCAAGAATTATAATTAACTTGATATTTTTAAAAATATAATTTTTCTTTAACAAAATCTCATTTAGCGTAAACGGTGCTAGCAATAACCAAGCAAAAGTCCATCTATAAAAATTAAGAGTAAAAGGAGGAATTTCGAAAAGACTAGCGGCTTTCCCAACAATAAAATTTCCAGACCAAAATAAAGTTGTAAGTATAAGAAAAATGTATGCCTTTTTATCCTTTGAAAACAAAATAACCCCTAGCTGAACCTTAAAGAATTATAGGGAGATAAATCTAAATTGGTATTTTCTTCAGCAATCATTCCAGCAAGAATTTTTCCAGAAATTGCACCTAGTGTCCACCCTAGATGATGGTGACCGAAAGAATAAAATAAATTCTTATAATTTTTCGATGGCCCCAATACAGGTAAAAAATCTGGTAAAGTAGGTCTGAAACCTAACCACTCATCTTCGTGTTTTTCTAACTCGGGGAAAAGGTATTTTGCATTATTAACTAAATTTTGTATTCTTTTTTTATTTAAGGGATTTTTTAAACCTCCAAATTCAACTGTGCCAACTACTCTTAACCCCTGTTCCATAGGGGTTATTCCAAAACCTCTGTTTAAAAATATTACAGGTCTCGAGAGAAGATGATCGTAACCTTTAAAATGAACATGATAACCCCGCTCAGTATCTAATGGAATTTTTTCATCTACTTGATCTGTCAGTTTTTTTGAAAATGCACCACAAGCAATAACAGCTTTATCAAATGAATAAGAATTTAAATTAGTTTTGATAAAGGGTTTATCATCACCAGAAAAGTTAATTGTTTCAACATTTTCTTTTAAAAATTTTCCTCCTCGTTTTAAAAATAATTCAAAAAGTTTAATTAAAATTTTTTTGGGATTTCTAGCATGTCTGGCACTCGGATACAAAACACCACCGTGATATATTTGTTTTATATGCGGTTCAAGATCGTGAATTTCATGTGGCTTTAATAATTTTTGCTCAACACCCAATTCTTCTCTTACCTTTATTTCTAATTCTCTGCTTTTTAAATCTCTATTAGTCCAAAAATAAATAATACCTTTGTTTTCTACTAAGCCAGAAATATCTATTTCTTGAAATAATTCATCATATGCTGGTAATGCTAGATCTAAAATTTGATGCATATACATTGCTGTATGCATCATTTTCTTCTTTGTGCAATTTTTTATAAATTTTAAAAACCAAGGAATCATTTTGGGCACATAGTTCCATTTTAGCGATAAAGGTCCTGTAGCGCTTAATAACATAGCGGGCACATCTATTAGAACATCAGGTCTATTAAGTGACAAAGACGCATATGGAGAAAAATGACCTGCATTCCCATAAGATGCTGAACTTTTTCCAGGATCATCTCTGTCTATAATTGTAACTTTAAAACCTTTTTTAATTAAATTGAGAGCTATACAAACACCTTGTATTCCCGCTCCGATAACTCCAACAGAAGATTTCAGCCGAACTCCTTCGCTCATTCTGGATCTAATTATATATTATTTAAAATTTAAATATAGGATGACAAGTTATACAGCTTTTTTCTGCTGTACAACATGTATAGGTTTGTGTTTTGGTTCTTTGTTTGTTTCCGCTCGTTCAACAATTTCTTCTATTGCTATATCTTCTTCGCTATTTATTTTGCCATTATTTGCTCTTTTAATATAACCATCAATATCAGCGCCTTCTTCGGTCTTAAGAGTATTTTTAAAGAAAATATCACCTTTAATAACTGCGGATTTACCGACGATAACCGTATCAGCGATAATTTTTCCTTCCACATGTCCATTGATCTCTATGGAGCCAGCTTCAATTGAGCCCCTTATTGATCCAGTTTCTGTTACAGTCATTTCTGAAACAAATATATTTCCATTAATTAATCCTGCTACATCTATAGATCCAGAAGTTCTTAGGTCACCTTCCAGCTGCATCGTTTCACCAACGTGTGAACGTCCGCTTTGATTAATTTTATTTTCTTCAGTACCTCTTAAAGATTTAAACATTAATCCGATTTAAGCATAAAAAACCCATTATAAAAATAGAAAAATATAAATAATTAATGGTTTTAATACAATCTCAGGTTGTTAACAGTGAAATGATTTTTTATTTCTTTTTAATTTATTTCTTCCTGATAGTAAATTTTACAACTCATCACTATTCCCAAACCAATCATTATGGAAAGCATGGACGAACCACCATAGGACATAATTGGTAGAGGTGCACCTACTATGGGTAGTAATCCTAATACCATTGCCATATTGACCGCAACATATACAAAAAATGCTGCCGCAAAACCAAAACAAAACAGCCTAGCAAAATTATTTTTGCATTCACTTCCTATTTTGGCAATTCTATAAATGATTAATGCATAAAGAAGTAAAAGAAAAATAGAACCAAAAAAACCAAATTCTTCTGAAAATAAGGTAAATATAAAATCAGTATGTTTTTCGGGTAAATAATCTAAATAACTCTGACTTCCTTGTAAAAAACCTTTACCAAAAATTCCTCCTGATCCTACAGCAATTTTTGATTGAATAATTTGATAACCAGCTCCTAAAGGATCTCTTTCAGGATTAAAAAAAGTTAGGATTCTTGTCTTTTGATAGGGCTTTAAAAACGCAATACCTACAGGAAGCAAGCAAACCATGACAAAAAATGAATACATAAAATATTTTATCCTAAATCCTGTTAACCAAATTACAATAAGTCCACTAATAGCAATTAATACAGCGGTACCTAAATCTGGCTGGGCTATAACAAGAAATACTGGAATTAAAAAACTTAGAAATGGTACAAAAATATGCTTTATACTGTTAACACTTTGTGATGGGATTTTATTATAGTATCTAGCTAAAAAAATTATTAGGGCAACTTTCATTAATTCAGAGGGTTGCAAGTTAATAAAAAATAAATTTATCCAACGTTTAGATCCTGAAGCAGTAATTCCAAACATATCGACTGCTAGCAATAAAATTAATACAATGATATAAAATATATATGCAGTTTTGTACCAAAACTGAATTTTAAAAAAAGATATTACAAAAAAAAGTAAAAAGAAAACACTAAATCGGTATAAATGACTCTGGGTATGATAAGAAAAAACTCCTCTTTCTGAAGAATACATAGCAAAAAGACTAATTATTCCTAATAATAAAATAGAAAAGAATAAAGTATAGTCAAAAGCTAATAATTTATCTTTAAAAGTTAAGTTACCTTTATGAAAATAATTTTTTACCATTTCTATACCTCTTGGAACAAGTCTAGTTGATACATTTTTCTTAATTCATGTCTCTCTAGTACTTTTTGGATTACTTTTTTTGCAATTGGCGCTGCTCCTGAGCTGCCAGCACCCCCATGTTCAATGACTATGCTTATTGCGTATCTTGGTTTTTTATATGGCGCAAATGCCGTAAATAAAGCATGATCTCTTTTTTTGTACGGTAAATCTTTTTGTTTTAGTTTTAGTTCTCTTTCTTCAGGAGTGATAGTTCGTGTTTGAGATGTACCTGTTTTTCCAGCATATGTATATTCTGGCTTAGTAAGTCTAGAACGATATGAAGTACCCATTGGTTCATTTGTAGCTCCATACAATGCATCTAAAACAAACTTAATATTTTCTTGATTTCGATATAATTTTTTTAAAAACACATGTTCTTCTTCATTATCTCCAAAAGTTATATTTTCATCTTGTTGAGTAAATTTATATCTCCATGCAGCAATAATTTCCTGTAACTCATATTCATCATCTATTATTCTTGGTTTAATTTCATAACCACCATTTGCAAGTTGAGCCATCATTAAACATAGTTGTATAGGAGTAGTTTGAAAATAACCTTGACCAATACCAGAAATTAAAGTTTCACCTAACACCCAACCTTTTCCTATATTTTTTAATTTCCATTTAGTATTTGGTACTACACCACTCCTTTCCTCTTCAAATAAACCTAGGACTTTTTTACCCAATCCAAATTCCTTAGCTGTTACCGATAGTCTATCAACTCCTAATCTTCTCGCAGTTTCGTAAAAATAAACATCACAAGATTGTTTTATTGCATTTCTTAAATTCATAAAGCCGTGGCCCTTTTCTTTCCAGCAATGATATGTTTGACCATATAATTCTATACTTCCTCTACATTCCACAACAAGTTTTGGGCTAATTACGTCATTTTCTAATGCAGACAATGCAACAATAGGTTTAATAGTTGATCCGGGAGGATATAACCCAGCCATTGGTTTATTGATAAGTGGTTTTTTTTCATCTTTAATTAATTTTTGCCAATCGTCGTGACTCATTCCATGAACAAATTTATTTGGATTAAATGTTGGGCTAGAAACTAAAGAAACAATATCTCCAGTGTAAATATCCATGACACAAACAGACCCGCTTTTATCTTTTAGTAAATCTAATGTAAATTTTTGTACCTCTTGGTCTAATGTAGTTCTAAAATTTTCGCCCGAGCTACCTCCAACAAGTTCTAATTCTTTTATTCTTTTACCGTAAGCATTTACTTCAAATCTTTGAACTCCTGGTTTACCAAGGATAGAATCATTTAATAATTTTTCTAAGCCATTTTTTCCTGTTTTCAATCCTGGAATATTAATTTCCCTTAACAGTTCACTATTTTCTAAATCTTTCACGCTTATATCCGCTACATAACCAACAATATGAGAGGAAGAGCCATCTTCTGAATACTTTCTTGCTAAAGCTACTACAGGTTTTATTCCTTGTACCTCATGCAAAAAAAGATTTAGCTTAGAAAATTCAGACCAAGATAAATTATCAGAAACTATTATTGGCTCCCATTTTTTTCTTTTTTTTAATCTTTTTATAAGATTTTTTTTTCTTCCATCGGTAAAGTCTATAATTCTTGCTAATTTAAAAAATAATTCCTCCATATTTGGTACGTCTTCGGGTATCATGTGTAGTTGATATGTTTGCGTATTTTCGGCAATTTTTATTCCAAAATAATCTTCTATAATGCCTCTTTGGGGTGCCAGCTTCCATTCTCTAAATCTATTTTTGTCAGAGAGGGATCTATATTTTATATTTTCTGAAATTTGCAAATAAAAAAGTCGACTAATAATACTGACAAAAACTAATACTTTTAACGATGAAAGCATAAACATACGTCTAGTAATAAGTTTTGATTTATTTAAAAATGTTTCGGAAAAATCACGCATGAAATTATGACTGTGTAAATTTTAGTATTAAAGAAAATGCTCCCCATAAAATTGGATAAAAAATAAATGTAAATACTGAATTTTTAAATAAATACAAATAATCAACAGAATAATCAGAAAAATATAATGATAAGAAATAAACCAAATTAGCAAGTAATAGTGCCGGTATGAAACTTATCCAGTCATTTACTAATGTTATTCTTACCGTAACAACTCTAACGTATGAAGCCACTGAAGCAACAACTAACAATGTTAAGGCATTTACTCCCAACGGAAATCCGAGCACTACATCACTGATAATTCCAGATAAAAATATAAAACCATTTCCCAAAATTTGAGGTTGTCTTAATGCCCAGTAGTAAACTAGAATATAATGAATATTTACTGAAACAAATTTTAAGTTAATTATAGAACTCCCGTTCAACGAAATTAAAAAAAGTAATAAAATTGGAAGTATTTCAAAAAATTTAGATTTAAATTGTCTAAAAGAATAAGCCATAAGGTTTATTTATTATTTTCAAATCCTCCTATATCAATGTTTACAAAGGTAATCTGGCTTAAATTAGAAAATAATATAACTTTAACACTGCTATTTTCTATTTTTGCTTTACCTATTGGGACCCCAGGGGAAAAAATTCCTTCTTTTCCTGATGTAAAAATTTTATCTCCATCTTTTATTTTGTGATCTTTTGATAGATATTCTAAATAAACTTCGTTCTTTCCTTTTCCACTTAAAATAGCATGATTTGAAGAGGGTGAAGATATAATTGGAATTTTACTATTTAAATCTGAAACAAGTAAAACTCTAGAAGAAAAAAAGTTAACATCTACTATTCTTCCTATAAAATTTTTTCCATGTAAAACTGCCATTCCATTTTTTATGCCCCTATTTGTTCCTACATTAATAATAAAAGAGTTTAGATACGGACTTTGTTTATCTATCATAACTCTTGCGCTTGTAAGATTTGATTGAGAAACAGTCTGTTCGTCTATTAATTTTCTTAGCTGGGTGTTTTCTAATTCTAAATAATCAGAATTAGACACATTATTTTTTAATTCTTCATTCTCTTTTTTTAATTCATCATAATTTTTATAAAGATCTATATGATCCCTAATATTATTAGAGAAATTACCGATTAAATTTGATGGAGTTGAGACAACTAAAGCTCCTCTGTAAACTACATCTTTTATAAAAGATCTTAAAAAATTTAATGGTTTTGCTTCTATCGTTTCAAAAAAAATTAGTATGATAGATAAAATCACTAATATGAATAATGAAAATCTTTGTTGTGTACCTCGTCTTAGAAAAGCAGAACGAATTGCTATTCCGACATCATCACGACTTGTATCCATGACTCACACCTAAATATTATGATACTAACATGGCGGAGAATGTTTCTTCTTGATCTAACGCTTTTCCAGTACCTATAGCTACACAAGACAAAGGATCTTCAGCAATAATTACTGGCAAACCTGTTTCTTTTGAAATTAATTTATCTACATTTTTTAAAAGAGCACCACCACCGGTAAGTACTAAACCCATATCAACTAAATCAGCTGATAATTCTGGTGGTGTTTTTTCCAAAGCATCTTTAATTCCTGCTAAAATTTGAGTTAATACAGGTTTTAATGCTTCAGCAGTATCCTCTTCTTTTAATGATATTTCTTTAGGTGTACCCGATCTAATATCTCTACCTTTCATTAAGTAAGTATTTGAACTTGTTGGCATAGCTGTACCTATTTCCTTTTTAATTTTTTCTGCGCTAGCCTCACCTACTAACAAATTAAATTGTTTTCTCATGTAAGTAATAATTGCTGCATCCATTGCGTCACCAGCAACTCTTAAAGAATTTGCGTAAACAACTCCACCTAAGGACATAACAGCAATTTCAGTAGTGCCTCCACCAATATCAACAACCATGGATCCGGTAGCATCTGATATTGGCAGACCTGCTCCTATAGCGGCTGCAATTGGTTCTTCAATAAGATGAACTTTTCTAGCTCCGGCAGCCAAAGCTGAATCTTGAATAGCTTTTCTTTCAACGGGAGTTGACCCGGTTGGAACACAAATTAATATTCTTGGATTTGCAAAAGCTTTTCTTTTATGAACCTTTTTAATAAAGTGTTTTATCATTTCTTCCGTAACAACAAAGTCAGCAATTACACCGTCTCTTAAAGGTCTTACTGCAGATATATTTCCTGGAGTTCTACCTAGCATGGTTTTTGCTTCGTCACCTACTGCAAGCACAGATTTTTTTCCTTTATCTTCGATTATTGCTACAACAGATGGTTCATTAAGAACTATTCCTTCACCTTTAACGAATACTAAAGTATTTGCTGTACCTAGATCTATTGCCATATCAGTAGACCAAATCTGACTTAAATTTTTAAATCCAAACATTTATATTCCTTTCATTTTTTGTTGTTGGCTTGTTCTTTGAGTTTGATATTCCTCTGGTGCTGTTTTTTTTCTTTTTATTATCATTTTGTTTAATGCATTTAAGTAAGCATTAGCAGAAGCAACAAGAGTGTCTGTATCTGCTGCTTGACCAACTGTAGTTTTACCTTTTTCTTCTATTCTTACGCTTACTGTGGCTTGAGCATCAGTTCCTTCAGTCACTGCATGAACTTGGTATAATTGTAGTTTTACATCATGTGGATATAATTTTTTTATACATTTAAAAATTGCGTCTACTGGGCCGTCTCCAGTTTCGGTAGCTTTTTTTATATCTCCATAAACTTCTAATGTCATATCGGCTCTTTGGGGCTCTCCGGTACCAGCAAAAACTTTAAGAGATTTTAAATTTATAAGATTATCTTCTTTAATTAAACTATCATCAACTAAAGCCGCAATATCCTCATCATAAACATGTTTCTTTTTATCAGCCAAGATTTTAAATTTACCAAAAGCTGTTTGGACTACATCATCTGTAAGATCTTTATATCCAAGATCAGTTAGCTTATCTTTAAAAGCATGTCTTCCTGAATGTTTTCCCATAACTAATG
>CEUS01272002.1_pt1 | contig 10036 bp, 8 predicted proteins | sample 427031 | NCBI WGS metagenome assembly CEUS01 (sample SAMEA2622837, study PRJEB7988) | marine metagenome | biome: marine biome (ENVO:00000447); feature: marine epipelagic mixed layer (ENVO:xxxxxxxxx); material: "saline water (ENVO:00002010), including plankton (ENVO:xxxxxxxx)" | depth 140 m | reverse complement strand
AAGGTCGTCCGGATTGTTCCAAGCCTGTTTTAGGAATTTGCCGACCACCACCGCCAACACGCAAAAGGCGCTTTCGGTGTTCTTCATTTTTCGCGCAATTTCGCGTTTTTCGTAGTTTCCCTATGCATTTTTTCTGAACACCTTGTTTAAGATCCGTGATCATCAGTACTATGAGTAGTAGCGTTAGGAAAAGTTTTCCCGTGCAACGAAACTTTGGTTGCTAGCTTCAATGCGAATCTTTAAGTCTATACCTATGAATCTTCTTCGAGTTCTTTTCTTTTTCGTTTTAATCTGTGGTTCTAGCATATCTTTGCAGGCTGCTCACCATGAAGACCCGATCATAGAAGTCCGCATTTACAAAATTCCAGAAGGAAAGATGGATGAATGGGAACGCTTCTTTCATGACAAGTTGGTCGAGCCTCAGGAAAAGGCCGGGATAAAGATCCTGACTGCCTACCGCACCCTGGGCGACGAGAACTTGTTTGTATGGAGCCGTCAGTTTTCCAGCAAAGCCAACATGGCCAAAGAACGCGCAGGCTTCTACGAAAGTGACCACTGGGTCAACACCCTCCGCCCCGAGCTCCACGAAAAAGGCCTCATCGAAAAAGTAGAGACAGTCTACACCGTTTCGCCGAGTAAGTAAGGTGGAATCGGGTAAGGCTCGATCGCCGTAGAGAGCCGTTTTTTAGCCATCCTGGCGTGCCCTGTGTAGCTTTGCTAAGCGGGGGGCCCAGCTCCCGGATATATATACATTACCTGCCCCCGAAAAAAATTTTCTCTTAGTGGGCGAGCCTTGCTAATAATGCGACTATGAAAGCAGACGTTCTATCAAACATTCGAGCTTTGATATTAGTTATCTTGCCATTTTGCATATTGCTCATTTTAGGCTTCTTAATACCTAGGTGCGGTGCTCCTATCCACCAACTAACTCCTACTGTCGACCGCACACAAATTGCGGAATTGAAAGAAGCTGCCGAAAAGGGAGACCCAGCAGCTCAGTTTACCTTCCGAATTATTTTCGGGGTGCGTGTGTTGAGATGACATAGAAATGGGGTTAATTTTTTACTTTGATTGGTAAATGCCACGCACTTTTTCGTGGTCGATTTGAGTATCGTAAAGATCGCCATTGTCGTAGAGCTTGTAGCTTTGATCCCGCGCATACCGCACCTCTGGGTGGTTGTTTGAGTTATTGAACTTTTTTGCGTAGGGATGTGGGAAATAGTAGCCGTAGATCCATTCTCTAGGATCTCCGCGGTAGCCCAGGCATTGGGGCCAAAAGCTCCTGCCATCACCGCCAGGTTGTGTTTGGTCTCCCAGTGAATGTTTAAGGAGGACCATTCTTCCCGAGAGCAAGGCAGTTCTCTTAATGACTTGTCGACGGTTCATAAGCTTAGAGGCTGTCCAGATAGTTCGGTCTTCTCTGATTTTCATATTGTTTTCTTTAATGCGTTTTCTACTCCGAGGGCAGCCACTGTGGCGGCGCCATAATCGCCAATGGATTCGCCGAGCTCTGCGGGAACGATTGTACAAGCCTTGCAGGTTTCAGCCATCGCTTCCTTCAAAATGGATTCTTCGATGGAAGTGCGTAGTAGCGGTTCGCAACGAGCGAAAATCGACCCTAGGATAATTCTTTCGGGATTCAGGACATCAATAAGAATCGCCAATCCTTGGCCAAGCTTGTGGCCGCACTCTTCAAGCACAGACAACGAAAGAGGGTCTCCTTGACGCGCTGCCTCGGCTATGTCTTTTGCGCTGGGTTCTTGCGGCAAAAGAGGACTCGGATTCGTTCTTTGCCTGTCCTTTGCCAGCATAGCGATTCCGGCGCCCGAAGAGAATCCTTCAAGACATCCTGGCTTTCCCCGTACCGGTGGTCCCGTTTCTGAAACACGAATGGCTCCGACTTCACCGGCTAAACCGGTTTTTCCTCGATGGAGCTTTCCATCGAGTATCAAACCGGCGCCCAGTCCCGTTCCGAAAGTCAGAAAGATGAGATCGTCGCAACCGCGACCCGCGCCGAAACGCCACTCCGCCAATGCACACGCGTTGGCGTCATTTTCGCCAAACACCGGTACCTCGAATGCCTCCTTCAAGGAAGAAATGATCGGAAATCCATTCCACAAGGGAAGATGCGGGGCATGCCGCATGCATCCCGAATGAATATCATACATTCCTCCAACGGAAACCCCGATTGCTTCTGGAGGGCTTCCTGCCTTTTCGATCCAAGCGCGGGCAATAGCGACGACACGATTGATCGCGCCTACTGGATTACATTGAATTCCCGTAGGGAACCGCTCGACTTCGGCGACCGAAGCTGTGGATACATCGAAACGGGAGACGCCCATTTTGGTACCTCCGATGTCTACGCCGATATACCAGGGCGATGTCATTCGATCGTTCAATGCTAAGTTGACTGATGCAAAGACGCGAGGGTCCTTTCAATCAGCGTTTTGGTGAGCCGAATACCTTCCATCTCCGGCGTTGTTCTTCCTTCATACTCGATTCCGATATATCCAGTGTATCCAGAATCTACTACAATCTTCATCATGCGGTGGTAGTCCGTATTCACTTCGTTTCCTTCCGCGTCGAAATCGTGTGACTTGGCACTGACTCCTTTGGCGAACGGCATCAGGTCAGTCACTCCCTGGTAGCGGTCATACTCTAAGCCAATGTCGTCTTCCCGGTAGACCGGATCGTTCTCGTAGGGCTCTTTGGCCAGAGCGTATCGCTCAGAATTGCCTCGATTTTTCGCCACATAGAAATTTCCAAAGTCCGGTAAGGTGCCGCAGTTGTCTTGGCCAACGCCAGAGATTACGGAAGCGAGCCACGCTCCATTGGAAGATAGTCCTCCATGGTTTTCAACAATCACATTGAGGCCATACGTTTGGGCGAAGGTGCAAAGCCGACCAAGACCATCGATACAAAGCTTCTTCTGTTCTTCCGAACTGAGTGAAGGATCGGAGGCCGCGTTGACCCGAATCGAATGGCAACCGAGAGACTTGGCGGCCTCCACCCAGGCGTAGTGTCCCTCAACCGCATTACTCCTCAGCGTATTATCAGGATCTCCCAGATTTCCCACATGGTCGCACATGATGAGGAGATTGGTTAGACCATGATCATCCGTTACTCGTTTGGTTTCGGTCAAATAAGCTTGGCCCTTCGGCTGAGCCCCAAGTCTAGCGTGTTCCACATTGAGGAATTGACCGGACCATTCGATGGCATCGAAGCCGAAGTCTTCTCGGGCAATGCGCGGGAAGTCAAGGTTGTCCAACTCTCTGGCTTTTAGGGCTTTATGCAGCGACCATTGAGCCAAAGATATTTTATAATGTCGTTCCATTTCGGATACATTGTTAGAGGTTCTCTTATTATTGCACGCGGCCAAGGCGCAACTACCCAGAAAAGCGGCGGAGGATTTAAGGAACACACGGCGGTTAGTTGAAGCACTCATTGTATTGGTTATGTTTGTTTTCTAGGTTTGACGATCGCCCCGGTCACGACCGGATAAATCCACAAGTGGCATTAACGACTCGAGCTCATAGTTAACGTGGTGGGAGGTCGTCGCGCGGGGCGTTCGGTTTTATTCGCTTGGGCATGCTTGGGATTGGAGCCGTGGGCAGAGCCTTTGATAGGCGCTTGATAATGGCGGCGCTTCCGGGGTTACTGGCGATATTGTTAAACTCGCCGGGATCGTTAGCGTGGTCGAACAACGCCTCTGCATTGTATGTTTTGAAATAGCGATAGCGTCCATCGCGCACGGCGTGATAATTCTCGTTCTTCGAGGTGACGATGGCTCGATTGAGATCCGTCTCTGTCTCGATAATCGGGAGCAGATTCTGACCGTCGTTGTTCTTGTTCTCTGGTAGACCCGCAAGAGCGAGCAGCGTGGGATAGACATCCACCAAGCTGACCGCTGTATCCACTTTTTTTGGTTTGGCACCGGACCTCGAGATGAGCAGCGGTACCCGCGTGGATTCTTCCCAGAGAGTAAACTTTGAGAAATGCTCCTTCTCGCCTAAGTGCCAACCGTGGTCCGACCAGATCACCACAATCGTGTTATCCGCAATCGGCGAAGCCTTTAAGCCCTCCAAGAGTCTACCTAGTTCAAAATCTGCATAGCTGATACACGCGGCATAGCCACGACTAGGACCCGGGTTTCCGGCAAACTCCTTGAATCGTCGGGGTGGTAGAAGGGGTTCAGGAATGTTCTTTTCCCAGTCATCCGGATTGATGGGAGGTGTAATTTCAACATCCTCATACTGATCGTAGAACGCGTCGGGAACAAACCAGGGCATGTGCGGGCGATAGATCCCGACTGCCAGAAATAGCGGTTGGTTGCGAGAAGCCTCAAGCTGCTCAATCGCCCAATTCACCACCTTGTGATCCCCCATCTCTTCGAGCGGCTTACCGGTGCCGCCCCAATCGAACTTCCCCTCGCCACGGTCCGGAAGGACATCCGGCATACTCTGCACCGGCAATTGTGCATTGAAGAACGGAAAGAAATCATCCCAACCTCTGGGCGAGAAAAGCCCTTTCCGTTCGAATTCGGTTCCCTGATTCGCATGATAGATCTTCCCACCTCCCAGCGTAGCGTAGCCATGCTCTTTGAAATATTCAGGCAGCAGGAGAATGTCATCGTATCGCTCATTCACTAGCCAGTCGTGACCATTGCCATAAACACCGGTCGTCGCTGGATGGAGCCCCGACATGATGGAGGCGCGTGACCGATTGCACACAGGGGCATTGCAGTGGGCGTTTCTAAACAATATCCCTTCAGCCGCCAGCGAGTCGAAGTTGGGTGTATCCACATCGAACGGCTCGCCGTCCAGCTGAGTGGGTCCCCAGTCATTAAAGTCATCAATGGATACGAATAGGATATTGGGCCGGCTTGCGGCCGAAAGGCTGAAGGATGAGTATGAGAAATAGTGCGATTAGTCGTTTCATGAAATTGGGTGCTTTGCTGTAGGAGGGGCTTTACGCCCCGATTGCTTCGAGGCCTTTCCGTGGAATCGCGGGATTACCGAGGAGCGTTGCGACGACACCTCAACAAGTGAAGCGCAGTTTCGAACAAAGTGACACCAACATAACAACCTGCTCCTACAGTTGGAATAATCCGAAACAATCAATCGTTTCATCGTTTTTGGTTTTGGTTATTTAGATTCTTTTTCGATAAACCAGAAAGCGATCAGGTGGTAGATCATCATCTGCATATCTTCTACGCGGCCATAGTGCTCATCGGTCAACACAATGGGCAGGGTCGCCAGGTCGGACATCCGCCCGCGCTTGGAACTGGTAATGGAAACGGTGGTGAGTCCCTGCTCTTTGGCCCACTCGAACGCTTTAACCAAGTTCGGTGAGTTTCCGCTGACGCTTCCGCTGATTAATACATCTCCGGGCCGGGCGAAATTCTCCAACTGCCTGACAAATACATCCTCATAGGCATAATCGTTTCCTATGGCAGTTAGCCAAGCAGCATTGTCGTTTAAGGTGCTTACCCGGAAACGCTTTCCCAGCACATCCGAAGACCCTTTACCCATGTCGCAAGCCAAGTGAGACGCGCTGGCCGCATTCCCCCCATTTCCACATAAAAACAACTGCTTGTCGCTGCTATGAGCCTCTTCGACGATGCCAATAAAAGCATTGATATCCTTAATAGGAAGCGACCGTATAAGTCGCACTTCCGCATCTATATAATTGTTAATCCAATCTTCGCTAGTCATTGTAATTTTTTTAAAGAATAAGGTTTTTTAGGAAATTAATAGAGTAAGAAAAAGAATCGAAAGTCGAGCAAAGCACTGAAGCAAATATACTCAAAACGCCTGTTAGTTGTTAGATTCATAATTGGCGTTGATACGTGGAAATTGGCACCGATTTCCCATAAGCTTGGGTTAACATCATTGCGCATGGCATTTTAGATACGTTGTTCAACGTCATAGAAATTGACATACACGGTCGCTTGTGAACGGACTGAAACACCATCCTGTACAGCGGGGATAAATGTAGCTTCATGAACCGCTGAGAGTGCTGATTCGAGAAGGTCTGTGTGGGAGGCTTCCACGGGCATGGAATCAATAATTTTTCCCGTCTCGTCAACCTCAATCAATATTTTAGCATAAGGATTGGTGATTTGTAATGCCTTCAGTTTTGGAGGGATTTGGCAGGAATCGGAAATATGGTTATTCAATTTCTGAAGGGTTAACCTCTTCAAACAGCGTAAGAAGGTTTTCGATCCAATTCTTGAGACTATGTGGATACTTATGTGGATATTATAGAAGGAGTAATGAAACCTTCTCGAGTAGTTCCGCCAATTTCCTATCCACAAATCCCTTCCTCATGCGTTCAGGACAATAAGGACCGCTCCACACACAATTGTAGCCCAGATCCCGCATGCGCTGGATACTTCCACGTAACCAAGTTTCCTGGTCGCCACCATAAGTAAAGGTGATCGCTCCTCTCATAAAGTCGGTAACGGGGTGTGCCATGCCGATCCCCCAGAAGGCGTTTCCTTCAGGGGTGACCAACCACCAGCGTCCGTCGATCTCTTCGGTATGAAAAAACCGGTTCTTTCGCCAACAACCTCCTTAAACCCGCCGTAAGAATCCAGTTCACTGCCATTGGCCAGACCTGCGAAATTAAGCAGCAAGACCAAAGAAAGAATTAATACATTCGTTTTCATAAGAGTATCTATTGAACTGGATCATTCACTTTCCAGAGCGCCGACATCCCTGCCAGTACCCTTGGGTTCGTTGCCAAAGAAGTCCTTAAGGAAGGGACCGTTAAATTGCCATTCATAAAGTTCATCGATCGTGGTCTCGGCATCCTCGAGGGTGCCTTTGGCCAGGCGTAAGTAGTCGATGCTGCCAGCGAAGTAACCTTCCCTATCACCGGATTCCTCGACCTGTCCCTCCGCTTCAAAGTGATCAAACGTCACGTAGACATCAGAGTAAGTCTCACCGAAAGTAGTTATCCGCAATTCATCGACCTTAGACCAGTCAACCGCACCATTAGACCAGGGTGGTACGACAAAGCCGCTTACCGGGGTGATGATCTGGGTCCACCGCCCAGTTCGGGAGCTGAGTCGAAGGGCTGTACCGCTATTCCGAACGTGCCGAAGCGACATGACCACCACATGGTTGATAAGCATCAATCTCTCCTGGAATTGGAGCTCAATAGGACAAATGCACTCTTTCTACGATCCTTGCCTATGATGCGTAGATTTAGGGGGGAGAAGTAACAGAAGTGAAGGAATTCTAGAGTCTCATTCGGAGGACAGTGCCGTATTCCTGCATCTTGATTTGTGGGTGATGTCACTGGGTTCCGTACAGCAACGCATCCAATCGACTGGGCTCATGACAAGCCCATCGACTTTGCTCCCGCCTTCGTGCAAGACTATGGAGAGACACAGCAGGGCAGGATGCCGAAGTGGGATTTTCAAAGATGTAAACTTCGTATCCATAATTTGGATTCAGAATAGGAAGATACCAAAATTTACCGTGTCCTTCTTAGCTTGAAAAGGGGAAATCAAAAGGTGTCAGTTACCCTTTCTATTAAGAAAATGAAACGCAACAAGGCCGATACATTCGGTCCTAGGCGGATGACAAAAGTAATGGATTGACACTTTTTCTCCCCGCTTGGAAGGAATCAAATAATCCAGTAAATCAAAACGCCAGTGACAAGGTATTTGATTTTTGAATCTTTTGATCGGAATCCTCAACCTCAAAAACGAATTCAAAATGGCCCTTGTCTTCATCAATTTGTGTCGTGAATTCGTAAGGATAGATTGCGTCGACAGCCTCTTGCCAGTCTTCATCGCCCTGCCGATATCTGAGCTTCGCAGAAATGACGTTTTCCGGCAAGGCGTCCGTATAGACATAGGACGTCGTTAAACCGCGGCCCAGGGTGATGAGCATGGCGTGTAGTTTACCGAATGGCGTTTCAACATCCACTGCGATGCTTTTATCACCCAGGGTGATCGCTTTTTCATCAAACATCTTGGCATGCAAACGCGTTTTAACCGTCACATCATCGATGGCATAGGCGATGATACCCTTGGAAGAGATTTCGAATTCAAGACTATTATCTTGAACCCTTGTCGTACCACTGTCTTTATTGTCTTTCCATACCCGAGCCGTGTGCTTACCGGTGTAGTCTACCCATTCCGGATCAAAATCGATCTTCACTTTTTCTGACTTGAACGACTGATTCCAGAAGACAATGTAAAGTTTTCCATTGCCGTAACCTGCCAGGTAGTCGACCTGTCTGTTATCAGAGGTCAGAAGCTTTCTCGGCAACCATAAACGGACATTGGTTTCATCATAGAATTTACCTGCTCGATCGCCATAGGTTTTTACTCTAAACGCACTCCCATACATGGTTCGGGAAGGGAAATCGATGTTCTTATCCGATCGATTGAAGCAGTCATTAACCAGAAAATCCATGACCGCGCCAATCCACTCGGTGGCATGACCGGGGTTAAATGTAGAGAAATTGGTCTCATAAATAAAGCGCATCGGAGCGTCCGGCATTTCTGCAACAAGAGAATGTTCAATCGAGCGAAAGTCGCCGGGATAATTGGCATATCTTCCTACCATGGCCCAGCGTTGCATATCGCGTATAAAATCGTCTTGCGCGTGAGTGGCCAGTCGCATCAGTTGTCCGTGATTGCTTATCCAGTATCCGCCGCGGTAGGCGCTTAGTTGGACGCCAGCCAATGAAACTCTCCAGGCCGGTACTGTCTGCTCAGGTGCATAGATGTTTTGGGGCGGCGAGAAACCCCAATCCCTGTGCCTTTGGTAAGCGTGACCATGAATAGGAACCTTATTTCCTTTTTCAATGACTAGCATCGTATCAGGAACCATAGGAAATAAGTTGTATCTATGCATATCGCGGTAAGCATTTTCTACTGATGCCTTTAGATAGTTATCGTATCCGGTTTTTTCATACATCTCTAATTGATCCATAAAATGGCCGCCTTTATCCGCCAACCTCATAGCATTTTCAAGGTCCTCAGCATTTCCATAGATTCGATATCTTGATAGCAAATGCACATAATTGTCTTCTTCGAAACCCTTCTCTTCGAAGTAATGTTTGAATGCATAGGTGCGATTCTGAAACATACCATAGAGTTCGACCAACTGGGCAACATCCGGATAAGGCGAGCCAAGATCTCTTCCCCACTGCGCCATATAGGTATTGATCACGTCATAGGGCTGAAATGTGTTTGTTTTTCTGGAGAGGGCGAATTCTATTATCGGCAGAGCATGCTTTTTGTAAAAACCCTCATCGTCGGTCATGATGGCAACCGCTAAACTAAACATGGGCGAGAAAGGTTTAAAATTACCGGCTCTGTCTGACCAGTAATTGTAATATTTCTGCTCGGTGTGCCACATGGCATAATTGTGTCCGCTGCGATCGCTCAGGTAATCCATGATGTTTTCCAATGTCTTGCTCATGGAGCCTGCGCCGCTGTTGTCACGCATATCGCGAAAATCATAGATTTTCTTTGCTATGTATTTGTAGGTATCTTGCCATTCTCCTGGCCTTAATACATAGCGAATTGTGAAGCGATAAGTGTCACCTTTGAACATTCTCGACTCGTAGCCAGCCATGATTGGCGTCAAGGCAACCGGTCGCACTCCATTGGCATTCTTTTGGATCATCATGCCAAATCGGGAATTGCTTTCTGAACCTAAGGCGTAGGTCTGAACCCCCTTCGAGTCTTGCACCAAACGAAACGGGCTCTCTTTCGGATCAATGACAATTACAGAATTAGTTTTATTGGTGGCAACATGCGCCCTTGGCAATGTCAGAAATGCTTCAGATATAACGATATTGCTCTCCTTAAACCCCGGCAGATCCATATCCTCAGCAAACCCTCTTCCTTCAGCCGCTTGCGGTACCGGAATTGTTTCGTCAGAATCCAGCCAGGGCGTGCCGGTGAAGGCTAACGAATAGTAGCCATTTTCCCTGACTTCTAAATGATAGGTTATTTGCGGATCGCCATCACCTTGTGGGAGAAAAATTTCGGCTGATAGTGCAAAGC
>CEUS01236476.1_pt1 | contig 10036 bp, 7 predicted proteins | sample 427031 | NCBI WGS metagenome assembly CEUS01 (sample SAMEA2622837, study PRJEB7988) | marine metagenome | biome: marine biome (ENVO:00000447); feature: marine epipelagic mixed layer (ENVO:xxxxxxxxx); material: "saline water (ENVO:00002010), including plankton (ENVO:xxxxxxxx)" | depth 140 m | reverse complement strand
GATTGGGGGTTTTCCAAATACAACCCAATAAGGCCAGGCCATCGAAACCCATACGCTCACAGCGCTGGGATTTGGATTCATCTACACCACCCAGCGCGTAAACACGGGTCCGGTAAGCGTCTTTGCAGTAACGTAAGGCTGCGGTTAATTGAGCCTCTTCCCACTTGGGGCCATAGTTTCCTTTGGAAATTGAATGGAATACGGGACCTAACATCACGTAGTCCCATTGACTCAAATCTTCATTCAAATCGTCGAGACTGTGAATTGTCCGGCTAAGAATAAGGGACTTCTGGCGTGATTTCATGAGCGCTTCTGCCTTCTGAAGATTTTTGGCATCGTCCTTAAAGTGCCAGCCACCAAGGTCGCGAGCTTCAACCATATAGTGGCTCTGATGGGGAATCACTTGCCGGAGCCATTTCTCCGGAATCTGGCTCAGGTATTCTTCCAACTCCTCATCTGTCAAAAAAGGTTTGCGTAAATGATAGCGAGACAAGCCTGCTTCAAAAAGCTTCACCACCCAATCTTGTTCATTGGGATAATGGCTTTCCAGAGATATGACGATGGTTTCGAGCAAGTTTCTATTTCTTACTGAATTTATAGAGCTGAGCGTCTAAATCCTTTATTATATGGGCGGCCATCGCCGATGACCGCTAAGAAGTTTGAACCATCATTGGCTATTCGAGGCCAATAATAATGGCCACACACCCCGATAAACTCCTCAACTTTGCGAGCTTCAAAATGCTGGCCGAATGTACCTGACAATCTGTCTTCCAGTGAACTCTTCATTGAATGAAAACCAATTTTAGCCACCTTGGGTTGCCTGTATGATAGTCACCCGGTCCGTTTCCTGTAAAGTATAGTCTGGCCAGTCGACTTTGGTAACCACCTGCTCGTTTATGGCCACGGCAATTCCGTTTTGCTCCGCAAGTTCCATGGACTGGAGTAAATCAAACAACGTCGAAGGGTCAGTTAGCGATCGCATTTCATCGTTGATGGTAATGGTCATTGTTTTTCCTCAAGTTTTTGAAACATAGATATCCCCGCCACGTTCCTTGAACTCGGCGGACTTCTTCTCCATGCCGCGAAAAAACACCTCTTCTTCTGTCATACCTTTTTCTTCAGCGTAGCGCCGTACATCCTCGGTAATTTTCATCGAACAAAAATTGGGGCCGCACATTGAACAGAAGTGGGCAGACTTGGCCCCTTCTTGAGGTAAAGTCTCATCGTGAAAAGACCGAGCTTTTTCCGGATCGAGTGAGAGGTTAAACTGATCTTCCCAACGAAACTCGAATCGGGCTTTTGAGAGAGCGTTGTCCCTATATTGCGCTGCAGGATGGCCTTTGGCCAAATCGGCCGCATGAGCAGCAATTTTGTAAGTGATAACTCCTTCACGAACGTCATCCTTGTTAGGAAGACCAAGGTGTTCCTTTGGAGTGACGTAACAGAGCATGGCCGTACCGTACCAACCGATCATGGCTGCGCCAATTCCGCTGGTGATATGGTCGTATCCGGGCGCCACATCCGTAGTGAGTGGCCCAAGAGTATAGAAAGGAGCCTCGTCGCACCATTCGAGTTGCTTTTCCATGTTTTCCTGTATCATATGCATAGGTACATGACCCGGGCCTTCATTCATGACTTGTACTCCAAACTCCCAAGCGCGGCGAGTCAGTTCTCCCTGTGTTTTGAGTTCGGCAAACTGGGCTTCATCGTTGGCATCGGCAATGGAACCCGGCCGCAGTCCGTCACCAATAGAGAAGGAGACGTCGTAAGCGGCCATGATATCGCAAATGTCATCCCAGTGAGTGTAGAGGAAATTCTCTTTATGATGAGCTAGGCACCACTTGGCTAGAATCGATCCACCTCGACTGACAATACCTGTCATGCGTTTGGCGGTCATCGGAATAAACGGCAGCAGTACACCGGCATGAATAGTGAAATAATCAACACCCTGTTCGGCTTGCTCGATTAGCGTGTCGGCAAAAATCTCCCAAGACAGTTCCTCGGCTTTGCCATTTACTTTTTCAAGGGCCTGGTAAATAGGTACGGTTCCAACGGGCACTGGGCAATTGCGGAGAATCCATTCGCGGGTCTGGTGAATATTTTTACCGGTGGAAAGATCCATAAGTGTGTCCCCACCCCATTTGACTGACCATCGCATTTTCTCAACTTCTTCCTCTATAGAGGATGCTACAGCAGAGTTGCCAATGTTTGTGTTGATTTTAACCAAGAAATTCCGACCGATGATCATGGGTTCCAATTCCAGATGGTTGATATTGGAGGGAATAATGGCCCGTCCGCGTGCCACTTCTGAACGAACAAATTCCGGAGTTATCTCCTTGGGAATCGAGGCGCCCCATGACTGTCCGGGATGTTGAATATTCAGCGAATTACGATCAGCCGAGTCGGACATTTCCAAGCCCTCACGATATGCTTGCAGTTTCATGTTCTCTCGGATGGCAATGTATTCCATCTCTGGAGTAATGATACCTTGCTTAGCGTAATGAAGCTGGGTCACGCCACGTCCAGATTTACTGCGGTAAATCTGGCGAGATGTATTGTCAAATCCGATAAACTGCCGGCTGCCGTTCTTTTCGGCGGCAGTATCTTTATGCGCCTCGGACAGATAACCATCGTCCTGGGGTTTTACCGACCGGCCTTCGTAACTTTCCACATCTTCCCGTTCCAGAATCCAGCCCTCCCTCAGTTTTGGAAGGCCACGCGTGCAATCACCGTGAAATTGCGGATCACCCCAGGAACCGGAAGTATCGTATACCCGAATGGGGTCATTCCCTTCCAAGGTTCCATCGGGAAGGCGCGAATCCTGCAAGGCAATTTCCCGCATGGGAATCTGAATGTCAGGACGGCTGCCTTGCACATAAATACGTCTGGAATTTGGGAATAAGCTGTGGTCAGTGGATTGTAGAGGTTTGATTGTGTCGTCCATAAAATCAATATTGCGACACGACTTCAGCCCCCTTTCGGGATCCTTCCTTCTTTAATTCTCTAGGTGGCAAGGATTCCCTACGGCGGTTTTAGTCGCATCAGGTTCGAAGGATTCGGAGGCCGGTCGCACCTCCGTCTCAGCTACCCGCTGGAAGCTCTCCCAAATGCTTTCTGCCAAGCTGATTTGAGGGATTCCGACTAGCAACTAAAATCGGATCGGGTTATCCTCAAGTTATGCGCAAAGTTATTCAGAAACAGAGTTACAAAGATACTAAGGTACTGCTGAGAACCAGAGATTCAATGTTGCTCAAGAGTAAAGCCTATATAACTTGGTTGCTTGGTACATCAGAATTTTATCATGCTCGATCGACATGCCTTCTGCTGAAAACCATTTCGACTTGATCATACTCGGAGGTAGATCCATGGGATCCTCGACCTGTTGTAACCTGGAAAATCGCGGAGCAAAAGTCCCTGGATTGAAACAATTCGGAAATTCCACACCAGCAAGGTTCGCACCACGGCAAGAGCCGCATGTTCCGTAAGGCCTACTAAGAACATCCGAATTATGTACCACTGCTGCAGCGGGCTTATGAATTGTGGTCGACCTAAAGGAATAGGTGAGCATCCTAAACCTGTAAGATTGTACTTGAAGCCCTCTATAAATTCAAAAGATTTGCCTAGTCCAAGACATCTCATAATTACCCTTACCCAGATGACTATACACTCGAAACTTCTATTTAAATTTTCACTGTCCATTCTGTTGCTTGTAACCGGCACAATTTCATGGTCAGAAAATGGGGTCAATTGGCCGCAATTTCGGGGAGGGAATGCCAACCCCGCAATAGCCGATAATCCCAAATTGCCGGAGAAGTGGAGCACAACGGAAAATGTTCAATGGGTAACGGACGTTCCTGGGTGGGGTTGGTCGAGCCCTGTGGTTTGGGACGATAAAGTATTTCTTACCACCGTGGATGCGGCCGGCAATTGGGAAAAACCAAAAGAAGGGCTCTACAATGGAAGAGGTCGAGAAATCCCAGTCGATGAAGTACATGCATGGATCGTCTATTGCTTTGACTTGAAAACTGGCGATGTGCTTTGGAGAAACAAGGTTAAAGAAGGCAAACCGGAAGTACCAAGACATCCAAAGAACACCTACGCCTCGGAAACGCCGGCCACCGATGGTGAAAGGGTTTACTTTCTATTTGGAGATGTCGGGCTTTACACCTTTGACTTGGAGGGCAACCACCTTTGGACGTATGAAATCGAGGCAAAAGAAACGAGAAATGATTGGGGAGCTGCAAGCTCTCCCATAGTCTATCAAGGACATGTTTACGTCTTGTATGACAACCAGGAAGAATCGTGGCTGGCTAAATTCCATGGAAAAACTGGTAAGGAAGTCTGGAAAGTATACCGGGATGAAATTAGCAGTTGGGCCACACCTTTTATTTGGGAAAACGAAATCCGCACTGAGCTGGTAACCAATGCAAAGAACCGGATTCGCTCCTACGACCTAGACGGCAATCTTTTATGGGAAATGGACGGCCGCATGTCCTGGGCCTGCATTGCCACTCCTATTTCTGAATGTGGCCTTCTGTATGTAAATTCCGGGTACTTTTCAGACTCTCACCGGCCAGTGTACGCAATCAAACCAGGTGCCAGAGGCGATATTACTCTGGCAGAAAATGAAGAGAGCAACGACTATGTAGCTTGGTACCATCCTCTAGCCGGCAACTACAACACATCCCCGCTAATTTACAAAGGCATCTATTACAGCATCCTGGACCGCGGATCCTTTGAGGCCTATAACCCGGCGACCGGAGAGCAAATATACTCTCAACGAAAAATAAATGATAAGGAGCGCGCCTCCTTTACCTGCTCCCCATGGGCCTACAACGACAAAGTCTTTTGCCTCAGTGAACAGGGCGAGACTTACGTCATTGAAGCAGGTACTGAGTTCAACTTGCTCTACCAAAACAGCCTGGAGGAAATGGTGATGTCCGTACCGGCAATTCTTGACGACAAGATTCTCATCCGAACGGTCTCGAAACTTTATTGTATTGGTGAATAACAGAAATGATATCCAAAGTAATTGATACCTAAAATTAATCTACGAAGTGCGCCATATCTGCTTTTGGCATCCCGCCAAAGTAGATCGGAAGGAATCTTCAGTGTATGGTACAAGCCCTGAAATTTTTTGCAATGGAGAGTTGGCTTTATCCTATTCATCACTGGGCGGGTCAGCGCAAAACAGAGAAATCTTTCCTTACCTTTTCAGTGGAGGATGAACGACGCCAAGAATTCTACGGGAAGTTCATAACCCAGGGATATGTTGTATTGGATGTGGGCGCAAACAAAGGAAACCGCACAATGGTATTCTCGCGTTTTGGGACTCCCGTTTGAGCATTGAGAGGACCGACCGTCGCAAGAAACGACCCCCTAATCTTTAGGACATTTACCGTAAGCCTCTGCCCGATAATGGCTGCGTGCTTATATACCTTCAGGATTGGACCACAAGATAAGAGGAGGACCGACAGAATCATTCGGTATAAACCGGCTATACGGCATAAAATTGCACTCATCGCTGACGAACAAAAAATAGGACGCTTCGAAAGCGCGTCTATTCCGATCTCTATTTACGTTGTTTCTTTCCCCAGCTATCCCTCAAGCCCACTGTGCGGTTGAAAACAATCATTTCCTCCGAAGAATCCGGATCGATACTGAAATACCCTTTACGCTCAAATTGAATAGGATCACCCAACTTTGCGCCCTTCAACTCAGGTTCTCCGTATGCAGTAATCACCTTAAGTGAATCGGGATTGAGGTTCTGGATAAAATCACCGTCAGCTTCCGGATCTTCATTTAGAAAGAGATGATCATACATCCTTACCTCCAATGGAACATTTTCGGAAGCGCTTACAAAATGGATAGTGCCCTTTACTTTGCGACCATCAAGCGTACTGGCACCCCGGGACTCCGGATCGAATTCGGCAATTATCTCCAGGATGTTACCGTCCTCATCCTTAACGACTTCCTTGGCGGTGATGTAGCAGGCGTAACGCAGGCGAACCTCTCGACCCGGAGCCAGCCGGAAATACTTCCTAGGCGGATCTTCCATGAAGTCATCGCGCTCAATATAAAGCTCTCGCGTCAAGGGTACCATGCGCGTACCAAAACTCTCAATACCCGGATGATTGGGCCCTTCATACCACTCAACTTCGCCTTCTGGAAAATTGGTGATGGTAACCTTGAGCGGATCCAGAACAGCCATACGACGCATGGCTTTCAGTTCCAAGTCCTGCCTGAGGCAAAAATCCAGAAGGGAGATATCGATGACCTGGTTTTGTTTGGTCACTCCGGCTCGTTTTGAAAACTCGTGAATCGATTCAGGGGTGTATCCTCTTCTACGATACCCGATCAGCGTGGGCATTCGTGGATCGTCCCATCCATTTACATACCCCCCCTCCACCAAGGCGAGTAGCTTGCGTTTGCTCATTACGGTATGGGTAAGGTTTAGACGGGAAAATTCAATCTGTCTTGGTTTACTGGGTACAGGAAGGTTTTCAATAAACCAATCGTAGAGAGGCCTGTGATTTTCGAATTCTAGCGAGCAAATACTATGGGTGATTCCTTCGATAGCATCACCCTGACCGTGGGCGAAATCATACATGGGGTAGATACACCATTCATCGGCGGTCCGGTAGTGATTGTGATGCAGAATCCGATAAAGAACAGGATCCCGCATATTGAGATTGGGATGCGCCATATCAATTTTAGCACGCAAGACTTTGGCCCCATCCTCGTATTCGCCATTCTTCATTTTGGCGAAGAGATCGAGGTTTTCTTCAACGCCGCGATCCCGGTAGGGGCTATTTTTTCCAGGTTCGGTGAGGTTGCCCCGATACTCCTTCATTTCTTCGAGGGACAGGTCATCGACGTAAGCTCTGCATTCGTTGATGAGAAAAAGAGCCCACTCATACAATTGCTGGTAATAATCAGAGGCAAAAAACAGGCTCTCGCCCCATTCAACACCCAGCCAGGTCAGGTCGTTAATAATGGCCTCAACATAGGACATATCCTCTTTGCTGGGATTGGTGTCATCCATGCGGAGATGGAAACGGCCATTATAATCCTGTGCGATGGAATAGTTTGTCAAAATCGCCTTGGAATGACCAATGTGCAAGTAGCCATTGGGCTCGGGAGGAAAACGTGTCACGATAACTTCATGTTTTCCTGCAGCGAGCTCTTCGTCTATGATGTCCCGTATAAAGTTAGTGGGCCTGGTGTCTCCCTCACTCATAAAAGAAAGGGATAGTGAGCCTTTCTAAAAAGACGTCAATAACTGTGAAGTAAGATTGATAGTTGTAACTTTTCTAAAATCTGGATTCTTATAAGGCTGTGGAAACCAACCTATTCCATTCGTCACTATTGCTTGCATTTGTATGCGCAGCCTTATTTACCAGTGGCTGCAAAACAACCTCAACAATCCAATCCGTATCCAAGGATAACGTAAACTTGTCCGAATACATGACTTATGCCATGCTCGATACCGGTAAGGAAAACATTGTTCCCGGGGTCAGCCTGGCCGAAATCCTCTGGGCCAATGAAATTATCGAGATTGAGTTGGCCAGAATGGGATTTCGCCCTGTAATTACTGACCAGGCTGATATGATCGTCTCCGTAGAATCGGACATCAAGGGTGGTCGCGAAAAAGGCGGCTTTTCCATTGGATTTGGGACAGGATCTTACAGCCGAAGCGGCGGAAGCAGCGTTGGAGTGAGCACTGGGCCTATTGGTGCGGGTTACATCGATCAAAGCACCTTAACGGTAAGGGTCTTTGATCGTCAGACCGATGAATTACTCTGGGCCGGATGGATCGACAAATTGGAAAACAATAAATTTTCCGAATCAGAATTTAAGGCAAAGATCCGCGAAATACTTTCGAGCATACCGCGCCGTTAGATCTAAGTCGGATAACGGTAGGGAAAGGAATCCATCCGGACTAGCACCCGTTCCTTACCCAAAACAGACAGCATGGGCACTAAATCAGGTCCTCCACCAGTACCGGATACCGTATATCGCGTAACCGGAAACCATTGAAAGGGCTTATCCTGTCCATTCGATTCCGCCAGGTCAGAAAAGGCCTGATCAAGGGACTCAGCATTCCAGTCGTCGACTTTGGCAAGAGCCGCACGCACTTCAGTCAACCGATCCAGTGGCTCACCTTTTTTGAAAAGTCGTTCACCGGCCTTGGAATCGAATGAGAAGTCTTCATCGAAAAAATAGGCCACAAAGTCTGGCAATTCCATCAAGGATCGGACTTTTGACTGGCAAAGTAGAAGGACCTGTTCGCTGTAAGCCCCGTCACTCATATCAACTCCAGCTGATTGTAACACAGGTATACAAAGCTCGAGAAAATCCTCTTCCGGCAGCCGACGAATCTGCTCGGTGTTTATGTGGGCCAGTTTTTTTTCATCAAAACGGGCATTGCCTTTTTGAATACCATGCAGATCAAATTTTGCAATAAGTTCGTCCCGGGAAAAGAGCTCTTGGTCATCCTTGGAATTCCAACCGAGAAGAGCCAAAAAATTCACCAGACCATGGGGTAGAAAGTGACGGCGTTCGTAATCCTCCACATGCACCCCGTCACCCCGCTTACTCATTTTTCCAGGTCCCGAGCTATTCAAAATCATAGGGATGTGGGCAAATACCGGCAATGGCGACCCCAACGCCTGAAAGAGCTCACAATGTTTGGTGGTATTTGACAAGTGATCTTCGCCGCGAATTACGTGGGTGATGCCCATTGTGATATCGTCTACGACGTTAACCAAATGAAAAACAGGTTGACCGTTGGAGCGAACGATAACGAAGTCGCGCTCCTCAGCCCGCACGACCTGCCCCCGGACAACGTCATTGATCACTTGCGGTTCTGTGCGGACCTTTTCAACCTCGGCCTTATGGTATTCGTCGTATTCGGTGTAGCGCTCTCCTTCCAGTTTAAAGAAAACCGCCCCGCCCTTTTCATAAGCTCGGCCGGCAGCGAACAGCTTTTCAATATGCTCTTTATAAACTGAACTGCGCTTGCTTTGGTAGTAAGGACCATAATCGCCACCAACCTCGGGCCCCTCATCCCAGTCCAAACCCAACCAACGCATGCCTTTTAACAGTACCGTGAGCGCTTCGGCAGTGTTTCGCTCGCGGTCGGTGTCCTCCACGCGCAATACAAAGGTCCCGCCAGTATGCTTGGCATACAGCCAGTTAAACAAGGCGGTGCGGGCACTTCCCAAATGGAAAGTTCCGGTTGGACTGGGAGCAAAACGTACGCGAGCCTGAGACATGATTATTGCGATGAGTGTTCTTAGGAGTCACTTTGACCGAGAAGTAAAGTCAATGCCTATTTCCAATGAGATTTGACATTCAATGGCATTCTAAAACCCTCAGTTTGCATGAGCTATTCCGGATTCACATTGGATGTAAATACAGTTTTACGGCGTGTAAATCATGTAGCAAATGACCAAGGATTTACGGTCAGCCCACTGACAGAACAGAATGGCCTTATCGTTCCAGTTCTCACGCGCAAGTCGCGAATGCCAGACGGTCCCAGTATTTATTTATCGACCGGTATACACGGTGACGAACCGGGGGGACCAGCAGCAGTGTTACATCTCTTGGAAAATGGTGCACTAACCCAAAAGGTAGGCTGGACAATCTTCCCGATGCTCAATCCGGCCGGCTTTGAATTGAACCAGCGCGAAAATCATCAAAGTATCGACCTCAACCACGAATACCTAAACCCAGAAACCAAAGAGATTGTCGACCACGTAAACTACATTGCGGATCAACGGGGATGGGATCTGGCTCTGATTCTGCACGAGGATTGGGAATCCGAAGGCTTTTATTTGTACGACCTGCCCCAAGATTTGACCGTGGGCTGGTCAGAAAGAATTATCGATCGTGTTTCAGAACACTGCCCAATCGACCTCACATCGGAAATCGATGACATGAATGCAACCGGCGGTATCATCAGTCCTAAACTTGATAGCGTAAACCGGAATCGAAAGCTGCAAGGAAAATGGCCCGAAACGGTTTTCATGAT
>CEUS01276220.1_pt1 | contig 10040 bp, 7 predicted proteins | sample 427031 | NCBI WGS metagenome assembly CEUS01 (sample SAMEA2622837, study PRJEB7988) | marine metagenome | biome: marine biome (ENVO:00000447); feature: marine epipelagic mixed layer (ENVO:xxxxxxxxx); material: "saline water (ENVO:00002010), including plankton (ENVO:xxxxxxxx)" | depth 140 m | reverse complement strand
TTGCTGGAAATCGTGCGGGTGTCGACTGCAGCGGCAATTGTAGGAACGGCGATTCCCAATTCGAGCGCTGTTTGAACGGTCCATCGGCCTGTTCCTTTTTGTTCCGCTCGGTCTTGGATTTGTTCAACTAAATACTCATCAGCTTCTTTTTTTTGGAGAACCAAAGCTGTAAGTTCGATCAGAAAACTTTCCAGAGGTCCTGAATTCCAACCCATAAAAATATCAGCGATCGCTGATGGTTCTAGTTGATTTCCTTGTTTTAGGATGGCGTAGCTTTCTGCAATGAGTTGCATGTCTGCATACTCGATTCCATTGTGTACCATCTTGACGAAGTGTCCTGCCCCATCGTTACCCATGCGGATTGCGCATGGCTCTGTTTTGGCTTTAGCCGCGATCAGCTGGAATCTATCTCGTATTTTGTGCCATGTCTCAGGGTCTGTTCCTGCCATGATACTGGGTCCATATCGAGCTCCTCGTTCACCACCGGACACACCGAGACCAACATAGCTGATTTGATGTTGAGCTAGGGTTTGACCTCGTCGCATCGTGTCTTGGAAATGTGAATTACCGCCGTCCGAGATAATGTCTCCAGGTTCCATCAGAGGGATGAGCGTTTGGAGTACATCGTCTATTGGTTCACCAGATTCGACCATCATTAATATAGAACGAGGGCGGTCTAATAGACTTACTAACTCTCGCAGAGATTTGGCAATCGCAAGTTTATTTCCAGAATATTGCCCTGCTAATTTAGCGCTGAATTCGGGTTCGAGATTCCAAGCTACGACTTTTATGTCACAGTCGAGCAAATTCTGAGCAAGATTCCGCCCCATTACGCCTAAACCAATTAGACCGATGTTGTTCATGTGCAGTAGTGTACTTGGGAGACCGAAAGAATTTGTAATTAATCGGTCTGATGTCTCTTTGTTGGTTTACCAATAGAACTGGTGTGATGTCAGATCGGACGCTTGCAATAGGAGAAAATCAATGAAAGTAGTTCGCGTTTATACGGGCGATGATGGCGAATCTCATTTTGAGGATATAGAAGTCCAATGGGATAGCGAAAGTTCGATTGGGAAATTGTCCCGATTAATTCGGGGAAGCGGCGTTATATTTCGACATGTGGAGAAAAGCTACGACTTAGACTTTCATGTCGCGCCGAGACGACAGTTCGTCGTTAATCTGATTGGTTCAGTTGACATAAGCGTCGGTGATGGAACCACGCGTAGGATAGGGAGTGGAGAAATTCTTTTGGCGGAGGATACAACTGGACGGGGCCATAAAAGTCGCGCTGTCGACGGTGGCGACAGAACATGTTTATTTATTCCGATTGATTCGGATGAGGAAATTTTTGATACCAATCTGTAGCTTTTAGGTTCTGGTATTCCTAGGTCAATGTGTGTGGGACTATTTTACTCAGTTTCGAGTTTGGCTCTGAGCATAGCATCTTGCAGTGATCCCAGCGGTCTGACCCAAGGCGTCACATCTCCTAGGGATCTTGGCAGATTCTGAGCGACTTTTTCCGCAGTGGCCTTGTCGGCGTATACGCCGAGTAATAGTACGTAGAAAAATGAACCGTCTTTTTCAACCTCTGCGGCCGAATACCCTTTGATTTTTGTACTAGCAGCAAACTCCTCAAGAGCGCGCTTATTCGATAAAGCCAGTAATTGGATGGTGTAGAAGTCGCTTGGGAGGTCTTCGAGATTTCTATCTTGGTCTGGACGGTAGGAGAGTTGTTCATGGAGCGGTGGGGATGCATTGGGGTTAGGCGTATTCAAAATTTGGTCAGGAGGGGATGGAAGGCCATCTTCCGAAGGACGTAATCCCTTTGGGTAGCCTCTAGTCTCATTTTGTACAGGAATTGATGCAGGATCGTTTTGTTCTTTTTCGAGAGTTCCCTCGGGAATGCGGTCCGGTATCGGATTCTCTGCTAGGACATCATCTTGAACGCAATCCCAGGCATCGGGATTGTCTTCGGCCATTTGGCAAAACCACTTTTCCTGGTTTTCTGCTGACGTCTCACGTAGCACGTCGACTGCTGAATCGGTCTCGTTAGACTTACACGATATGAGAACTACAGTCGCACAAACGAGGGCGATACGCGGCAGAAAATACATGGATGCAACTTTGCCGATTCATCGAGTCAGTGTCAAAACTGATTCAGTCTTTGAATCCGTCATTATGGTAAGTTGCGAACATTTTAATCACTGTCTCCCAATAAAAATTCGTATAGTCTTTGATCGATCTATAGTTAAGGAGCGTAGGTGTATGTTTAGGCTATTGGACACGATGTCCATTAACATCAACTTGTAAGAAAAACCGTGCAAGATACGGCCGCATGTTTCATGCGTATTGAAAAATAAGGGAGATAGCCTTATACCAGGCAGATGTTGAATGGTGATAGAGAACTGCTGTCCTCTGAATCGATCGCAGGAATTCAGTTCCTACGAATAGGAATAGGTGCAGGAGCTTTAAATCAGGGGAAAATAGGTAGCTTTAGATGACAACGTAACTGGGCCACTTGGGATTAGTGAGGAGTTCTGTTCATGTTAGCGACACTTGAAGCGTACAAGCGAGTACCAAGGATTTTGCGGCTAAATGTAGCGGGGCAACCTGTTGATTGGGTTCGGTGGGAAGAAGCAGTTTGTCTATATGCTCGTGAACTGGTTGTATGGACTATAGGTGAGTCAGTCCTGAAATTACGCGGTGGTCAATCTCGTGATCAAGGTGTTCAATCAGTGATGAATGTTCATAGCATTATTGCTTGCGCTGGCCGAGTTGTTAATGTGGATAGGTCTATACCACCGCTCACTAATTCAGGATTATTTGCTCGCGACCGTAATCTTTGTCTGTACTGTGGCCAAACGTTCGCTGATTCGGGGTTGACGCGTGACCACGTCGTACCTAAGTCTAGAGGAGGGATGGATAGGTGGGACAATGTAGTGGCAGCATGTAAACGCTGTAATCACCACAAGGGGAGCCGTTTACTTCAGGATTGCGATATTGAGCTGTTGGCATTGCCATATGTACCTAATACCGCTGAGTATTTGGCGTTGACCAATAGTGGTCGCATACTAGGCGATCAAATGTCCTTTCTAGAAAGTCAGTTTGGTCAACACAGTAAGGCCAGAGAGAGCTTACGCTACTAACTTTGGGCCTTCGCCGCCAAAATAGCGGCAGTGCAGGATGTGAGGCGTTTCCCGGTCAAGATATGGAGAAATTCATTGGGGCCATGCGCATTACTGTGTGGGCCCAGGACGCCAGTCACAACAAATTGACATTCGGGGAATCGATCACCGAGCATTTTCATAAATGGTATGGTTCCTCCCGTACCCATGGCCATGAGAGGAGCGCCAAAAAACGTTTTTGAAGCTGAGTTGAGGGAGTCTGTTAGCCACTTTGCAGGTTGCGGTGCTGACCATCCAGTTTGCGGATGCTCGAGTTCGAAATCGACACTTGCTCCGTAAGGCGGTTCAGATTCGAGTATGCGCTTAACCTGTTGGGCTGCCTTTTCGGCGTCTAGCGTCGGTGGTAGCCGGAATACAAGTTTCGCGCTAGTTTCGGGCCTGAGAGTATTTCCGGCATTAGTTATATCGGGAGCTCCGGAGAGTCCGACCGTGGCAAGGCTCGTCCGCCAGGTGTTGTTGATAATGAGTTCTTTAATGTCCGAAGAAATGGGTTTGGTTTTACCCGACCACGAAAAGCGCTGATACACCGAGTCTCCAAGCACCGTTGCCACTTCCGAGGATTGTTGATTCACCCAGTCCGGAATTGGGCAGGAAAGTATTTCTGGGACGCAGCCTGTTTCGGCATCTTCGACACGATCGATCAGTTTCCGCAATACCCGAAAACTCGAAGGCACAATACCGCCAGCCGCACCTGAATGGACCCCTTCGTCTAACACTTTGACTGATAATGTTCCGGGAAGCATGCCTCGAAGGGAAGTGGTAAGCCACATTTGATCGTAATTACCACACTCGGCATCTAAACAGATGACTAAGTCTGGAATCTCAATTCTTTTGACTAAGTGATCCATATAATAGGGCAAATCAAAAGAGCCACTTTCCTCACAACCTTCTATAAGGACAAGACATCTTGGATGTCCGATCCCTTGATCTTGAAGAGCGCCCACTGCAGCCAGACTGGAAAATAACGCGTAGCCGTCATCCGCTCCTCCTCGTCCGTACAGTCGGCCGTTCTGCAAAACCGGATCCCATGGAGCTAAACCATCGTTCCAGCCGGTAAATTCCGGTTGTTTGTCGTAGTGACCGTATAGTAGTACGTTACCCGGAGCAGAGCCGGTAATTTCGCAGAGCAGTAAAGGGGTGCGTCCATCAAGTCGAATAATTTCTTGCGTTAACCCTTTTATGTTCTGTTTGCTAATCCATTGACTCAGGAGTTGGATGGCATCTTCCATATACCCATTTTCTTCCCAGCGAGGATCAAAAGCAGGTGATTTGTTAGGAATCCGGATATATTCGGTTAGGGATGGCATGATACTGTCGTCCCAAAGCGTGTCTACATATTTGGAGATTCTGGATGGGTCCATATTAGCCATGTATTTTCTGCCTCGTCATAGGTTTAAACGGATACCCCCGAAGGCAGAAAATCCGATCCCACGATAACCGAACAATTCACTGAATTCAGTGTCCAGAAGGTTCTCGATGCGTCCGTATAATTCGACATGTTTTCCTACTTGTTGGTAAATAGCCCCGGAAATTAGGGTGAAATGGCCTAATTGTCTTGTTGTGGCTGGATAGGTAGAGAAATCGTTGTCGGTTTGCTCGCCATTGTACTCGATAGAGAAATGTGCACGTCGCGTGGGAGAAAAACTGTGGGTAAGTTCAGCGCGAGCGGAATGACGAGGTCGCCTGATTTCTGTCGTCCCTGACTGCTGAGCTTGGAGGTGTGTGTACGTAAACGAAAACATTGTATTGTCATCTGCCAGAGTGGAAGAATAGTCAAGTTCAAGTCCTAACCGAGTACTTTTCAGTTTCTCGTTCATCGCTGTAAAAGCATTCCTCTGAACGTCAAAAGTGAATCCATTTATTTCGTTCGTAAGATCCGCGTCAAAAACAGAAAGGGACCAATTATTGTACTGTAGACCTAATTCAATCTGTGTCGATTTTTCTGGTTTAAGCTCTGGATTTCCATAGAAAGTGTCGGGAGTAAAGCCAAAACGTTCAATAAAAGTCGGGTTTTTACTACCGGTGCCGAAATGGCCGAAAACACGGTAGGGGCCAAGCATTTTGGCCACTCCCACTCGATAGGTACCTACATTGTCAAAGTCTGAGTTCGAGTCGTACCGACCTGCAAAACTGAATTGATACCCGGATTCTTCGATATTGTATTCGACAGTTGAGGACCTGGTGTCTAAGGATTGTTTTTGATTTGGATTGCCGTAAGGATTTGGAGTACCAGTTTGAAGCAAACGTTCTCGCTCGAAATCGAGGGTGAAATTGAATTCGTGAGTGTCCGCTAATTGAATATTGTTGGAGAAGGTAATTGTATGTCTTCGACCACGAGTATGGGTCTCAAGTCGGTTTTCATTCAAATTGCCGACGACAGATGTATTCGAAGACATTAACAGTGAAGAAGACCAAGATCCCTGGGTGTAGTCGGCACGCACACGGGCTAATTGCCGTTTTGTATCTGTAGAGTAATCCCCGTCTACGGGTAGGTAGAGTGGAAAGGGTATCGGGTCAATTTCAACCTCAGCGTGCGTTTTTCTGATTCCGGCTTCCAGTGTCAACGGACCGAATGAACGTTGAGCGGCGACATTAACACTCTGCAATTCTGAGCCGTCTCTTTCCGTTCCGCTGAGTGCTATGTTAGTTCCATCGGTTCTCGACAGACCTAGATCGAAGGACAGAAACCCAGTCTCGGTGACGTGAGCCAGGTTAACTTCAGACCGGTGTGATCTATGTTGACCGTGTTCAATAGTAATTTTTTTTTGGCTCGAAACAGGCCGCGTGTCGATATAGATGACACCTGCTAGCGCATCGCTGCCCCAAACTGCACTTTGCGGACCTTTTGCTAGGAGTATTTTTTGTACTCCGGCAGATGAGAGAGTTCCGAAATTGAGTTCTGAACCCTGGGCTGGATCAGTGGCCTGGACCCCGTCGATTACAACCATAACGTGATTTGCTTCGGCACCGCGCACTCGTACTTGGGTCAACGCACCGTGATTACCAGCTCGAGATATACTCAAACCTGGTAGTCCTCGCAGCTGATCGACTAGCGCGAATTTGGGGGATGAATCCCGATCGAGCGATGAAATATATTGGGTCGTCGAATCTAAACGACTTGCGACTACAACGATCTCTTCTTCGATACTTTCTCCGGAAAAAGTGAAGGCCGGCATCAAAAATGATGCTAGATATAGGTAACGTATAAGCATTCAGTAAGTTTAAACGGCTAGAGATTAAAGTGAGGTGAAAAGCACTAATGGACTAATGCGTTAAAACTCATATTCCCTAGACAACTCGCCAACGTGTGCCTTCTCGCGTGTCCTCAAGCTCTATCCCTTCGCCTGCCAGATTGTCTCGAATCTGATCGGCGAGTTGGAAGTTTCCATCTTTTCTAGCTTGTTCCCGTTGCTCGATCAAAGAGTCGATAACATTCGGTTCAATTGATGTTTTTGCTTCGAAATAGGACTGAACATCCTGCGTCAATAAACCCAGTACTCGGGCCCCTGAGAATAGTTGTGTTACAAGACTTCGAGTGGTTTCTTGGTTTTTTGACCGATTAATCTCGTTAGCAAGCGCGTGCATAGCAGCAAGCGCGTTGGGGGTGTTCAGATCGTCTGCTAAGGCTTCTAGGACGGGTGAGGGGAAATCTTCGATTGCCGCTCTTTCAAATGTGTTGGATGTTGTAGTCAGTGATTCCCCGGCATTTCGTATGGCCTGGTATAACGAATCTAGACTGGCTTTAGCTTGGTTCAACAGCCGTTCTTCCCACACTAGACTCTGCCGATAGTGTCCCGAGAGAAGTGCGTAGCGCAAGACTTCGCCATCGTGGCGTTTCAAAAGATCGTGAATAGTCACAATATTGCCTAGGCTTTTGGACATCTTTTCGGTCCCGGTGGTTAACATGCCGTTATGTAACCAATAACGTACGTAGTCCGCGTTGTCTTCTATGCATGTACCCTGAGCCAATTCATTTTCATGGTGGGGAAATGTTAGGTCATTTCCTCCTCCATGAATATCGATGGTGGTACCGAGATGTTTGTGAATCATGGCCGAGCACTCGATATGCCAACCGGGCCGGCCACGGCCCCAAGGGCTTTCCCACCCTGGCAACTCTGGAGTCGATGGTTTCCAAAGAATGAAATCCTTCGGGTCTTTTTTGTATGGGGCAACTTCGACCCGGGCTCCGTCGATCATGTCCTCGAGCGAACGATGAGACAGTTGTCCGTACGACTTGTCTGATGGGACATCGAATAAGACATGTCCTTGTGATTCGTAAGCGTGCTTTCGCTTTATAAGCCTACCGATCATATCTATGATTTCGTCGATATGGTTGGTGGCTCGCGGTTCTACGGTAGGTTCTAAGACGCCTAGATTTCGAACGTCTTCTTGATAAAAGCGAGTATTGTGTTCCGTCAATTCACCGATATCTAGCCCTCGATTGATTGCTTGTTTGTTTATTTTGTCATCTACATCAGTGATGTTTCGAACATAACGTACGCTAGGGTAAATGAGTCTTAGCAAACGCACGAGCACGTCGAAAACTACAGCAGGTCTTCCGTTGCCGATGTGTACGCGGTCGTAAACAGTAGGACCGCAAACATAAATTGTGATCTCTTCCGGGTTTAAAGGAATGAATAGTTCTTTTTTTCCCGATTTGGTGTTGTGTAGGTGAATCTTCATAGTATTTCAGGCTCAATAAAGGCTGGTTGAATCAAAGATCTTTGATTGAGCACTGAAATATTTTTGTATCCAAACTGGAGCATTTAGAAAAACCATATCTGCGTTGTAACAAAGTATAAGACACTGTTGTTATTCAAAAAACGCTATCCTTTCAAGAGGAAGGATATTGATTGAAATCAGATTAATTAAGCAAATCGATCTGATAGGTATTGGTATACGGCTCGAAGCCCCATCGCTTCTCCTCCCTCTGGATGTGCCGGACGGCTTCGAAGATTCCAGCCCATAACATCGAAATGCACCCAAGGGACATTTCCGACAAATTCCTTGAGAAAGAGTGCAGCCGTGATGGCTCCACCGTAAGGCGTGCTTGCTGAGTTCACCATATCGGCGATTTTACTGTCCAGTAAATACCGATATTCTTCATGCAGGGGCATGTGCCAAAGCGGATCCATGATTTTTTTTCCTGAGGCGATTAGATCGTTAGCGACGGAGTCGTCGTTTGAAAACATTGCCGGAAGTTCAGTACCCAATGCTGATCGAGCTGCTCCCGTGAGTGTTGCGAAATCAATCAATAAGTCAGGGTTTTCCTCTACCGCTAGAGCTAAGGCATCGCAAAGTATTAGACGTCCCTCGGCATCAGTATTGTCTATTTCTACAGTTTTTCCCAGGTAGGTAGTTAGCACATCTCCGGGACGGAAGGCGTTTCCTGCAATCGCATTTTCGACGGCCGGCACAAGCACTCGAAGGCGTATAGGAAGCTTTTTTGCCATGATGAGATCCGCCAGACCTAATACAGTGGCGGCTCCTCCCATATCTTTTTTCATAGAGCGCATGTTAGAAGCGGGTTTAATATTTAAACCACCGCTATCGAAACACACACCTTTTCCGACAACTGTGATGCTTGGACCATCCGATGGTCCCCACTGCAGGTCAATTAATCGGGGGGAAGAAATGCTGGCTCGTCCAACCGCGTGGATTGTGTTGTATTTTTGTAGGAGAAGTTCATCGCCAGTAGTGACTTCTATAGTGGCGTTGTGCTTGATTGCTATTTTTCTAGCGGCACCTTCGAGGTCATGGGGTAGCATGTCGGACGTAGGAGTGTTGATTAAGTCTCTGGAAATACCCATAGCGCTTATTTCGTGTTCAACGTCCACGTGCTGACTGCCAACATAAAGTTCACGTAAACCAGTTTTTGTCGTTTTGTAGCTTTCGAAACGGTATGCGCCAAGTCCCCATCCCAGAATAATATCTTTATTATTAGTATTCAGTTGATACGCGCCTGGTGGCAGCAGCGAGGGAAGTGCTCCGATACTCTCTATCGACGGTTTGTCACCAATCCCAACTAGAACCGTATTTGGCTCTTCATGGGCCGCTGGCAAAAATACAAATTGGTTTGGCTGCGCCTCAAACCCGGCTTGAGAGACCCATGCACTGTTAATTGGATCGGCATTTGCCATCCAATCAGAAAGATCTGCAGTAGATATCAGTTCTAAAGCCGGCGCCTCAGGGTTATTTTCATATTTCAACATCGAATAACTCTAATTTAATAAAATTTTACGGGGAGAAGTTACAGTAATTACGTGCTTTCATCTTCTAAGCTATTTTTGTTTCGAGAGATTTTGAAGTTCTATTTTTTTTGCTAGTTCGTCGGCTCTATAGCTGGATCGAACTAGGGGGCCGCTAGCCACGTCAGTAAAGCCGATGTTGAGTGCAAGATCACGGTACATTTCAAACTCATTGGGCGATATCCATCTTTTGACACGAAGGTGGTTCGCCGTCGGTTGTAGGTATTGTCCGAGTGTAAGCAGATCAACACCGATGTCTCGCAGGTCTCGCATAGTTTCTTCAATCTCGTCTTTAGTTTCTCCCAATCCAAGCATAAGACTGGATTTCGTTGTGATGTTATTACGTACACACTTAGCTTCTTTCAGAACATGTAGCGTTTGTTTGTAGCTTGCTCTTGGATCTCTTACCGCAGGTGTCAAGCGCCGTACAGTTTCAATATTGTGTGCAAAAACATGTAGACCTGAATTCACCAATGTTCGTATTGCTGGTGATGAACCACGGAAATCGGGTGTGAGGGCTTCGATGATCGTTCCAGTATTCCTTTCCCGAATCTCACGAATACAATGCGCGTAGTGGGAGGCGCCGCCATCCTCAAGATCGTCGCGA
>CEUS01238620.1_pt1 | contig 10042 bp, 8 predicted proteins | sample 427031 | NCBI WGS metagenome assembly CEUS01 (sample SAMEA2622837, study PRJEB7988) | marine metagenome | biome: marine biome (ENVO:00000447); feature: marine epipelagic mixed layer (ENVO:xxxxxxxxx); material: "saline water (ENVO:00002010), including plankton (ENVO:xxxxxxxx)" | depth 140 m | reverse complement strand
GGGATTATGTAGAGGTTGTAGATAGAAATGACCAGCCGGTTTTACTGTCAGAAACACCCTGGAGCGCCCAATACGTGGCAGACAATGCTCCGGGCATCGAACTTTATGACGTTGAGCCGATTTAATGAGTCGAATTGTTCTCGAGATCAAGCACACTTGGGATGGGAAAACACTTCCCCCCGAAGAACAAGCGATGGTCTGCTACCGAAAAGAGGACCTTAATCTGGTCGTCGACGTCAACGCTCCTTTTCATAGCGATCCCCCTCCTCCTGACCCCCCTGGCTCATTATGTGGTCTTTGGAAATGGGAAGTCGTCGAACTCTTTATTGCAACCAAGAACGAAACTTATACAGAAATTCAATTGGGCCCGCACGGCCACTTCCTAGTATTAACACTAGAGGGCGAACGCAACATTATCTCTAAGGGACACCTAATCGACCTCCGGGTTTCACACGACCGTAATCGCTGGGTCGGGCAGGCCCTGATTCCATTAACGTTGACTCCCCCTCTTCCATGGCGAGTCAACGCCTATGCAATCCATGGCTCTGGAGTCCAACGACGCTATCTCGCTGCTGAACCAGTACCTGGACGGCAGCCTGACTACCATCAGCTACGCCACTTCAGATGGGTATAAAACCAAGAGGTCCAGCCCCCAACGGTTGAATCGATTGTCTGTCACGCGGTAATGCTGCCTGAAGGTCAAGCACGGCAACGCCAAGATGATCACCTACATCACTCGCAAGCAATGCCACTTGGCCACACTTGGCAACTGCTAGATCTCCGGCCAATCCATGGAGAAACACCCCAAGGACACAAGCCTGTTCCACATTCAACGACTGAGCGATCCATGAGCTAATTACGCCGGTAAGTAGGTCGCCGGTGCCTCCTGTCGCCATCCCCGCATTACCGGTTACGTTAATCCAGGTGTTACCACCTGGGGTAGCCACCACCGTACGGGCACCTTTAAGCACAACATAGATCTGCCTGGCCTTCGCGAACTCACTGGCCACTTCGATACGACTGGCCTGAACCTCATCCGTTCCTATTCCGACCAATCTAGCCATTTCGCCAGGATGCGGTGTGATAACGATTTCACAACCTACGCCACCACAAAGCTCACTTGAGTCGCCAGCAAAAGCATTCAAAGCATCCGCATCTAGCACAAGCGGACCAACCGACTGTCGCACTAGGGTTTGCACAAATTTTGTGACCTCAGCACCCAAACCCAATCCAGGTCCTACGGCCAGCACATCATGAGGTTCTTGTAGAAGCTTGTCGACTGCTATGGACTTAACTCTACCGTCCCCGGAATCATCGAGGCCTAACGTCATATACTCTGGCATCCACGAGCTCACAGCACTTCGACAAGTCTCTGGTGTTGCCACCGTGACCAGCCCAGCACCTGAACGCAAGGCTCCCATTCCAGCCAAGCATGCTGCGCCGATCTTACCCGCTGACCCAGCTACCAAGAGCACTCGACCGAAATCACCTTTGTGAGCATCAGCTGCTCTAGTCGGTAAAAGAGCCTTAGCGCAGGAACTAGTGATCACCTCTATCCTTGGTCCAGTCACCTCTTCAAGTACCGAGTCGGGGATGCCAATGTCCGCCAACACAAGAGCACCGACCCGATTACTAGTCGGAGTCATCAACAAAGGGACCTTTGGAGCCCCGAGAGTCACGGTCATCCTGGCGTCAATCGAGTCTCCAAATACCAAATTCATGTCACCAGAGAGGCCTGATGGAATATCGATAGAAATAATCGGCACACCGGACTGATTTAAATCTGCGACCACAGTCCGATAATGTCCCTCAATAGGTCGTGCTAATCCAGTGCCTAACAAGGCATCCACGATGACATCGTTTGCACAAATATCCCCACGGCAATCCGCCCACATTTCCGGCGTGTCTGCCTCAAATACGGGAACCCCTAACTCACTAAGCTCGGACAATTTGATAGCGGCATCACCCTTGATTTCCCTAGTTGGTACCAACAGACATACACACACTTGTTCAGCAAGATCGGCTAACGCCCGAGCAACAACGAATCCGTCCCCTCCGTTGTTACCCTTACCGGCCACTACCGCCACACGGTAACAGTCAAGCTTCGGACACTGCTGGACCATCGCCTCCGCCACTTGCCGACCAGCCCTTTCCATGAGCTCCAACGAGGACATGCCAGCCTTCCTAATGGTCAGCCTGTCAGCCTGCCGCATCTGTGAATTATTGAGAACGCGCATGATTCGTGTACCACTGCTGAAACTTCGATATCAGCACACAACCTTTGCTGCCTGAAATAATAAGGCCAGGATGACAGAACATGTCTATCCTATGGTACTGTCTATGTAGTGAAATGACGGTACCCTGATGTTTGAAGCGCCCAAAAACTCCCTCCTTGTGTAAGACTCTTAGAACCGCCTCTGGGCAGGCTACCTGTAACTAAGATCATCGATTGGTGGAGGGCCTAGTCTCCAACTTTAAAGAGCTGGTTTTGCAACCAACCATGCTAGACAGCGTCGTCAACATCAACGGCATCTTAACTCCTGGGAATCGGGCGACAGTGTCTGTGTTTGACCATGGGTTTCTCTACGGCGACGGCGTATACGAAACCCTCCGCAGCTACAACCGTAAGCCATTCTTACTGAAGCAGCACTTCACCAGACTCCGAACATCTGCCAGACGGTTATTACTTCAGAACCTTCCCAGCGATCGAGAACTCGAATCTAGGATTTTAGAGACGATCCCGACGGTCCATCCGACTGGTGAAGTAACAATCCGCATTCTCGTGACTCGTGGAGTAGGCGAGCTAAGCTACAACCCAACGGCCTGTCCAACTCCAACCACGATCATCATCACTCGTCCGCACCACAACCCGCCTGATGAGGTAATACGAAAAGGAATTAAGCTGATCGTAGCCAGCGTAGTACGCAACCACCCACGCAGCGTGGATCCAAGTATCAAATCAAATAACCTCTTAAACAACATTTTGGCAATGCAAGAGGCATTCCAACTGGGTGCGGCCGAGGCTATCCTACTGAACCAGCGTGGTGAGCTCACCGAATGTTCCCAGTCAAATTTGTTTGCAGTTCGAAATGGTGTCGCCTTAACCCCTCCTCTCAAGTCTGGCCTCCTTGAAGGAGTCACCCGTAATTTCCTGTTTGAAGTAGGCGCCCAACTCGGCACTCAGGTCCGAGAGTGCGTGCTGACCGAGGAGGATTTCCATTCCGTGGACGAGTTGTTCATCACAAGCACAACCCGTGAGATAGTTCCGGTCGTTTCGGTAGGAAACCAAGTCATTGGAGACGGAACACCTGGACCTATCACATCAGCCCTTTTAGCAAAGCTACGTGAGATGGCTCAAGCGGCGAACTCACCCATTGAGGAATCCAATAGCAAACTCTGACAACCACCACCGGAGCAGACGATTCGCTGATCGCTCCCTCTTTCACCAAGTGAATCAATCCTCGTAGGCTTCGATGGGTGGACAACTACAAATAAGATTTCGATCTCCGTACGCATTGTCAATGCGACCTACCGATGGCCAAGTCTTATTCGCTCGAATAAAGTCTACAGGGTAAACTGCAGTCTCCCGAGAGTAGGCATGGGACCACTCGTCTGCAGTTGCCTCTTTGGCGGTATGTGGCGCGTTCTTTAACACGTTGTCGACAGGGTCGGCATCACCGTCGAGCACCGCTTGAATTTCCTGGCGAATTGAGATCAGCGATTCGCAAAAACGATCCAGCTCCTCGATACCTTCACTCTCCGTCGGTTCCACCATCATCGTTCCAGGCACCGGAAACGACACCGTAGGCGCGTGAAAGCCATAGTCCATCAAACGCTTAGCGACATCAAGTTCCGTGATTCCATGTGGCTTAAAGGCGCGAAGATCGAAAATCAGCTCATGAGCAACTCGGCCATTCGGTCGAGTGTAGAGAACATCGTATTCAGACTCTAATCTGGCTTTGAGATAGTTGGCGTTCAAAATGGCCACCGCCGTTGCATGCTTCATCCCAGCTGCACCAAGCATCCGCATATAACCATGCGAGATGAGCAAGATACTCGCACTGCCCCATGGTGCTGCCGCTACCGCAGGAATGGCCTTTGGGCCACCCAGCTGAACCACAGGATGCCCTGGCAGATAGGGAGCGAGGTGCGCAGCAACGGCTATAGGTCCCATACCGGGTCCGCCGCCGCCATGAGGAATCGAGAATGTTTTGTGGAGATTAATGTGGCAGACATCTGCACCGATGGAAGCCGGGCTAGTCAGCCCGACCTGAGCGTTCATATTAGCCCCATCCATATAAACCTGCCCGCCATGGATGTGTATGACGCGACACACTTCTCGGATCTGATCCTCAAACACCCCATGGGTGGATGGATAGGTCACCATGAGAGCACATAATTGTTTGCCATGGTTGCTAGCCTTAGATTGGAGATCATCAAGATCAATATTACCCTCGGGGTCACAATCTACGATAACAACACGGAGGCCAGCCATTGCGGCGCTAGCTGGATTTGTACCATGAGCCGAGGCTGGAATTAAGACGACATCTCGACAAGCTTGATCTTCATCGCGTTGGTAGGCCCTGATAACCATCAGGCCAGCAAATTCCCCCTGCGCCCCAGAGTTAGGCTGTAGAGAAACAGCTGAAAGACCGCTGATCTCACATAACGATCGCTCCAGCTCATCGAACACCTCGTGGTAGCCGCCAGCCAAGGACTCCGGTGCAAAAGGATGAATGTTTGCATACTCCGGCCAACTAACAGGCCGAATCGCCGATGCAGGTGTTAGCTTCATCGTACAGGACCCTAGTGGAATCATCGACGTATCCAGCCCAATATCCCGCCGCTCAAGTCGTTTCAGATACCGCATCATCTCAGTCTCTGACCGATATCTATGAAAGACAGGGTGCGTGAGATACTGTGACTGCCGAACCAACTGAGATGGCCAATTCGGAGCCGAAGAGACAGACCCAACTTCCACTATTGGTTGTTCTTGACCCATTGCTTCAGCTAAGAGCGACAAGATCTCACCGACATCTGAAGCAGAAGTAGTTTCATCAAGAGCGATGCCCAGCTTCCCTCCATCTGAATAGTGAAACAGGAAACCTGCATCAACCGCTCTGTCACGCAAACGGTCGATTACCTCCAAAGACAAGCTCAAGCTGACGGTATCGAAAAAATGAGGATGCTCGGGTTCAATCCCAAGTCCCCTAACACCTTCGGCCAGAAATTTTGACAACCCATGCACGCGCTCAGCGATGCCACGTAATCCAAGAGGACCGTGGTAAACAGCGTAGAACCCGGCTATGTTTGCTAGCAGGGCCTGGGCCGTGCAAATGTTTGAGGTCGCTCGCTCACGACGTATGTGCTGTTCACGAGTCTGCAATGACATCCGGTAGGCTGGGTCTCCATGACGGTCAACCGACAAGCCTATAATCCTCCCAGGTGTCTGCCTAATAAATGATTCCCTAGTCGCAAAGAAAGCAGCGTGGGGGCCACCATAACCCATTGGAACACCGAAGCGCTGCGAGTTGCCGATCACAACATCTGCGCCGAACTCACCCGGTGGTGCCAATAGTGTCAACGCCAACAGGTCAGTGCTAACAGCGACCAAGACACCTGCTTTATGGGCCCTAGCAATCAACTCAGCTATCGGTCGAACCGAGCCATCTGCCGCTGGATACTGAATTAGAAGCCCAAACACAGCATCATCGAAGGCCATCGCCTCCGGGTCACCAATTTCCACTTCAATGCCGAGAGGCGCAGCACGCCCACCAACCACCTCCCTTGTCTGTGGAAGGCATTTATCAGACACTAACATCCTGTTAGCTCCGGCGCGTGTACGTGTCCGAAGACGGTGCATCATTGACATCGCTTCGGCCGCCGCGGTCGCCTCATCGAGTAACGAGGCATTGGCCACCGGCATCCCAGTCAAATCAGCCACCATGGTCTGAAAGTTAAACAAAGCCTCAAGGCGCCCTTGGGCAACTTCTGCCTGGTAAGGGGTATAGGGGGTATACCAGCCAGGGTTCTCGAAAACATTACGGAGGATCACACTCGGCGTAATGCACCCATAGTAGCCAAGTCCGATAAGCGGTCTCTTGGGATGGTTCCTGCCACCGAGACTTATGAGACGACTGAGAAGCTCAGCCTCAGTTTCTGGCCCAGGGACCCGTAAAGGGTCTGTTAACCGTATGTCCGAAGGCACAGCTTCGCTGATCAGAGTCTCCAACGATTCTGCCCCGACCGCCCTGAGCATGACCCGCGTATCGTTGTCGGTCGGTCCGATATGCCGATCAGCAAATCGGTCGGCGTGCAACGCCATCACTCTAGCAGACCGTTCCTCTTCTCGGCTTCCACTACCATCCAACAAACTCAGCACCTCTCTTACCAAAGACCATAGGACTTTACTTAAGCAACTAGCTCGGCATAGGCCACTGCATCAAGGAGACCTGACATCTGATCTGGAGCTCTTAATTCAAGCACGATCATCCACGCAGCATGGGGATCCGCATTCACCCTTTCCGGATGATCAACAAGTGTTCCGTTGACTTCGACCACACGTCCCGCCACAGGACAATACAGGTCAGACACCGCCTTCACAGACTCGATCGATCCAAACTGGGCACCCTGTTCGAAAACTTGGCCGACCTCAGGAAGCTCGACAAACACCACATCACCCAACTGTTGTTGCGCATAGTCCGTAATGCCGACCCTCGCCGACGCATCTGAGACCTCAAGCCACTCGTGATCCTTCGTATAGTGTCTATCTTTTGGGTACATAACATCTATCCCTAACGTTTATAGAACGGCAACGACACAACTTTGGCCCGGAGCAACCGACCACGAGCATCAACTGAATATTCAGTGCCCAAAGCCGACCTGTCACTGGGCACATACGCCAAACTAATCGATTTTTTTACAGAAGGAGTCCTTGTTCCGCTAGTCACAACACCAACCTGGTCACCTCCAGACACAACAGGATAGCCATGCCGTGCTATCCCTCGCTCGACCATCTCGAGTCCGACCAATTTCCTAGCCACACCAACTTCCCGTTGCTGAACCAGTGCCTGTTGACCAATAAAGCTCTGCTTCTCCCAACCAACGATCCAACCAAGCCCAGCCTCTAGCAGGGTTGTAGTCCTGTCTATATCTTGCCCGTAAAGCCGCATAGCGGCTTCCAGTCGCAAGGTGTCACGTGCACCAAGGCCGCACGGCTTCAACCCTGCAGACTTGCCCGCCGTCAGCAGGGCGTCCCATAGTCTCACCGCTGCCGATGGTGGTACAAAGATCTCGAACCCGTCCTCTCCGGTGTAACCCGTCCTCGACAATGTCGCTCGAACACCGGCGACTTCGCCAGTCGCAAAACGGTAATACCGAACCGATGCCAACTCCACTTCAGTCAGCGGCTGCACAATCTCCAAGGCTAGAGGCCCCTGCACGGCAATCAAGGCATAACGGGAACTGGTGTTGACCACAAACACGTCACCCGCGTCCGTCGCTAGTTCTTGGATCCACGAAAAATCAGCACCAACATTTGCAGCATTGACGACAAGTTTAAAGTGGTCATCCCCCAACCGATAGAGCAACAGATCATCCACCACCGTACCTTCCGCCGTAGCCAGCGCAGAATACTGGGCCTGCCCCACTTCAAGGCGCCTAGCATCATTAGTCAGAAGGCGCTGTACTAGATCAAAAGAGTCAGACCCAGCAATCTCAATCTCTCCCATGTGACTCACGTCAAATAAACCTGCAGTGTGCCGCACCGCCAGATGCTCCTCTGTAATACCTGAGTACTCAAGTGGCATCTGCCATCCCCCGAAGGGAACCATCTTGGCACCCATCGAAACATGACGATCACACAAGGGAGTCTTGAGCAGCTGGCTGTCTGGCATGTCGGTCATTGCCTTTGTGGTGCGAGGTCTCTAACAACCAAAATCAGCCTCGCTGATTCTGTGTGAGCTGTCTATCGTGTGGGCGTGACCATACGAGGTTTAGAGAATATCGTAGAACCTACCTAGAACGTACTATGGGACCAGCTAGCGGTCAAGACGACCCTTTCTCGCATTCATACACGTTCTATACTTCTCCGCTTCCTCGCCTGTTTTTCTCGGAAGTTTCTAAGTTCTGGCCACGCATAGTGCTCGCCTTTCCCACCGATCGGCAGCCTGCTCTTTGTCTCAGCGCCACCTACGATTAAGGAGAACGGCAGCCAGAGCGAATGGCCCAACGATCAGTAGCTCATAACTCACTGCGTACCCGATCGAGAGCCAACAATCGAGAAGCCAGTATTGCCGGCAGACCGGCAAAAACAAGGAAATCGGCGCTTGGTAATGCCCCTCATCAAATGGCCAGAGAGCCATGATCCCGATTGGTTCTACCGTGTCGGCACCTAGCCAATCAAGAAAAACGTGAGATAGGTAGGCAGCCGAACCGGACATCCAGATGAGCGGCTTTCCCGGCAACACAGCCATGCCCATAATACCGATTAGACCTCCAACAACCAGAGAATGAGTGGCATGTCGATGTGGCGAAAAGACTAGAAAATCGATATCAGCTAGCATGCCGAGTAGAGCGAATGTCGCCAGAATGGATAATCGCCGGCGGGCCACAGAGGTAATGGTGGTCGGATCTCGCAAGATCATCGCTCCGGCGGCAATACCTCCTAAGGCGTGGCCAATTGGTGTAGGCATAAGAAAATGTCATCGAGGCAAAATTAATTCAGTAACTCTAGGACAAGGTACCACGACCATAGCTGGAACTTAGCCAAGAATCCTAAGGCATACCCAAGTAGAATAGTAGGGTCCTGACCCCTTCGATGATAACCCTTCAACGGCCAGGCTCAGGCAGATCAGCGCACAGGGAGACAGAGATGCAGAAAGCTAACCGGACTATTTCCCCGCTCTTGCTCTTAACGACACTGTTGGCTTCACCGTTCACGGTTTCTGCGCAAGAAGAATCGACCCTCGACATTTACTGGATCGACGTTGAGGGAGGTGCCGCGACTCTAGTAGTAAGCCCAGAACGAGAGTCAGTGCTCATGGATACCGGTTGGCCACGTCCTGATGCTCGTGACACTGAGCGGATTCAGGCCGCTATGAACGATGCCGGCATCACCGAAATCGACTATTTACTCATCTCCCATTTTCACCGTGATCACGTCGGTGGTTTCGCCTCACTTGCGGAACGCGTTCCAATCGGAGCAATCATTGACCACGGCGACAGCGTTGAGCAAGGCAACGAACAAGGTCTCGCCCTTTGGAACGAATACATCGCCCTGTCTGGGGACAAGCGTCGCTCTGTTAGACCTGGAGACAAATTGCCACTCCCCCGGCTCGAGTTTTCCTTCATTGCCTCACACCGTCAACTAGTTACACCTCTCGAAGCACGTCCACCGAACCTCCTCTGTGACGGAGTCAGCCCCCCCGATGCCGACCAAGGCGAGAATGGACACAGCCTAGGCTATCTAATTTCATTTGGTGCATTCCAGTTTCTTAACCTCGGCGACCTGACACCAGACCGAGAGTATGCTCTTGCGTGCCCAGAAAATCGCCTCGGCGTTGTCGACCTTTGGCAGGTTCCCCACCACGGGGGCTACGGAGCAATTCGACCTGAACTCGCTGGAGTGCTCACCCCCACCGTCGCTGTAGTTAACAACGGCCCACGCAAAGGGGCTACCCCCGACTCGCTAGCCGTTGCCCAGAATACTGCTAGCATTGGCGACGTATGGCAATCACACCGAGCCTTAACCGAAGATGCCGCCAACAATACAGACGAATCACTAATCGCAAATTTAACCGAAGAGGACGAATGTGAGGGCCATTGGATTAAAGCTACGGTACAGTCAGACGGCCGAACTTGGACGATGACCAATGGCCGAACTGGTTATAGTCGAAATTACGAATCACGATAAAAAACGGTCCTCAGGGCCATTACCCATCACAATGGCAAGTGTTGAAGGAACCATCGGGCATTGCCGTAGCTACTATTCGTCCCCTATTTGAATCTCTACAGATTTCCCTGTAACACGAACCCCATGGCT
>CEUS01017252.1_pt1 | contig 10044 bp, 9 predicted proteins | sample 427031 | NCBI WGS metagenome assembly CEUS01 (sample SAMEA2622837, study PRJEB7988) | marine metagenome | biome: marine biome (ENVO:00000447); feature: marine epipelagic mixed layer (ENVO:xxxxxxxxx); material: "saline water (ENVO:00002010), including plankton (ENVO:xxxxxxxx)" | depth 140 m | reverse complement strand
ATCACAGAGGAGCTAAAATCTATTCCAGCCAATATTGGGTATAACGGTTATAAAAAGACTCTTTGCACTTCAATCAATAATGTTATCTGTCATGGTATTCCGGATGCGCAAAAGAAATTAAAGGATGGTGATATCGTAAATATTGATGTAACAGTTCTTCATGATGGTTGGCATGGTGATACATCAAGAATGTTTTTGGTTGGTAAAGTTGCTCCCCATGCTAAAAGACTTGTTGATATAACAAGAGATTGTATGTATGCAGGTATTGAACAAGTAAAACCAGGCGCTAAATTAGGGAATATTGGTCATGCTATTCAGATAATGGCTGAAAAAAATTATTACTCAGTAGTTAGAGATTATTGTGGGCATGGAATTGGTAAGGTCTATCATGAAGAGCCACAAGTAATGCATTATGGTGAAAAAGATACGGGTATAGAGTTAAAAGAAGGGATGTGTTTCACAATAGAACCGATGATCAATTTAGGCACACATCATGCAAAAGTATTAGAAGATGGTTGGACAGTAGTAACTAAAGATGGAAAACTTTCAGCTCAATGGGAGCATACTGTAGCTGTCACAGATAGCGGATATGAAATATTGACTCTTGGAGAGGAAAAAGTGGCATGAAATTGCCAATTAAAGGCTCCGGTAAGGTCATTTCTGATGATAAAGGTATTCTAAGTATCCATTATTCTAATTTTTCTGAATCTGAAGGGAATAAAAACTCATTTAAAATTGAAGGAGAAAATATAATTACTGAATTAGTTGAAGATACTCCAATTGAAGACATACCAACAGCATTCCTCAAATTACACCTAATATCACATCGCTACTTTAAGCCTAATGCACTTAATATGAATAATATCTTTAATGTTCTTGAAACTATTGCTTGGACAAATCAAGGCCCAATGAGACCAGAAGTAGCAGAAAAATTAGTTGATGGTACTTCAAATTTGAAAATATTTTCATTAGATAAGTTTCCACCAATGACAGATTATATTATTCCATCAAATGTTCGAATCGCTGACACGTCTAGAGTAAGACTAGGAGCATATCTGGGTAAAGGGACTACGATAATGCATGAAGGTTTTGTTAATTATAATGCTGGAACTGAGGGTCCAAATATGATCGAAGGAAGAATTTCTGCTGGGGTATTTGTGAATAAAAATTCAGATCTTGGTGGTGGCTCTTCGACTATGGGAACATTGTCTGGTGGCAATAAAGAAGTTATATCTATTGGAGAGAGGTGTTTGTTAGGGGCTAATGCTGGGATTGGAATTTCATTAGGTAATGACTGTACTGTAGAAGCAGGACTCTATATAACTGCAGGAACAAAAGTTACTGTTTTAGAGGAAAAGGGCAAGGTTGTAAAAGCCATAGAGCTAAGTGGCAAAGATGCTATCTTATATTTTAGGGATTCTCTTTCAGGAAAAGTTTGTGCTAAGCCCAATAAAAGCAAGTTCAAACTGAATAAAGTTTTACACGATAATAATTAATTTTGGAAATACAGATAACTCAGGACTTGGTCAGAATGAAATCTATAACGCCAGATGATGGTGGTTGTTTAGATTACATTTCTAACTTTTTAACCAAGAAAGGTTTTGAGAATGAAATCTTGACTTACGGAGAAGTTAAAAATCTTTGGAGCGTTCATAGAACTAATGGTCCACTACTTATTTTTCTAGGACATGTCGATGTCGTTCCTTCTGGCCCAGAAGAAAAATGGACACATAATCCATTCTCAGGCTTTGATGACGGGGAATATATTTATGGGAGAGGAACAGGTGATATGAAAGGTGGTATAGCATGTTTTATGTCAGCCTTGGATAGAGTAAATCTTGCTGAATTAAATTACTCACTTGGTTTTCTCATTACTTCTGATGAAGAAGGACCCTCCAAGGATGGAACAGTTAAAGTTGTTGAGGAACTAATTAAAAGAGAAGAAAAAGTTGATTACTGTTTAATTGGAGAGCCATCAACCATTGATAAAGTTGGTGACAATATTCGAATTGGTCGTCGTGGCTCAGTGAATGTTGAATTAGAAATTATAGGTAAGCAAGGACATGCTGCTTACCCAGAAAAGGTTGATAACCCTATACACAGAATAAGTAATTTTTTAGAAAAAATTACAAATAAGGTCTGGGATGAAGGGAATGATCACTTTCCACCTACTTCTTTACAAATTACAAATATAAATGGTGGGGTTGGAGCGCATAATGTAACTCCTGATAATTTGTTAATAAAATTTAATTTAAGATACTCGCCCGAACTAACTTTTGAAGAAATTAAAAGCGAGATTATAAAATTTTTAGATTCTGATGGCATAAATTACAAAATTGATTTTGATTCCAATGCTGAACCATATTATTCAAAGCTAGGAATATTCACAGATGTGGTTAAGGAAAGTATTAGCGAGCAATGTGGATTTAATGCTACGTTAAGCTGCAGTGGAGGAACTTCAGATGGAAGATTTATGAACAAGACAGGAGCTGAGATAGTTGAGCTAGGACCAAAGTTTGAATCTATACACAAAATTGATGAAAAAATTGAAAAGGTTGAATTGGAACGATTAACTAATATCTACCATCAAATATTAATAAATCTTAATGATGCAACAAAAAGGTAAACTTTTGTTTAGAATAGACACAACTGAAATATGAGCATTAAACAAATTACATTAATAACTTTTGCTTTATTTATTCTTGGGGCCTGTAGTGTTGATCAAGAAGAGCTAGAAGAGCTATTTGTTGAACTAGAAACAAGTGCTGAATCTGTAGAGTATGGAGAAGGATTCACTTTAACCTGGAATTCTAATGCTAGCCAATGTTATGCATCAGGAAGTTTTTGGTTTGGAGAAAGGCCAATTAGTGGTAGCGAAGATTTCACAATAAAAAGAGGTGGAACTGGAACTTACATACTTGAATGTAGAAGAAATAATGAATTTGCAAACCAAGCTTTAGAAGTAACTGTAAATAAAACAGTAGCTGATCATTTTATATACCAGCCATCAGAACAAGTTGACTATTCTGTTACATATGAAGCAGATGAAGAGATTGTGATCACTTCTGTAGCAAGAGGTGATTTTAGTGGAGATCTTATTCCAGACATATTGATTGGTCTTCAAATAAGAAAATCATCGGACCAAACTTTAGTAGATACAAAATTTTTACAATCAGTTGGAGGTCCACTTCCAATAATTACAGAAATCGATGCTAGTGGATGTTCTGGTTCAAGCATTATGCTTCCAATAGATTTAAATGGAGATGGTCCAGTAGATCTTATTACTTCATCTTCTGATCTACAAAGACAAACAGAACAATCTAATTTATGTCATTTTAAAGGCTCTCCAACTGGACTAACTTTTGATGACACTCTGATCACAAATGAAACAAATTTAGATTTTAATGATGCCAAAATCATAACAATGGGATTGGCTGATAGAGACAATGATTTAAGGCCAGATTTATATTTACTGACAGAAGATTATGAATATTGGGTGCAAGCTGATGGTTCTCCAGATTATGAAGAATTTAACTATGATGGAACGATAATATCTGACCATATCATTACTTCAGCAACAGTTATCGATTTTGATTTAGATGCAAATAATGACATTGTTCTAGCTGCTTACGATTCCAATAATCAAGGTAAATTTATTACGGTCCCTAGATCAGGAGACGGCACAAACTGGGGAGAAGCACTTTCATATGAAGCGCCTCTTGTGAAAACATTGATTAGCTTTGATTATGATCAAGATACCTTCTTAGACATGCTAGCAGTAGGTGATGAATTGCCTGGTGATGATTTAAATCCAAGTAACACTTCAACTTTTACAGTTTATGAAGAAGATGAAACTAACATCTTAGACACTCAAAGGGATATTACTTTTACAAAACAAGGCAATGCTTCTTTAAATGAATACATAATTATTACTGATTATGATCAAGATGGTGATGGTGGTGATTTTCTACTAACTTTCAATAAATTTGGAAACAATACAGCCAATTTCTTGGTAGGTGAAAAACAAATAATTGTTAATGATGATGACACCACTTCTTATATAGTGGCTACATATGATGACGAAGAGTTAGGCGTTGCTAATGTGCCATATGATAATGCTTTTACTATATTTTTTGATTACAACATTGATTTCGATTTAGATGCAATCTTTATTGATGATGATGAATCAGCAAATACTTTAAATTTCTATATTCAAGAAAACGATTCTAACTAGATTTTTTTCTGAGATAAGTTCCAACTGCAGCAACTAAAACAAGCGCTACACCTATAACCACATAGTATTGGATCATAAATTCAAATACTGGAGAAATGCTCTCTAGACCTTCGCCTAATGCTTCACCGCCTAGCAGACCAGCAAGTACACCACCTATTGATGAGGCCAAGAACCATAGACCAAACATTTGGCCCACATATCTTTTTGGTGCATACGTTGAGAATGCTGATAAACCAATTGGAGATAAAGCCAGCTCACCCCATGTTTGAAGTAAATAAGTCAATATTAACCATTGCATGCCTACAGGACCTTCAATTTGCATTGCAAGCTGAACAGCATAAAGCATAACAACAAAACTTATTGCCATAAAAAATAAACCAATTGCAAATTTAACTGGTAAAGATGGATCTAAATTCATTCTTCCAAGATGCATCCAAATGCCAGCAAAAATTGGTGCGAATATAACCACGAATATTGGATTAGCAAATTGAAGCCATCCAATTGGAATAATATATCCACTTACTGATAGATCAGTGTAATCTCTAGCAAAAATATTTAACGATCCAGCAGATTGATCAAAACCAGACCAAAAAGCTGCTGCTCCAATGAAAAGAACTACTAGCAACATTAGATTTTTCTTTTCTTGTTCTGTTAAACCTGCAAAGAAAAATAAGTAAACAAAGTATGCCAAAGCTACTAAACCTAAGAAAACAGCAAAATTTTCAGCAAATGCTCTAGGATCAAAATTTATGAATCCTAATAATCCAAGCACAATAGTTATTATCATTAATCCTGCTGTTATTTTTGACCATTTAATATAAGAATCTCTTTGTGCTTGTGGCATAGAATTAGGATTTTTCCCTGCATCTCCTAATAAATGTTTGAAATTAATATATTGCAGGACTCCAAAGAACATACCTACTCCAGCTGCACCAAAACCCCAATGCCAACCAATCTTCTCTCCTAAATAAGAACAAATTAAGAAGCCTAAAGTTGAACCAATGTTTATAGACATATAGAAAATGGTATAGCCAGCCTGAACTCTTGAATCGCCATCTTTATACAGTTGCCCAACAATAGTTGAAATATTACCTTTCAGTAATCCAGTCCCAAGGACTACAAGAATTAATCCAAGAAAAAAGGTTTCTGTAAGAGGTAAGGCAAGTGTGAAATGGCCCAGTGCAATTATTATTGCTCCTATCAATACCGCTTTTTGGTGTCCAAGTACATTATCAGCAAGCCACCCTCCGGGAATGACCATGAAATATACCATTCCAACATAGATACCATAAATTGCTTGCGCATCTATCTGAGACCAACCCAAGCCTGGGTTGAATCCTGTCATTGCGCCAGTCATATAGAGAACAAGCAATGCTCTCATTCCGTAATACGACATTCTTTCCCACATTTCTGTAAAAAATAATGTGACCATACCTTTTGGATGACCAAAAAACCATGTATCGTCTGCTGTAAGATTTTTTTGTTTTGCCATAATTGGTAGGATTACATTAGCACAAAATGAAAAATAAATTTATATATCCTGGTATTTTTTCACGCTTAATGTCATTCACGTATGATATTTTCTTGGTGATTGCCCTATGGTTTCTTTTTGGATTCCTATTTCTTGGTCTTTTTAAGTTATTTTCTTACTCTGATGATTACCTTCCACCTAGTTTTGGAATTGTAATAATTGGCTTAACAACTGCTGGATATTATTCTTATTTCTGGTCGTATGGAAGAAATACCCTTGGTATGAACACCTGGGGGCACAAGATATTATCTGATAATGGAAAAACTGTAACATTTAAAACTGCTTTTTATAGATTTTTGCTCTATCTTATTCTGTCTATAGTTGGTTTATCTTGGGCAATATTTAATAAACAAAATAAAACATTGCCAGATAAATTACTTGGTTTAAGTGTGGTTAAAAAGAAATACGTCTCTTAATTAGAAAATAAATAGGAATCATCAATAGTGGGAATCCCTGCAATAAGAAAGATAAATTAAAAACTGAGATTGAGTCTGCCACTAAACTTTCAATAAAACGATATATTAAACAACTACCAAAACCATAAACTAATATTCTGTTTACATTTAGAGACCTATTAAATGAAAGTAACATCTCCAGACCAATCAAAAAGATTAAGAAATAGGAAATGAAATTAATGCTTCTTCTTAGGATCTCTGTATTAACTTTAAGAGTGAAGTTTTTAAACCCAGAAGAACTATTCTCTAGGAGTTCAGAGAAAGTAAGATATTTTAAATTTGCATTATAGTTAAGGTCACTAAATTCATCACTATACTCATTTCTTACGCTCACATTACCATCAGCATTAAATGTTAATGAGAGATCTTCAGATATCATCACGTAGCCTCCTGAATCCAATTTCTCTATTTCAATCATTTTTGGAGTTTGATTAAAATCTGATGAGACTTTAGCTTTTCTTTCATCAAACGCTTGTCTAGTTAAATCAGGGATAACATATTCATAAGATAGTAATCCTAATAGCACCACTGGCATAAAGACCATTACTGAAAACCTCATTTTACTAAGTCCTGCTTGTCTTAATGTATTAAAAGCTCTAAGAAAATTTTGGTCTATGAAAACTGCTAAGAGTCCTACTACAGCGCATAAGTAGAATGATTCTCTTATTCTATATGGTTCAGTTGCTATCAAAAATTCTAATGCATCTCTGTATGAATAACCCTCCCCTATGTCTTCTATCTGGGAAAAGAAATTAAAAGAAAAATCTATTGCACATATTATGGCCAGAACTCCAAGTACCGAAAGAAGAGATCTAAAAATTATGTACCTATAAACCTTCATAACCAAAAATCCTTTTAACAGGCTTAAACATTAACAAGAGAGCTAAAATTAAAAACATATCGTGCATCCAGAAGAAGCTAATTGTTAATGACATTAAATTTGAGGACGAGCTATTAAATGCAGAAATAGTCAAAAGCAAATAAAAAATGTTTACTATCGCTAGAAAAAAATAAGTTCTTTCTCTGCCAAAAAAAGCACTGTAACTCGAAAAAATTAAAGAAAAAATTAAGGAAACCAAACAGAATAATGGAATAGAGAGTCTTTTATATAATTCTCTAAGGCTTTCGACATCTTTTTTATTTAAAAGACTCAATGTTGATATGTATTCTGGACTAGAGAAGCTTTCTATTGGAATATTAGCCTCATTAAATCTAGAAATTGCTTGTCTTTGATCGTCATACAAAAAACCATTAGTGAAAGTCAGATTAATATTTTTATTTTCGCCTTTTATAGATGCTGTTTCAGCGTATATAAACCTATCAATAGATTGAGAGTCAATAAATATTAAATCTCTATATATATTCCCGTCTCTTACTCCAAAAGCATTAAATGAGTCTGGTTGAAGAGGCACTAAGCCTGATGGCAGAGCAATCTTTGAAGTTACTGAGTTATCTTTATCAATTAAATCTTCAGCCTTTGAAGTGAAGTAAGGGGCTAAAAATGTGCTTAAGAAAATTGAAATAAGAAAAATACCTAGTATCAGCCACTTTTGACTCCAGACAAGCCTTAAACTACCAAAAGATCCTGAATCAAAGATAGTAAAATGGCTTTTAAAAATTGGAGTTAAAACAAATCCAGTAGCTAAAAATACACTTAAAGGAAAGACTAAATTCAACAATTCTGGAGAAAATAGCAATAGAGCAATAAAGATATTTTCTGGAGAAATCTTCCCTACTTCTGCCTGAGAGAGAAAAATGTTAAATCTTGAAAATAAAACTAATCCAAAAAGGACTAGTGAAACCCAGCAAATGTTTATTATAATTTCCTTACTGATATAACGAGAAATAATCACTTCTTAAGAATATCAAAAAGGAGTAAAAATGGCATTTTATAAAGCACTAGAAAATATTGAGTTGAAAAAATATTCAGAGGCAAACCCTGAAACATTCGCTGTTGTCTTTTATTCGAAGGCATCTTTAAAAAATAGTAGTTTATTTGACAAGGATATGAAGAAAAAAGTTTCAACATATTTCGAAGATGAGAAAAGAATCTCAATGCTCTTATCTAAAGAGCTAACTGGAGATGACAGAGACATATTAATAATAAAAGACTTCGATACTAAAAAACCTGATCATAAAAAATATAAGTGGCTGAACAATATATTTGTTGGATTAGATAAATATGGTGTAGTTGAAGCATCTATTTATGCTGATACGAGTAGTCTTTTTAAAAATAAAAGTTTTGTCTTTGATTTAGCTAAAATAGCTGAAAAGGCAACTTACAGATATACAGATACAAATCCTAATACCAAATCGGAAGCAGTACTTAAAACGATAGATATATGTGTTGAGAAGCTAAATGCTTCATTGAATAAGTCAGTTGAACTTGGTTTCAATGTAGGTCGTGGTGCAAATACAGCAAGGAATCTAGGCAATAGGCCCGCTAATCATGCCACTCCAACTTATATTGCTAATCATGTAAATAAATTAGCTAAAGAAATTGGTGGTTTTACTGTAGAAGTTTTAGAAGAAAGGGATATGAAAAAACTTGGAATGGGATCTCTACTTTCAGTTTCGGAAGGAAGTGTTGAACCAGCTAAGTTAGTCACCATGCAATATAAAGGTGGCAAGAAAGATGCCAAACCTATAGTTCTTGTTGGAAAAGGTATTACCTTTGATACAGGCGGAATAAGTCTTAAGCCAGGAGCAAAGATGGATCTGATGAAGTGGGATATGTCTGGTGCTGGTTCTGTAATAGGAACTATGTGCGCGGTAGCAGCTTCAAAATTACCTGTTAATTTAGTCTGTACAGTAGCTTTATCTGAAAATATGCCGGCTGGTAATGCTACAAAACCTGGGGATGTGGTAACTACTATGTCAGGACAAACAGTAGAGATCTTAAACACTGATGCTGAAGGACGATTAGTTCTTTGTGATGCTCTTACTTATGTAAAGAAATATAACCCTAAAGTAGTTATAAATACGGCAACTTTAACTGGAGCGGTAATAATAGCTTTAGGTGACGTTGCGGCTGGTGTTATGGGTAATGATCAAAAATTAATAGATAAGATTCTTGAGGCTGGTCAAAATACTGGTGAAAAAGCATGGCAGCTACCACTCTGGGATGAATATCAAAGCTATTTAGATTCAAATTTTGCTGATATTGCAAATATTGCTCCTGGAAGAGCAGCTGGAACTATTGAAGCTGGTTGTTTTCTATCTAGATTCACTGAAGACTACAAATGGGCTCATATAGACATTGCAGGAGTTGCTGATATTGGCGAAGGAAAAAATAAAGGTTCTACAGGAAAACCTGTTGGATTGTTATTTGAGTACGTAAATAGCAATCGTTAATGGCGGCTACATTCTATTCAGGCTTCAAGAATAAAAAATCTGCATTAGATTTCTTATTGGACAATATCTATTCTGGTTTTCAGATGAAAAGAAATATTTGTGTTGTCTTGAAAGATGAAAATCACAGCAAAAACTTAAAAAATGCAAAAAAACAAAAATATTTTGAGAACAGCAAAATTGAATATCTTTATGATCGCAATATAAGCATATTAGAAGAACAGCCAAAAGATAATTTTGATGAAATTCATATATTTAGTGACAAGGTAAACAATCTCGATGCATATGAGAAAACTGAAATTTATATTTATACCACTGAAGCTGATAATGAAATCAATGATGCATCTAGAAAGCTTTATGCTAATCTGAAGACTAATAACTTTGAATTAAATCACGAACGTATTTAAATGGATGCCAAGTATTTTCCAATAGAGATAGAAGAGAAGTGGTCAAAAGTTTGGGCTGAACGTGAA
>CEUS01225722.1_pt1 | contig 10050 bp, 9 predicted proteins | sample 427031 | NCBI WGS metagenome assembly CEUS01 (sample SAMEA2622837, study PRJEB7988) | marine metagenome | biome: marine biome (ENVO:00000447); feature: marine epipelagic mixed layer (ENVO:xxxxxxxxx); material: "saline water (ENVO:00002010), including plankton (ENVO:xxxxxxxx)" | depth 140 m | reverse complement strand
TCCTGCCTCCACAATAACAAACGTCTGGACCCCTTGGCAGTGTTTCCCGCCTCTTCGCTGAGTCCACATTCAGCGAAGACACGACGCGCCGCCACACTGTCGACTATCGGCATTCACGACACCCGCTCTGAACCCGTCAATTCACCTCCGGCAACAACATCACTCCAGTCCCCGATTTTCCCATGAACTCAGTCATTTCCGCCGTTTTCTCCGTGTCCTCCGACCTCCAGGCCACGGAAGTTCCCGGTGTAATTGATGAACTGCTCGACGCGGCTCGCGTCCGCGGTGCCAGCGACCTGCATTTCGTCCCGACCGAAACGGCTCTCGAGCTATCGTGGCGGATCGACGGAGTGCTTCACCACGTCGGTAAAATTCCTCGTGCACTCTCGAGCAACGTGGTGGCTCGCCTGAAGGTCCTTGCCGAACTGTTGACCTACCGCACCGACATTCCTCAGGAAGGTCGAATCCGTTCCGGGGACAGCGAGCTGGACATGCGGGTCAGCACCTTTCCGACGCTGTTCGGGGAAAAGACCGTGGTTCGGCTGCTGCGGACCACTGGCCAGTTCGCGAGGATCGATGACCTCGGCCTTCCCGACGATGTTGGACACCTGTTGTACCAGTCTCTGAAGTGCCGTGGCGGTGTCCTGCTGGTGACTGGCCCGGCCGGTAGTGGCAAGACCACGACGCTTTACGCCTGTCTCCGTGAACTCGCAAACGGCGAAGGCCGCCCCCTGAGCCTGGTCAGTCTCGAGGACCCGATCGAATCGGTGGTCACAGGCGTCGCCCAGTCCCAGATGAACCCGGCGGCCGGTTTCGACTACGCCACCGGCCTGAGGTCGTTGATGAGACAGGACCCGGAGGTGATCCTGGTGGGTGAGATCCGAGATCGTGAAACCGCCGAAACCGTGCTGCAGGCTTCATTGACCGGACACCTGGTGCTGACGACCTTTCACGCCGGGAGCGGTGCGGAGGCGATCGGACGCCTGGCCGACATGGGCATCGAACCCTATCTGCTCCGCAGCGGCCTGCTGGCGATACTCTGCCAACGCCTGCTGAGACGACTCTGCCACTGCAGCCAACCGGCCCCGAAGGATTCTCCACAATCTCCGTGGTCAACCGGATCTCACCAGATTGCTTCCGGATGCCCCGACTGCCACGAGACGGGATACGCCGGCCGTGGTGTGATCGCCGAATGGCTCGATCCTTCGCTGCCGGCCATCGCCGATGCCATCTTGAGACGTAACGACAGCCGCTCGCTTCACGACGCGGCAGTCTCGGTCGGCCATGTCGATCTTGCCACCCGCAGCCTCGCGGCGATCAACTCGGGCTGGACCACACCTCATGAGGTCACTCGCGTACTGGGCCTGCCTTCACCGAATTCACCAAGCCGAGCCGGCACATGAGTTCCTCCGAGAACCATTTTCGCCTGTCGCTCGAAGAAATCGCGTTCCTCAACGACGAGATCTGCGCCCTTGTTCGTGCCGGACTTCCACTGCAACCGGGGCTGAAATCTGCGGCCGGCGGACTCCGGAAACAGGCTGCCGGTGTCATCGATTCTCTCGCCGACCACATCGCCAGCGGCCACTCGCTCGACGAAGCAATCGATCTCCAACGAAATGCCTTTCCACCGGTCTACCACGCCCTGGTCACCGCCGGACTCAAGACCGGCCGACTCGACCAGGCACTGGCGTCCCTGTCGAGCTTCTCACGTTCACTCGAACAACTCAGGCAGAAGATCGGCCTGGCCCTGTTCTACCCCACGTTGGTGCTGCTGATCGCCTGGGGACTGTGGACCACGTTTCTCGTCACGCTGTTCCCGAAGTATGACAGCGTGTTGCTCGACTTCGGTGCCGGGCACGGGTCGATGCAATCCCTGATGCGGACAGCTGCCACAACTGTTCCGCTGTGGTTTCCACTGCTGCCGTTGGCCATCCTGGTTGCCGGCGCCTCATGGTGGATGTCACAGAAGTGGCTTTTGCAGTCCCAGAGCGAGGGACCGCACTGGCATCCCGGCCGAATCTCTGCCGCGTTGATCCGACGACTGCCCTGGATCGGTCCAATCCTGATGAACTTCCATCGGGCCAATTTCACCGAGCTGCTGGCACTGATGCTCAAACATGACGTCCCTCTCTCGGTGGCGGTGCCGCTGGCCATCGATGGCAGTGGTGACCCCAAACTGTCGGCCAATCGCGCCGAGATCATGTCCGGCATCCAGAACGGCGTCCCGTTGAGCGAGGTGCTCGACAGGTCCGGAGCAACGACTCCGTTTCTCCACTGGATGATCCAGGCAGCCGAAGCGCGGTCACCACTGCACGCGACCATGGCCCAGGCCACCACGATTCTCAGACGGCGGGCGATGTTTCAGGTTGAATGGTTTCACCTGACATTTCCGGTGCTGATCCTGGCAATCGTCGGGGGCAGCACGGTGTTGATCTACTGCCTCTCGCTATTCCTTCCGGTCATCGACCTGCTCGATTCCCTCTCCCAATTGTGACCCCGGTCTCCGGCCGCCTTCTCAGCATCATGCCCCGTTTCCATTACCAGGCCACCGACAAGGAACACGTTCAGGCCGAAGGCGTGATCGAAGCCGAAAACCGCTACGTTGCTGTCGCCCGCCTGCTGCAGGACGGACTGCATGTCGTTGAAATCGGTGAGGTCACCGGGGACCCTCATCGAGAGACTCCGAGCCAACCACCGGCCACTGACTCGGTCCGTTTGGGTGAGGATGAACAAATCGCGGTAGCCGACGGGATGGCCGAGATCATCCGAGGCGGTTTGCCGTTGTCGGCGGGACTCAGAGCCCTGGCGACCGAACTCCCATCGAAACGCACACGGCGTGCGATCGAGACCATTTCCGACCGATTGGAGCAAGGGATCGCCGTCGTTGACGCGGTTGCGGAACAGATCGAAAAAGTTCCCCGCCATATGCGCGTCCTGCTGCAAGCCAGCCTGCAGACCGGCCGGATCACCGACCTGCTCGAACATTACCTCCACTTCGCCCGCACAAGCCTCGACACACGCCGCCGCAGCATCCTCGCGTTGTTCTACCCCTTGCTGCTGGTCACGGTAACGTTGGTCGGCACCGCAGGGATACTGACATTAGTCGTGCCAACATTCCAGGGACTGTTCAACGGGTTCGGCATCGAGATGCCACCGGTGACCAAAACGGTGCTCGCGATTTCCGACTGGCTGTCGGGCTGGCGGCTTCTGATCCTGCCAGTTGTGCTGGTGCTTCTGGTCGTGGCCTGGGTCGCGTTCGGCTGGCTGGCTGGTCCGACACAACGCAAATGCCTGTATCACGTGCCGGTGGTGGGCCGGATGGTCCGCCTGGGTGCAGTTTCGCGATTCTGCCACCTGCTGGCCATCGGCATCGATCACGGAGTGTCATTTCCCGAGTCACTCCGATTGGCCGGCAGCGGCACCGCTGACGCCTACATCCTGAAAGCGGCACGGAGCATGGCTGTTGACATTGAACAGGGACTCCCACCGAAACACGCCGCCACGACTCACCGGATGGTGCCCGAGGTCGCTCATGTCTTCGAATGGGAAGGTCCCGACAAGGGTTTTTCCGACGTCCTCTGGGCCACAGGAGACATCTGTGCCATTCAGTCTCGTGGGCAATCGAGGTTGATCGGCGTGGTGATCCAGCCCCTGGCTTTCGTCACCGTCACCCTGGTCGTCGCCATCGTCGTCAGCGCGATGATTATGCCCCTGATCAAACTGATGGGAGCGATTGCCGCATCATGACTCACACCGCACCGACGGCCATTCCGAATCGAGCCGGCCCGTGAACGACAACATCACGCTCCTTTACGCGACGTACACCATCCTGGTGGTGCCCTCCGGGGGGGCCATGCTGCTGTTCATCACGGAACGGCAGCGCCTGCAGCACCAGCCTCGCTGGCTGCTGCCATTGCTGGCCGCCGAATCCCTGCTCGTCTCCGGAATTGGCGCGGTCACCGTCGTCGGCTGGGGCCTGCACGGAAACGCCGAACCCGGCGACCTTTTCCCCTGCCTCGTCGCCGATTCGATGATGATGGCAATGCTGATGGTCGTAGGCTGGAGCGGTTGGCAGGCAATGAGGGTGAGCCGACTGGCACGTCCGGAAATATCTCCGGCTGAACAACTGGACCTCGCCGAACGTACGGGCATGCTGCGAACCGCCGCCTGGTTCCAGGCGGGCCTGCCCCTGCTGTTCGTCGCCCCGCTGGCGATCCCCATCTGCGTGGTGATGTTTGTGTTCATCGAGGGACCGGCAAGTGTTCGCCACGCCAAGCGTGGGCACCTGCTGTGGTTGTTGGCGATCGCCGTCCGTCGCCAGCAACCGCTGCCGCCATTATTGGACAGCTTCGGCGAATCGCTCTCCGGAGAACAGGCCTTCTCGATCTGGCGATTTGCCGGTTTCCTGAAACGCTCGCGGTTCCGGATGTCCATCCGCCAGTTGGCCGAACGACTGCGAAGTGGCTCTTCGTTGCCGGATGCTCTCTCGGACTGCCCAAGGCTTCTGCCCCGGACGACACTGGTCACTATTCGGGTTGGACACGAATCGGACTGCTTGGCCGATTCGCTTGAACGCGAGGCTCGACGCCACTCCCAGTCGGTCCAGCAAACCGATGCCGCATCCGGCATCTCCATGTTCTTCCTCTACGCCGCTGCCGTGTCCCTGGCAATCGTCAGTCTCTGTGCGGTCCAGATGGTTTTCCTGGCCCCCAAGCTGAAACAGATCTTCGACTCTTTCGATTTCGAATTGCCGACCATCACCTACAACCTGATCCACGCCTCCGACGTGATGGCCTCCCACCTGGTACTGGCCAACACCGTCATGTCGCTGCCGTGCGTGCTGCTGATCCTTCTGGGCATCAGTTGGTACTGGGGCCTGGAGAATATGCGCATCCCCTGGCTGACCCGGCGATGGCCCCGGCTGCACACCGCCGGCATTTTCCGCAGCCTGTCGTTTGCGCTCGAAGGCAACCGCCCGATCGACCAGGCACTCTCGATTCAAATCGAGGCGTCCCAAGGTCCCGAAGTGGCAGCCCGCCTGGAACGTATCCGCGAGACGGTCGCTGCCGGTAACAGCGGATGGGCCGCGCTGCGTTCCGAGCGGATGATCAACTCGCGGGAGGAAAACGTGCTCGAATGCGCACAGCGGCTGGGGAACCTACCCTGGGCGCTTCAACTGTTAGCCGATTCGGCCGAACGTCGCCTTCACCGCCGGATGCTCTGGATGTTCCAGGTCGCCCGCCCGGTGATTATCGGAACGCTTGGGGTGCTGACAGCCTATTTCTGCATCGCACTCTTTCTCCCGCTCGTCAAAATCCTGTCCGAACAAGCACAATCGTGAAACGACTCCCTGCCATTCGTCGCGTCGACACCGGTCACCGACCCGGCATCACCATCATCGAGCTGCTGATGTCCGGCATCCTGTTGACATTCGTTGTCGTGCTGGTGAGCCCGCAGCTGCTTCGTTGCGGCCAACTCCGCCAATCCGCCGCCCAGAGACAACTGGCCACGCAGATCGCATCCAACGTCCTGGAGCGACTGGACGCCCGACAGCCACGACCCGCAGCGGTCGCCGCAGCGACAAGCGGCTGGAACACCGACACCTGGCTTCCGGAGCTGGAACTCTCGGTCGAACTCGACGACCGGGAGGGCCAACGACGAGTCACCATCGCCGTCGGCTGGTCCACTTCAAGCGGTCAACCCGCCCGCCCGGTACGGCTGACCGGCTGGCTCTCACCGTCCGACCCGGGGACCATGCCATGACCCGACATCGCCGTGGTTTCACACTGATCGAGATGCTGATTGTCATGGGCGTGGCTGCGGTGATGATGACACTGGCCTCCCTGACGATCGCGCTGCTGATGCGATCCGAGAGGGTCAGTGGTGAATCGCTGTTGGCCGCCCAGGCCGGCCATCGATTCGAGCGACGTTTCCGCAATGACGTCCACACGGCCAGCACCGCCACAGTCGACTCGAAGACTCCCGGTCGCCCCTTGTTGACATTGACCGCTGACGGGCAACCCACCATCACCTGGAGCAGCGCCGACGGCGGACTCCGCCGCACCGTCGCCAGCCAACCACCACACGTCGACATCTTCCGACTGTCCGCCTCGAACATCTCGTTTTCCCTCGAATCGACCGGACCACCTCACCGACGACGCGAACTGGTGACAGTCACGGCCATTCCCGGAATCGTCGCCGAACCACACCCCGGACAGGCCTGGCCCACACGGCTTACGGCCGCATTGAATCGCTGCCCTTCCACGCGGCCCGACCGGAGCGGCACTCCATGAGACGACCAGGCCCTCCTCTCGAAACTTCCCACCCCAGGGCTGCGATCCTGCTGATTGTTCTAGTCGTCGTGTTCTTGATCTTCACACTGACCGGATCGCTGTCCCGCCTGGCTGTGCTGCAACACGGCCAGTCCCGGCGATTCGAACTGCAGGCACAGGCCGATTGGCTGGCCCGCTCGGGAGCCGACCGCGCCGCCGTACGGCTGGCCGATGACCAGGCATTTCTCGGAGACACCTGGTCTGTAGAGCTCAAGGACCTCGGAACAGTCCGCGTGGTCACACGAGTGGCGGCGCCCGTGAAAGACATCGCGTTACGCCGAATCGATTCCCGTGTCCGACTGGCACCGGGATTCCTGCGAACCCCTGTCCACGGCCACGCGACATTAGCAGTCGCCACCAAGACCAACTCCCCCCGGGACACACCATGACCGAAAACCTTCAACCGGCGTCGAACTGCCATCATCCGGACCAACTCAACACAAGGAGCCCGTTCACAATGTTCACCCGGCCCCGCCGTCGCGGCTTCACGCTGATCGAACTGCTGGTGGTGATGGCGATCATCTCCATCCTGGCCGCCATGTTGCTGCCCGGTGTGCAGCAGGCTCGCGATGCGGCGCGTCGAACGCAGTGCACGAACCACCTGATGCAGATCGGTGTTGCGCTACAGAACTACGAGATGGCCCATCGGGTTCTGCCGCCGGGATCGATCAACAACAACGGCCCAATCGAGAATCGCCCGAAGGGATACCACATGAGCTGGTTCGTGCAGTTGCTCCCCTTCATCGGCGAGGGCAACATCCACCGGCACATTGACTTCCAGAAGAGCATCTACGCAAAGGCGAACGCCGAAGCACGAGCTCAGCCAATCCATCTGTTGAGATGTCCCTCCGCGCCGCTCAGCCCGACGGTCACCACAATGGCGGGCACACCGAAAGAAACCGCGTCACCCGATGAAGGTGCGTTAGTCGGCACAAGCAGTTACGCGGGCGTCCACCATGATGGTCAGACGAAGCCGGCCAAGCCGGACGCTCCCAAGATCTACAGGGACGGCCCCATCGACGCCGACCAGAACGGCGTCCTGTTCCTCAACAGCAGCATCACCTATCAGCAGATCTCCGACGGGAGCGGACACACCCTCTTCGCCGGAGAAACTCAGAACGTGGCCGGTGGAATGGGCTGGGCCTCGGGCACCAGCAGTACGCTGAGAAACGGAGCCATCATGATCAACAAGACGCCGTCTCTTTCACAACCGGCTGCGCGCGGACAGAAGCCCCCTCCGGCAAAACCCTTTGCGGCCGGCGGCTTCGGCAGCGCCCATCCCGGCGGCGCGAACTTCCTGCGCGGTGACACCTCGGTCATCTACATCAACGAAAGCATCAACACGACCGTCTACCGTCGGCTGTGCAATCGCCACGACGGAGAACTGGGAACAGGCGATTACTAGTCGACCGATTCACTTCCGCCCGAAACAGTACACCGCGTTGTCGGTACGGATGAACATCTGTCCCTCCCGAACGACTGGGGTCGCCAGGATCCGCTCGCCGAAGTCGTGCGACCCAATCACCGACCAACTCTTGCCGGCCTTGATGATCGTCATCACACCGGCCTCATTGCAGGCGAAGATCTTGCCGTCGCCCGCCACAAGTGACGCATAATAGTTGCCCCGTCCCGAGATCCGTGCCCGGCGAGTTCGCTTGCCGGTCTTGGCGTCCAGGCTGGTCAAGATTCCCCCGTTCTTGACCATGTAAAGCAACCCCTTGTAGACGGTTGGGCTGGGCACAACCGGCAGCCCCTCTCGAGCCAGCCAGTCCACGTGGGACCGGGTCACATCACCACGCCCACCGGGCCGCACCGCCATCGCCACGTTCTGGGCATTCTTGAACACCGCCGCGTGTTTCTTCCACTCAACCGCGTTGAGTTCCCCGTCCTGGTCGAGATCGATCCGGAAGAACCTCGCAGCCACCGGACTTCCCTTGGGCAACTCAGTCTTGGCGATCTTCTTGTTCTTGTTCTTGTCCAGGTTCTTCAACGCCTCGGGAAACGGCTCCATCGCAATACGTTCAGTCAGGTCGCCACCGGGTGTCCACGACGCCATGTAGAGATGGTCCGCGGTCGTCACGGGAGTCGTGTCGACGATCCTTGACAGCCCATTGACCCACCACAGGGGCTTGCCCGTCTTGATGTCGTAGGCGGTCATCTTCAGTGCCCCGGCCACCACCAGCACCCGCTCTTTGGAGCTTTTCCAGACGATCGGTGTCGAATAACTCCGCGTCTGACCTTCACGACTGGTCTTCCAGACCGTCTTGCCGCTGGCCCGGTCGATCGCAAGCAGGAAGCAGTCGACGTCATGGTCCTGGCTGAGCACCAGCAGGTCGTCAACCAACACCGGCGAACTGCTTGCACCGAACTCATCCTGAAACGGCCCCATCTCCTTCCGCCACTGTTCTTTGCCATCCAGGTCGTAGCAGACCAATCCGAAACTGCCGAAGAACACGTAGACCCTCTTGCCATCACACGCCGGAGTCGAAACCGCCGGGCTCCCCGAAGAATGCGTCTTCTCGATCCGCTTCGGCTTCAACACCTTCTTCCATCGAAGCCTTCCGGAAGTCCGGTCCAACGCCACCGTGGCCAGTTGCTTCGCTTTCTTGTCCCAGGTTGTCAGCACCACCAGATCACCGTGAACACAGGGCGTCGAAATCCCCGGCGAGACCTCCTGCCTCCACACCAACTGTTCCTTGGCGGCGAACTGCTCGGGCAACGCAAACGCGTCTCCGAGCGCCCCCTGGTTCTTGCGGAAGTACGACGGCGCGTCGGCAGCAAGAACCGAGGCACCCAACTGGAAAACGATGGCCAAGACGACAAAGTGGCGGGTCATGTTCGCATCTCCCGAAGACCGAAACGGATCGCGAAACAGGATACCCGAATCGTCGCACCGTCGCGACAAACCCAGTAGGGTGTCGGCCCCGGATTCCACGGAGCAAACCCATGGCCACAAATTCACCGTTGATCACCGACGTCGACGTCATCGTCACCAACCCGATGCAGGTCCCACTGGGGAATTTTGTCCTGGTCCGTGTCACCACCGACCAGGACGGACTCTACGGCTGGGGTGACGCCACTTGCTCGGGCAGTGAAATGGCCGTCGCGGCGATGATCGAAGAGCACCTCGCGCCGGCACTGATCGGCCAACCCGCCGGCCGCATCGAACAACTCTGGCACACGATCTTCCACCTCCCGTACTACCGGTCCGGCTCGGTTCACCTCTCAGCCATCAGCGGGATCGACATGGCGCTTTGGGACATCAAGGGCAAACAGGCCGGTCTTCCCGTCTGCGAACTGCTCGGTGGCCCGGTTCGCGACAGGATGCTGACCTACCGTTCGGTCTCGGGCCGCACGTTCGACGAAGTGCTTGAGCGGGTCCAGGAACTCCGCCAGGTGGGTTACCAGGTCGTCAAGGTGCAGGTCGCCGTCCCGGAACTCGAAGCCGGTTACGCCGTGCCAGCCAGCGATTCCCAGATGGAGGCCAACGCGAAGGCCTTCTCTCGCGGAGTCCCACCTGACGAGACCTGGGAACCAGAACCTTACACCCGCCTGCTCCCGCGATTCTTCGAGTTCCTGAGAAACGAACTGGGGGATTCGGTCCAATTGATCCACGACGTTCACGAACGCGTCACTCCCTCACAGGGACTCCGCCTGGCGTGTGACCTGGCTCCTTTCAACCTGTTCTATCTCGAGGACCTGCTTCGCCCCGAGCACC
>CEUS01001146.1_pt1 | contig 10050 bp, 9 predicted proteins | sample 427031 | NCBI WGS metagenome assembly CEUS01 (sample SAMEA2622837, study PRJEB7988) | marine metagenome | biome: marine biome (ENVO:00000447); feature: marine epipelagic mixed layer (ENVO:xxxxxxxxx); material: "saline water (ENVO:00002010), including plankton (ENVO:xxxxxxxx)" | depth 140 m | reverse complement strand
AAATCAAATGTAAGAAGAGAAAGAATGGGTCATATAAATCTTGCTACACCAGTTGCTCATATTTGGTTTTTAAAATCACTACCAAGCAGAATATCTTTAGCAATTGACATGAAATTAAAAGAAGTTGAAAGAGTATTGTATTTCGAAAATTTTATTGTAATTGAACCTGGTTTAACAGGTCTTAAAAAAAACCAACTTTTAGGTGAAGAAGAGTTAATCAAATATCAGGATGAATATGGAGAGGAATCATTTACAGCGGGCATAGGCGCTGAAGCGATATTAGATATATTAAAATCTATAAATCTTGAAGAAGAAAGAAATTCTTTAATAAAAATTATACAAGAAACTAAATCAAAAGTGTCTGAAGAAAGATCAATAAAAAGATTAAAATTAATAGAGTCATTTATTGAAACTGGCAATAAACCTGAATGGATGATTTTAACAACTATACCTGTAATTCCACCTGAATTAAGACCCTTAGTACCGCTTGATGGCGGTAGGTTTGCAACCTCAGATCTTAATGATTTATATAGAAGAGTCATCAATAGAAATAATAGACTTAAACGATTAATGGATCTAAAGGCTCCTGATATAATTGTAAGGAATGAAAAGAGAATGCTCCAAGAATCTGTAGATGCTTTATTTGATAATGGAAGAAGAGGAAGAGTTATAACAGGAACTGGCAAAAGACCTCTTAAATCACTAGCAGAAATGTTAAAAGGTAAACAAGGTAGATTTAGACAAAATTTGCTTGGAAAAAGAGTTGATTATTCAGGAAGATCAGTAATTGTAGTTGGACCAGATCTTAAACTTCATGAATGTGGACTTCCAAAAAAAATGGCTTTGGAATTATTTAAACCTTTTTTATATGCTAGATTAAATAAGTTAGGTTTGGCTTCAACTATTAAACAAGCAAAAAAACTTGTGGAAAGAGAAAGAAATGAAGTTTGGGATGCCCTTGAACTAATTGTTAGAGAACATCCTGTTTTGCTTAATAGAGCGCCAACTCTTCACAGGCTTGGTGTACAAGCTTTTGAACCAAAATTAATAGAAGGTGATGCTATTGAACTACATCCTTTAACATGTGCAGCCTTTAATGCAGATTTTGATGGTGACCAAATGGCTGTTCATGTGCCACTTAGTTTAGAAGCTCAATTAGAAGCAAGAGTGTTGATGATGTCAACAAATAATATTTTAAGCCCATCTAACGGTAAACCAATTATTGTTCCAAGCCAGGATATGATTTTAGGAATATACTATCTTTCTCAACCACCTTATCAAAAAGATAGAATAGAGGGGTATTTTGTTAACACTGCAGAAATAGAACATGCTTTGGAAATTGGACAAATTAAAGTTCATTCTAGAATTGTATCTAGATTTGAAACTGTTGATGAAAACGGAAATACAAAATTTGAAAAACATATAAGCACCGCAGGCCGTTTTTTATTGGCCGATTTAATACCCAAAGATATAAATAATAAGTTTACATTAATTGACAGGTTATTACCTAAAAAAATTGTTTCAGAAATAATAGATCATGTTTTTAGATTTTCTGGACAAAAAAGTACTGTGATTTTTTGTGATAAGTTAAAGGATCTTGGTTTTAAACATGCTTTTAAAGCTGGAATCTCTTTTGGCAAAGATGATCTGGTTATTCCTGAAAATAAACAACAATTAATAGATGAGACTAAAAAATTAATATCTGATTATGAAAATCAATATTCTGAAGGATTAATTACAAGGGGTGAAAAATATAATAAAGTTATAGACGCATGGTCAAAATGCACAGATAGGGTTGCATCTGAAATGATGAAAAGAATTTCTGCAACGGAAATAACTGATGAAGGTATAAAAATTAATTCTGTTTTTATGATGGCTGATAGCGGAGCGAGAGGATCCGCTGCTCAAATGAAGCAATTAGCTGGAATGAGAGGTTTAATTGCAAAACCTTCAGGTGAGATTATAGAGTCGCCTATTACATCTAATTTTAAAGAAGGTCTTACAGCACTTGAATATTTTAACTCAACACATGGTGCAAGAAAAGGCCTTGCTGACACAGCATTAAAAACAGCTAGTTCTGGTTATTTAACCAGAAGATTATGTGATGTAGCCCAAGATTTAACAATCACAAAACAAAAATGTGATAACCCAGGTTCAATAAAACTAACCGAAGTATTAGAGGGTGGTAATATAATGGTTAGTCTATCAGAAAGATCTTTAGGAAGAGTTACTGCTTTAGATGTAAAAAACCCTATAACTGGGGAAGTATTGATTAAAAAAGGTGAGATGATAGACGAGGCTTCATGTGAAAAAATTGATTCGGCAGGAGTAAAATCAATAAACGTATATTCCGTTATGACTTGCGACTCAAAAGAAGGAGTATGTGCAAGATGTTATGGTAGAGATTTATCAAGAGGAAAAATGGTTCATGTTGGAGAGGCTATTGGCATGATATCAGCTCAATCAATTGGTGAACCCGGAACTCAATTGACAATGAGAACCTTTCACGTTGGTGGTACGGCTTCTGTTAAACAAGAGTCACAAATAGTATCTAAATCAGAAGGTACTTTAAAAATTTTAAATACTAATTTATTAGAAGACTCAAAAAAAAATTTGATTGTAATGGGTAGAAATACAGAATTAACCATTGAAGATGAAAAAGGTCTACAAGTAGCAGTTTATAAAGTTCCTTATGGTTCTAAACTTTATTTTCAAAATGAAGATAAAATTAGAAAAGGTTCTAAAATTTGTGAATGGGACCCTTATACAACTCCTGTTATTGCTGAAAAAAGTGGTAATGTAAATTATGTTGATTTAATTGATGGAGTTTCACTAGCTGAAACTGTTGATGATGCCACTGGTATATCTACTAAAGCTGTGGTTGATTGGAAAACACAATCAAAAAACACAGATTTGAAACCTAGAATAACATTAAGAGATGAAAAAGGTAATGTAATTAAAAAAGCTGATGATAATGAAGCAAGATATTATTTAGTTCCAGATTCAATTCTTTCCGTAAAAGACGGACAAAAAATTTCAGCTGGAGATGTAATAGCTAGACTTCCTAAAGAAACAACAAAAACAAAAGATATTACAGGAGGTCTACCACGAGTCGCTGAATTATTTGAAGCTAGAAAAGCTAAGGATAGTGCAATAATTGCTGAAAATGATGGCAAAGTAATTTTTGGAAAAGAAGTAAGAGGTAAACAAAGAGTGACGATTGAGTCTGAAAATGGTGAAACCTCAAGTTATTTAATTCCAAAAGGTAAGCATATAAATTTTAATCAAGGTGAAGTAATTAAGAAAGGCGAGTATCTTTTAGATGGCCAACCATTGCCTCATGATATTTTACGAATACTAGGAATTGAAGAGTTAACAGAATATTTTGTTAACCAAGTTCAAGAAGTTTACAGATTGCAAGGAGTTATTATAAATGACAAACACATCGAGGTCATTTTAAGACAAATGCTTAAAAAAGTAGAAATTAAAATTCCTGGAGACTCAAATTTACTACCCGGAGAAATCGTTGATAGATTGAGATTTGATAAAATGAATGAAAAATTAAAAAGTGAAGGAAAAAAACTTGCTTCTGCTGAAAGAATTTTGATGGGTATAACTAAAGCATCATTGCAAACAGAGTCATTTATTTCAGCTGCTTCATTTCAAGAAACGACTAGAGTGCTTACCGACGCAGCTATTAGAGGTAAAGTAGATAAATTAGTCGGTTTAAAAGAAAATGTTATAGTAGGACGTTTGGTGCCAGCTGGAACGGGATCAATAAAAAATAATTGGAATAAAAAAGCTATTGAAGACGATCAAAAATTTTTATCTGAGCAAGAAAAAGTTGAGACCCAAGAAGAACAGATAAATCAATAAAAATAATAGTTTTTTATGGGTCTTTTAATTTGACAATTGTTATTTCTATAGTATTTTGGCGGTGTTTTTGGTTGGAATGTAGTGACTTGTTCACTAAACGCTGCCACAAATAACCTGTCAGTTATTTCATCAAAAATAAATAAAATTTAAAATATATGCCAACGATAAATCAATTGTTAAGAAAGAAAAGATCTAGACCAATAGCTAGAAACAAAGTGCCAGCTCTTCAAAAACAACCTTTAAAAAGAGGAGTATGTGTTAAAGTTTATACAACAACTCCAAAAAAACCTAATTCTGCATTAAGAAAAGTAGCAAGAGTAAGATTATCAAACGGATTCGAGGTAACGGCTTATATTCCTGGTGAAGGTCATAATTTACAAGAACACTCTGTAGTTCTAATTAGAGGTGGTAGAGTTAAAGATTTACCAGGAGTAAGATATCATATTTTAAGAGGTAACTTAGATACCCAAGGTGTTGCTAATAGAAAACAAAGGCGATCTTTATACGGAACTAAAAAGGGTAAATAATTTATGTCTAGAAAAAGAAAAGCACCAAAAAAAATTCCAGTAATAGATCCAAAATATAAATCAACCATAATCCCAAAATTGATTAATTCTATAATGTATAATGGAAAAAAAACAATCGCAGAGAAAATTGTTTATGACGCAATAGATAAAATTAAAACTAAAACAAAAGATGAACCATTAAATATATTTAATGATGCAATAAATAATATAAAACCTACTGTTGAAGTTAGATCAAGAAGAGTAGGTGGAGCAACTTACCAAGTACCCGTCGAAGTAAAGGCTAAAAGATCTCAGGCTTTAGCTCTCAGATGGCTAATAGACGCTTCAAGAAAAAGAAAAGACAAAAAAATGTCAGATAAAATTTTTAATGAAATTTATGATGCCTACCAGAACAAAGGATCGGCAATAAAAAAAAAGGAAGACACACATAAAATGGCAGAGTCAAATAAAGCATTTGCTCATTTTAGATGGTAACATTATGACTAGAACACATTCACTAGATAAGTACAGAAATATAGGAATCATGGCACACATAGATGCCGGTAAAACTACTACAACAGAAAGGATTCTATATTATACAGGTAAAAGTCATAAAATTGGAGAAGTTCATGATGGTGCAGCTACCATGGACTGGATGGAACAAGAACAAGAAAGAGGTATAACAATTACATCTGCTGCAACAACTTGTTTTTGGAAGGAACACAGAATTAATATTATTGATACTCCTGGTCACGTAGATTTTACCATAGAAGTAGAAAGATCATTAAAAGTTTTAGATGGAGCGGTTGCAGTTTTTGATGGAGTAGCTGGAGTTGAACCTCAATCGGAAACTGTATGGAGACAAGCTGATAAATATAAAGTTCCAAGAGTTTGTTTTGTAAATAAATTAGACAGAACGGGAGCGGATTTCTTTAGGTGTGTAGATATGATCAAAGATAGACTTGGAGCAAAACCATTAGTAATGCAAGTTCCTATAGGTATCGAATCTAATCTTAAAGGTGTTGTTGATTTAGTCAAAATGAAAGCAATTGTTTGGAAAAATGAAGATCTAGGTGCTGCCTGGGAAGAAAAAGAAATACCAGAGGAACTTAAGGATATTAGTCAAAAATATCGTCAAGAACTGGTTGAAACAGCTGTTGAACAAGATGAAAAACTTATGGAAATTTATTTAGATGGAGGAGAAATTAAAGAAGAAGATTTAATAATGTGCGTTCGTAAAGGATGTCTAAACTTTGATTTTGTTCCCGTATTAACTGGTTCAGCTTTTAAAAACAAAGGAGTACAGCCATTATTAGATGCGGTAGTTAATTATTTACCAAGTCCAAAAGATATTGGTTCAATTAAAGGTACAAAACCTGGATCTAAAGATGAAATTGAAATGAAATTTGAAGATAGTGCGCCATTTTCAGCATTAGCATTTAAAGTTGCTAATGACCCTTTTGTAGGAAGCTTAACTTTTATTAGAATTTATTCAGGAACAGTTAAATCAGGAACAGGAATTTATAATACTTCTAAAGACAAAGAAGAGAGAGTTGGAAGAATGTTATTAATGCATGCAAACTCTAGAGAAGATATAAAAGAAGCTAATACAGGAGATATAGTAGCTCTTGCTGGTTTAAAAAATACTATTACTGGACACACTTTAGCAAACGAAGAGCAGCCTGTATTGTTAGAACCCATGGAGTTTCCTGATCCAGTCATTGAAATAGCGGTTGAACCTAAAACTAAAGCTGATCAAGAAAAAATGGGTGAGGCTTTAGGAAGATTAGCAAAAGAAGATCCTTCTTTTAGAGTAACATCTGATGAAGAGTCGGGACAAACAATAATAAAAGGAATGGGTGAGCTACATTTAGATATTATTGTAGATAGAATGAAAAGAGAATTCAAAGTTGAGGCTAATATTGGTGCACCTCAAGTTGCCTATAGAGAAACAATATTAAATGCTGCTGAATTTGATTACATACATAAAAAACAAAGTGGTGGAGCAGGTCAGTTTGCTAGAGTCAAGCTATCAGTTGAACCATTACAACCAGGAAAAGGCAGAGAAATAGAAAGCAAAATAAAAGGCGGTTCTATACCTAAAGAATTTATTCCAGGAGTAGAAAAAGGAGTCGAAACTGTTGCTGATGGAGGTATTTTAGCAGGTTTCCCACTTATTGATTATAAAGTAACAATTTTAGATGGTTTGCACCACGATGTAGATTCTAGTGTTCTTGCATTTGAACTAGCTTCAAGGCAATGTTTCAAAGAAGCTTGCACAAGAGGAACTTTGAAATTATTAGAGCCTGTAATGAGAGTTGAAGTTGTTACTCCCGAAGATTATATGGGAGATGTAATTGGTGATTTAAATAGTAGAAGAGGACAAATAAACACTCAAGAGCAAAGAGGAAATGCTACAGTTATTACAGCAATGGTACCACTCGCAAATATGTTTGGATATATAAATAGTTTACGATCAATGTCACAAGGTAGAGCTCAATACTCTATGTTTTTTGATCATTATGATAAAGTCCCTCAAAACGTGCAAGATGAGGTCACAAAGAAAACAGGATAATTATGGAAAAACAAAATATAAGAATTAAATTAAGAGCTTACGATAATAAGGTTTTAGATCAATCAACTGAAGAAATAGTTAATACTGTAAAAAGAACAGGAGCAAATATAAAAGGTCCTATTCCACTACCAACAAAAATTGAAAAATATACAGTTCTACGATCTCCGCATATAGATAAAAAAAGTAGAGAACAATTCGAAACAAGAACACACAAAAGATTAATAGATATAATTGAACCGACACCAGCAACTGTCGAAGCTTTAATGAAACTTGATTTAGCATCAGGTGTAGATGTGGAGATAAAAATATAATGAGTGAAATATCTTTAATTGGAAGGAAAATTGGAATGTCTCGTGAATTTTACAAAACAGGCCAGTCAGTTCCAGTAACAGTTTTAAGGATGGAAACCGGAAGGGTTATTCAATTAATTAACCAAGACAAAAGAGGATATCAAGCAGTACAAATAGGTTTTGGAAAAATAAAAAACTCAAAATTATCAAAAGCCATGAAAGGATATTTTTCAAAAAAAAACACAGAACCAAAAAAAATTTTAAAGGAGTTTAGAGTAAAAAATATAGAAGAATATAAAGAAGGTAACGAATTTGGACTAGAAATTTTTAAAGATATAAAATTTGTAGATGTTAAATCTAAAACAATAGGTAAAGGATTTGCAGGAGCAATGAAAAGACATAATTTTAGTGGATTAAGAGCAACTCATGGTGTTTCTATTTCTCATAGATCTCATGGTTCAACAGGACAAAGACAAGATCCAGGGAAAGTATTCAAAGGAAAAAAGATGGCTGGTCATATGGGTGACAAGTTAAGAACAATCCAAAACATTGAAATTATTAAAAGTGATATAGGAAATAATCTTCTTTATTTAAAAGGATCAATACCTGGATCAAAAAACTCTGAAGTAATGATAAAAAAATCAGTAAAAAATATAAGAAAACTTAACATGAAGGAAAAAATAGAATTAATAGAAAAGCAAAAAAAAATGCCTGAAAAAAATAAAAAGTAAATGAAAATAGATAAATTAAACATTGATGGTAAAAAAGATACGATTGAAGTTTTAGAAAAAATATTTGCAGCTAAAATAAATAATCAATTAGTAAGCAATGTTCTTTATAAAACTAACGCAAACTACAAAGGTAGAAAAGCTAAAACTAAACAAAAAAATGAAATTAAAGGTTCCACTGCAAAAATATATTCACAAAAAGGTACTGGTAATGCAAGACATGCTAGTAGAAAGGCTCCATTGTTTGTAGGAGGCGGTGTTGCTCATGGTCCAAAAGGTGAATCAAAGTATAAAAAAAGAAAATTAAACAAGAGTGAAAAAAAATTAAGTATAGCGTCACTAATTACGAAAAAAAATAAAATGAGTAATCTTATGATTTTTAACGATTTTGAAAAAACAATCTTAAAAACAAAGGAAATGAATATAATACTTAATAAATTCCAAGCAAAAAATTCACTAATAATAGCGGATAAAAAATCTAAAGAAAATATTTATAAATCAGTGAGAAATATCCCAAATGTTAAGATTACAGATGTTAATCATTTTAGTGCTTTTGATTTAGCAAAATACAAAAAAGTTATATTTACAGAAACAGCAATAAAAGAATTAGAAAAGAGATACTCCTAATGAATAAAATACATTTATATGACAAAATTTTATCGCCAGTAGTTACGGAAAAATCAACTATTCTTTCTGAACAAAATAAAATAGTTTTTAAAGTTCCAAGAAAAGCAAATAAAAAGAATTTAAAATTAACTATTGAAAAAATTTTTAAAGTAAATGTAACTAAAATTAATATTATTAATAAGAAAAATAAAGTCAAATTAAGCAGAGGTAGAAAAGTTAAAATCAAAGGTTTTAAAAAGGCTATAATAACTCTAAAAAAAGGTCAAAATATTGATCTTACAACTGGTATTTAAATTATGTCATTAAAATCATTCAAACCATACACCAAATCTTCAAGAGGAACGGTTTTAGTAAAAAAAGAAGGATTGTGGAAAGGTAAGCCGTTTAAATCCTTAACATCAATCAATAATTCTTCAAAAGGCAGAAATAATCTAGGTAGAATTACATCTAGAAATCATGGAGGTGGACATAAACACAAATACAGAAAAATTGATTTTTATAGAAGAAAATTTGATATGTTGGCTGAAGTTGAGAGAATTGAATATGATCCTAATAGATCTTGTTACATAATGTTAGTAAAGTTTGAAGACGGGAAAAGATATTATTATTTGGCTCCTCAAAATATTAAAGTAGGTGAAAAAATTCAGAATGGTCCCAACTCAGAAATTAAGCTAGGAAATTGTTTACCTCTACAAGATATTCCCGTGGGTTTAGACATCCATAATGTTGAATTACAACCAGGGGCCGGTGGAAAAGTAGCAAGAGCTGCCGGAGCATCAGTTACTATTTCTGGTATAGATGGAAATTATTCAATAATTAAAATGACATCTGGCGAAGTTAGAAAAATAGATTCAAGATCTTTAGCAACTATAGGAGTTTTATCGAATCCAGATCAAAAAAATATCAAAATTGGCAAAGCTGGAAGGTCTAGATGGCTAGGTATAAGACCTCATACAAGAGGTGTTGTTAAAAATCCAGTGGATCATCCTCATGGTGGAGGTGAAGGTAAAAGTGCTGGAGGAAGACATCCCGTATCTCCCACTGGTCAGTCAGCAAAAGGATTAAAAACTAGAGATAATAAAAGAACAGATAAATTTATAATAAGAAGAAGAAAGAAAAAAAGAGCTTAAATTATGTCAAGATCAGTATGGAAAGGACCATTTGTAGAAGAAAGCCTAATAAAAAAAGTTGAAAAAATTAAAAATGATCCAAATAAAAAACCAATAAAAACATGGTCGAGAAAATCAACAATAATTCCTGATTTTGTTGGAGTAAGTTTTTTAATTTACAATGGAAAAAAATTTATACCCATAACTATATCTGAAGATATGGTTGGACATAAATTAGGAGAGTTTGCGCCAACTAGACAATTCTTTGGCCATACGCCCGCTGATAAAAAAGCAAAAGCTGAAGAAGGTGTAAAAAAGGAAGAAAAAAAATAATTTAAA
>CEUS01274197.1_pt1 | contig 10052 bp, 7 predicted proteins | sample 427031 | NCBI WGS metagenome assembly CEUS01 (sample SAMEA2622837, study PRJEB7988) | marine metagenome | biome: marine biome (ENVO:00000447); feature: marine epipelagic mixed layer (ENVO:xxxxxxxxx); material: "saline water (ENVO:00002010), including plankton (ENVO:xxxxxxxx)" | depth 140 m | reverse complement strand
CGTCCTCTGGATTATAATCGTAGCTGTTGATGGTATTGCCCAGTTCGTTTATCAGATAGGCCCATCGGCCATTCGGATGAAAATCCCAGTGCCGGGGACCCTCGCCGGGGCTGATATCCACATAAGACTTACTGGCCGGTATTAGCTTTCCCTGTTCCAGGTCCATGCCGTAGATCATAACCTTATCCGCACCCAGATTAGCAACGTAGACCCATTTATTATCGGGGGAGAAGTTTACCGAATGGGCGTGGGGAGCTTCCTGCCGCTCCGGATTAACATTGGAGAAAACTGTAAGCTGAACGACGTCGCAAGCGGGTCCAACCTTGCCGTTATCGAGTCGAGGGAAGACGGCGATGTTTCCACCCATATAATTGGCTGCCAGAACGTACTTTGCCGACTTTTCCAGTTGCACGTGGCATGGATAAGCTCCGTGAGTAGATTCCATATTCAGAAAGGTTAATCCACCTGTTGCCTGATCTATGGAAAAAGCGGCTATCCCTCCGCCTTCAATTCCGTTGATTTGATCCACTTCGGAGACCGCATAAAGAAATTTTCGACCGGGAGAATAGTCGAGGAAGGAGGGATCATCAATTCCTCTGCAGGTACTTAAGTGAGTAAGGTCACCGTTAGCCAGGTCGAAGCGATAGACATAAATCCCCTCACTTTGGCTTTCTCCATTGGTGTAGGTTCCAACGTAGACCATGTATTCTTTCATGTTATTACTTTCCGAGTCTTATCACTCGATACGCCTCCTTATTAATCTTGGAAATCGACTAATGGGAAATCCAACTGTCATGTCGTTAATTGCAAGTAGATATCTTATCGAGAAAAGTAAAATGGAATAACTTGATAACGACAATTTCGGAGACGATTATTGAAACTGCCAGCGCAATGCTGGATTGGTTGTTAAAGCTTGAACACATGGAATCATTTTGGCTATTGCCTATTAAAGTAATTATCTTCGGAATGTTCACTCTTGGCCTTACGGCCTGTGTTGAGGTGGCAGGCCAATCGGTGTCGGAAACATCGTTGGGATCCAGGCCCAATATCATCTTGATCTTTGTTGACGACCTGGGATACGGGGATCCTGGATGCTACGGTGGAACGCTTGTGCCAACGCCCAATATGGACTCTTTAGCGCGCGAGGGTGTGCAATTCACAGACGGATATGTTACGGCACCGTTGTGCGCGCCCAGCCGGAGTGGGTTGTTGTCCGGCGCCTACCAACAGCGTTTCGGCATGCAGTGGAACCCGGATCTTGGGGAGGGACGTTACGCCGTTCCGGATGGTCACAAACTCATGCCCCAGGCGCTGGCTGAGGCAGGTTATACGACCGGAATAGTTGGCAAATGGAATATGCCGCACAAGGCGGCGGACTTTTTCGACGAAGTTAGTGATGAAATGCACTTTGTCGGTAACTACTTTCCTGAAGCCGACGGACGATACGCCGGTGTTGATGGTGTGACACCGCTACCTTATGCCGAGTGGCAACACGATTGGGGGCCTGATCTCCCGAGTGACGAATACCTTACCGACCGATTATCGCGCCATGCCGTTGACTTCGTCCGGCGTCACAGGGACAAACCCTTCTTCCTTTACCTTGCCTACAATGCACCCCACAGCCCCTTTCAGGCGAAACATGAGCACAACAAGCAGTTTAAAGAAATCAATCCTGAGCCCTTGCGTCTGTACGCCGGTATGGTCGCTGCCATCGATGAAGGAATGGGGCAGATTCTTAAAGCACTACGCGACGAAGGCCTTGATGAAAGGACCTTGATTGCCTTTGTCAGCGACAACGGACCGGATTGGGCCGACGCCAGATATGCCAACTGGAGTGAAGAGTGGCCGAATGGGATTTTAATGGGATCGGCAGGTCCTTTAGCGGGCAACAAGGCCATGTTTCTCGAAGGTGGATTGCGTGTTCCGTTCATCCTGCGATGGCCGGGTAAGATTCAGGCGGGACAGGTCTATCGAGAGCCCGTTATGAGCTTCGACCTCTATCCCACGTTCTGTGCCGCTGCGGGGACCACCGTTCCTCCTCATACAACTTGCGATGGCGTGGATCTCCTTCCTTACCTGGATGGTTCGCGTCTGGGGAGCCCTCACGAAATCTTATTCTGGAAGGCGGATGGCATGGGTGCTGTGCGCAAGGGTGACTGGAAGTTGATTGTGAATCCAACTGAGCCTCTGAGGCAGCTTTTCAACCTCAAGGAGGACATCGGTGAGACGCGAGACATGGCAAAGGAAAAGCCCGAATTACTTGCCAGCCTCCTTGCCGCATACACGAAATGGACTGACACGCTTCCCCCGCCTGCGAGACAGAAAGTAGGCATTTTCCTCAGCGCAGAGGAGGATATCGCTAACCGTAAAAAAGAGGTCGAATTGAAGAAGAAGGGACAACCGTAAACAATGTAGAGGATCGTAATTTTATTCTCCCACAACCTTTGCCGGATGATCTAAATTTTTATACACTCTCTAATCCTTCAGATAGTCGATGGCATTAGAAATCAGTTTTCTAACCATCTTATGCTCTAGCCCGTCACTGTAGTGGCCAGGAACAAGAACGACAACTTTGCCTTCACCATAGTCGTGAGCCCAACCCTGATTTGTAGTGCCATGTTGTTCGGAGTGGCTTTTCAAAAATATAGTCGTCGAATCCTGGATTTGCATCTGGAATTCTTCGTCTTTAATCTTAAAGGGTTCGATTCCGGTGGTCAGATCCGGAGAATCGCCAGTGGGATATATTTCAATCTCGACTCTTTCGGGATGCCCTTCATGAGTCGCTTTTGCCAGCTGGGTGATGGCTCCGTTTTCGTAGTAATAGCAATGCCCGTCGTGATGCATAAATAATTTTCCGCCATTTCGAACATATTCTTCAAATTTGTTTTCCTGTTCCTTTGTTATCCAAATGGTTTCTTTCCATTTTGAGCCCTTGAGAAACAGGTTATTCTCAAAATTATAGAGATCGTCGATGCCATAACGACTGACTACAATGATATCGTATTCATCGAATTTATCGAACGGAACGTCGTTATCGTAGACTACATCCGTCTGAATTCCTTTTGCTTCCATTTGTCTAACGATAGCCATGTACAATGGCGCGGCGGCATGCCAGGCATCACCAATTATTGCTAATCCTTTACTGTTCATCTTCGAAGTATTTGTTTCATTGGCATGCATTGCAGTAAAGCATATGATTAAGAAGATGGTTTGAAATATAATTCCTGTCTTTCTAATTATGACTATTACTTAGTAGTTCTTGTTACTTTAGAGCAGGTAAGAGTATTTGGATTTTAAATACGATTCCGGTACCTGGCTGCTATTGTTTCGAAACAAATTTTATATAACATAGAATCGCCAGCAAGCTGCCCTCCTACATGAAATAATCGAAACTGATCTGTAGGAGGGCAGCTTGCTGGCGATTTTGTACTCCCTATAGGCCCGGTTTCAGTTTCTTGAGGGCATTCTTGAACAATCCGAAAGTGGCGAAATCTTTTCCAGGAGCCTTCCAGCGAAGGCTGTAGTAATAGTAATGAACATCATTATTTTCGAGGACCCGAAGCACATCGGTCACCCATTCTTCTCCCCCATGATCGACACAGGTTGAAGCGACTCCAAACTCCCCACATACGAGTGGGTAATCATTTTTCCTGGCCCATTCGATGGATGGAAGGACGCAATTTTCAACGTACTCCCTGCCCTTGTCTGACAATGGGTATTCCTTAAGTGCGGGGCTGCGTATTTCCCCGCCTACATGAAGATCTTTCAGGTCGAACCAACCTGGTTCTCTCAGCAGGCTTGGCCATTTCTCAATAATGGGGCCTTGGATCCGTTGATGGGTGAAACTGTGCGGCCGGTACATGTGGAAGTCGTAAATGATATTGGTGTCTTCGATTTTAGGGAGCATCTCCTCATTGTGCACCGGCACCTCTATCCAGATCAGGTGGTTCTGATCAACCGATCGAATAGCCTCAATCGTTTTGTTCAGCACAGCTTCGTAGTCTGCAAAATTCTGGTCAGCTTTCGGTTCGTTGATCAGGTCATAGGCGACAACCAAGGGTTCATCGCGATAGCGTTCAGCAATTGCTTGCCACATGCGGATAAACCGCTCCTGCAACTCGCTTCCAGCCTGCCAGAAGTCTGTGTCCTCAACTTGCCAGCCACATTGGGCGTAGTGCATATCCAGAATAATATTGATCCCGTGTTTGCGGGCCCGGTTGATTTGGTTATCTACAAAAGCAAATCCGGTTTCTTTATATTCGAATGGCCGATTATCGTCTTCAAAGTAAGTGTAATCCAGGTGCAGCCTCCCGCTGTTTAGTCCCACTTTTTTCAATTGTATGTAGTCATCTTCATTGTTTGTGGTGAAGGGATTCTCGCCCGCTGAATACTCGATATTGGCTCCACGTAGTGTGACGCGCACATCGCCCGCACCAATTACCAGGTTCATTCCTTTCCTTCTTATAAAGTCTTTCATTTATGCGAAGTTTTTTCTGAGTTACTGGCGATGGCAATAAATGAAAACTTGCTTTTCTATTTGTATATCAAATTACCCATTTGGGCATTGGCAGCAAATACACCAAGCTGGTAATTTTGGAGTAAGAATAATTTCCAGATGAGTAGGATAAAAGCATTGATATTTGACGTTGGCGGAACAGTCCTCGATTGGCACACCGGGGTCAAAACCGCGTTGAGCGATTGGGGGACTGAGAAGACGATCAAGGCAGATTGGGGGATGGTTACGGACCATTGGCGGAATGCTGCATTAACCCGGATGCTAAAGAACAACGCGGATCTCCCTCTTGGTACAAACATGAATGATGTCCACCGTATGACTCTTGATGGAACTCTGGAGCATTTCGGAATCCAGGACCTTGATGATGTCGATCGAGATCAGTTGTCCAAGAGTTGGTACAAGATCCCGGCCTGGCCCGACGCGCGTTGACGAGTGGGGCGGGAAGGACCTTTCCGATCCGATAAACTTTCCGGACCCAAGCCATGAAATCATAGTAGACAGCTTCCAAGAACTCGCCGACAGGCTTACACTTTAGAAAGGAATATTGAATTGGTTTTCAGTGTAAAAGCCCTGTTCCCCTAGTTCTCCAACGGCAGAGAAGAAAGGCTCTTGCCCTCCCCATGTCTGGATAAATGGTAGGGCGACTACGTCCTTGCAGCGCCGTTAACTTCGACATTGTTCACCGAATTAATTCGTACTCCATGCCGAATCGGGCAAGGTGATATCTTGTCACAACCCTCCAGGCAATTTACGTTGATACTCCTCTTCCTCGGCCAATAAATGTAACAATCATTAATCAGAAAATCGAACTTTATTTCTATGATTAAACGAGCGATTCAGGTAGGTGCCGGAGGGTGGGGCGATAGTTGGCTAAATTTTCTTGACCAAGCTCCTGATTGGGAGCTGGTTGGTCTCGCGAGCCGAGGCGGTTCCAATCTTCAAAATGCCCAGGATAAATGGTCGATATCCGAAGACCGTTGTTTCACGGATATAGAACGGGCGCTGGACGTTGACGCGGATGTCGTGATCGTGACCACCCCTCATCATTTGCACGTTGATCAGATAAAGAAGGCTGTCGACGCAGGTAAACATGTTCTCTGTGAAAAACCATTGGCTGACTCGTTTTCTGACGCGAAAGAGGCTGTTGCATACGCCAAGGCAAACGATCGCATCCTCGCCGTTAGTCAGAACTTTCGATATCGCGAAGGTCTGTGGCAGTTACGGGCGGCTGCACAGGGAGCGGCTGGCCCTGTTAACTCGCTTGGAATAGAATTAGTACAGCATCATTGGGCCCAACCCGAATGGCGAATTAAACAATCGAGCCCGATACTGATGGAGATCATGATCCACCATGTGGATATGACGCGTTTCCTGCTGGGTTTCGACGCCAGATCCGTCTTCTGCAGGGCTTGGAATCCACCTTGGGCTGAAACGGAGGGTACTTGTGTGACCACCTGTGTGGTTGAATTCGAAAACGGCGCCAACCTTTCTTACAGTGGATCCTGGGCTGCTCGCGGCGACGTGGGCACTTGGGAAGGAGCTTGGCGGGTTCAGTTCGAGAATGGTTCAGCGCGATGGAATGGGGAGGATCTAACCTTTGAAGGCCACGACGATACGGCACTTGAAACCCCTCAGGCCCAGGATTTCCCCGGTATGGATCGCCTGGGTGTGCTGAAGGATCTTGCGGAGGCGATTGATGGCACAAAGACATTTCCGACCGATGGCGAAGACAATTTGAAGAGTCTTGGAATTGTTTTCGCCGCTTTGAAGTCTGCTAAGGAAAACCGCGTAGTAGAGATGAGCGAAGTCCTCTGATTCACCGGTAAAATATTTCAAACAATTAACTCACTAAATAGATGAAACTAGGAGTATTAACTTACGAAGGACTCGAAGAACGCATCGCGATTGCCAACAGTCTTGGCGTCACTGGTATATGCATGAAGAATGAGGATTATCTCGGCGACGATGTATCGGAGGCAGTCGAAAAAGCGGCCGCCGCCGGTTTGGAATTCGCTCAAGTTACCGGCTGGGATTTTAATCCGCTCCGACCTACCTCTGAGGGCGAAGAAACTGTCAAGTCCGCTATTGCTGCTGCGGCAAAGATTGACTCTCGCCCGAGCGTAATTTTTGGAGCGGGTGGTTACCATGAGGAGATGCCTTTTTTTCCGCATCCGGACAACTGGAAACCGGAGGCACTTGAGTTCGCAGCAAAGAACATAAAACCCTTGGCGCTGATAGCCGAAGATACGGGGGTTAGCCTGGCGCTCGAACCTCATTACGCTGTCGTGGCTCGTGACGAAAACGCCATTCGCGCCCTTCACGATAAGATCGGATCCCCAGCCGTCGGGTTCGATGTGGATATCGTCAACATGATCAAGATAGACGACTTCTGGCAGACCGAAGTTGCCATCGACCGATTCCTGGATTCCGTGGGCGACATATGTGTGGCCGCACACCTCAAGGACCTCTGTATCGAGGACAAGCTGCATCTCCATCTGAATGAGTGCCCGGCCGGACAGGGGAATTTGAATTACCCGCATTTTCTGAAAAAGCTGGACGAGACAGTCTCTGCCGAAACCTATGCTTTGGTTGAACATACACCTGCTGAGCAATTGTCGGAAACGATGCAGTTCGTCCGAGACCAGGCTGTGGTTGCCGGTGTCAGTTTTAAATAATTAATTTGGGCATTTCGCCTATAAGGATTATATTTTACCCATGAAGGAGACCAAGAAAATCAATCGTCGCAAATTCATCGGTTCGGCGGCGGCAGCTGCAGCCACCATTTCGATTGTTCCCCGGCACGTCGTTGCCGGATCGCTTTGAATCGAGCGATCTCCTGGAGACGGAGCAAACGCTCTTACATCAATACGGTGAATCGTAATGATGATTCACTTTCCAATTCCCAAATTACTCGGAAGAGTGAAGACGATCGCCTGGAAATGTTGTATGAAGAGATTCGCGGAATGGACGACCTTAATCGTTCCATTATTCTGCGGCACCTCGATGGTTTTAGTTATCGGGAGATTTCTGAGTCTCTGGGTATATCGATCTCCAATGTAGGCGTTCTGATAAATATGATTAAAGTAAAATTGATTGAGAACTTCGGAGAAGAAAAATCATGAACGACCAAGAAATCGAAGCCTTATGGAATAGTCAGTCCTTCGAAGGATTGAGCGAATTAGAAATATGGAAATAGCTCAGAAAGCACCGGCGACTACAGAAATGGGTTAAATCTGGTCTTATGATTTTAACACCACTGGCTTTGGGAGCTTGATTGTGGACATTTTCTGTAGTTCTTTTCGAACCAGACTCCAATTGGAGTAATTCCCTGTTCAATTTTATTATGGTTTCTACTGTGCTTATCGGTACCTTTTCTCTCCTTCGCCAACACATTCAGCACTTTAGAAGGATGGACGCGTTGAAAAACGATACGCGAAGCTTTATCGACTATTTGATCCTAAGAAAGCGCAAAGAATTGAGGGATCTCAAATCTATAACATGGTTTATAGGAGTCATCTTTCTGCTAATACTACTTGCTGAATGGCAATTTATTACCCCAGTTGGAGAGTCGCTCAACGGCACTATTTTGTGCTTAGGTGCTATCGTAGGGATCTTAATCATTGTAAGTACTTATAGCTACTTCTGGATTGAGAATTATTACAAAGTCTGCAGCTCTCCCTGGAGGATGGAATTCTGCACCGCCAGGGCCACCTCCGTGGCGGTTTGACCCATTTCCGGAGTACAGGGTGGGGCTTCTCCGCTGCGGATTGAGTCGAACCAGGCTCGCATGTTGTATTCCATGATCGTAAATCGTCCAACGGCAGGAAAGGTTTCATCGACGGCTTCTTCCATGTCCCGGGTGCCCCAGGTCAATTGGTTGGGTAACCACTGAGTACCCGTTACCCTAGCCATTCCGTTTTCCGTCCAGATCTCAAGCAGGTTTCCACCATCGGCGGCAAAAGCACCCACGCCGCCACAGGTAAAGGCCGCGCATCCACCGGATTCGTATTTGACGATTCCCGCCGCACCATCGGGCAAGGGACTTCCACGGAAAATACCCCCTCCGGCAACCACCGATACCGGTTTGCCCATGTAGAAATTCAAAGTGTCGAAAAGGTGTGTATAACATTCGTTTATTAAGCCATTATGGTTGGCCGGATCCCAATGGGGACCTTTCGGATCAGGGCACCAGCCCATCATCAGATTAGCGTTGGCAATCCAGCCGGCACCGAGTTCGTTATTCATGAGTTCACGCAGTCGTACCATTACTGGCATGAAGCGTATTGGAAATTCAACCATGGCCTTGGCATCCAGTTCCTTGACGAGTTGAACCAGGGCTTTGGCTTGCCCAACGGAACCAGCCCACGGCTTTTCAACGAGCATGGGGATCTTGCGCTTCCCGGCTTCCCGTATAAGGGCTTCGCGGAACTTTGGGGTCACTGCTAAACTGATTCCGTCCAGTTCCTCTGCATCCATCATTTTGACCGCGTCGTCATAGGTCCGCACGCCATGCTTTTTCCCGTAGGCTTCGTAACTTTCAAAGGCTTCTCCAATACCGGGAGGGTCTCCTAAAAGGACACGCTCGATATTGTTGTCCGCCACGGCGACCACCTTGGCACCTTCGATCAATTTGACTGTGTTAACCTGCCATTGACCGAGTCCCAGGCCAACGATTCCAATTTTCAATTCATTATCTGCCATCGTTTACCTATCAGATTGAAATACCTGAAAGATTCAAGCAATTGAACTTCGTTATTCACGACGGGATATCTCGTTGCCCAGTCAAGCATGCCAAATCTTTCGTATCTCTCCATCTATTCTTAATGCTGCTAAGAAGAAGTATAGTTTTGGGTAATTGTGAGAAATAATCTTCAGACAGAATCTCCGGACGTTGAGTCTTTAGGTGCGTTCGTAGATAAGATCGAAGTGCGTTCTCCGGCGACGGGTGAACTGGTTGGAGCAGTGGATCGATCCTCGGTAGAATTTATTGAGCATTCTGTAGGTGCCGTGCAACGGGCCTTTGAACACTGGGCAAAGAAAACGGCGTATGAGCGGCAAGCGCAGATAAAAATTTCAGTTCGTCTCGCGAGGGAGCAAACGGATACAATCGCCCGTCTGATGACCTGTGAGCAGGGAAAACCATTTCCTCAAGCTCAATCCGAAGTGCAGTCTGGATTCGATTCCATTGAATATTTCGCCGACGAAGCGGTTCGGATTGAGGGCACTATTAATCCTACCGAAAGCAGGCACTTACGCTCGCACGTAATTTACCAACCCGTAGGCGTTTGTGCCTTGATTACGCCATGGAATTATCCGGTTTCCCTGCTTAGTTGGAAACTGGGACCCGCCCTGGCAGCGGGTTGTGGGACCGTGGTCAAACCTCCCATGGAAACACCCTTATCTCCGAAAGCCTTCTGTGATGCCCTGACCGAAGGCGGGCTACCTGAAAACCTGACCGCCATGGTCTTTGGAGATGGTGATGTTGGATCCATGTTGCTCGCTGATCCAAGGATAAAAAAAGTCGCCTTGACCGGGT
>CEUS01028997.1_pt1 | contig 10052 bp, 7 predicted proteins | sample 427031 | NCBI WGS metagenome assembly CEUS01 (sample SAMEA2622837, study PRJEB7988) | marine metagenome | biome: marine biome (ENVO:00000447); feature: marine epipelagic mixed layer (ENVO:xxxxxxxxx); material: "saline water (ENVO:00002010), including plankton (ENVO:xxxxxxxx)" | depth 140 m | reverse complement strand
TAAATTTCCAGAGGCAACCGCAAGTTTGGGTGCCTGTGTTGTGGATGACCACCTTTATGTCCATGGAGGCCATGTGGGTGCTACTCACGTTTATTCTGAGGAAACCCATTCTAAAAATTTTCTCAGAGTAGACCTAGGCGAAAAAAATGCGAAATGGGAGAAGCTGCCGATTCATATCCCAGTTCAGGGTTTTGGAATGATTGCCTATGAGGGGAAAATATACCGAATAGGGGGGTCTCAAGCTACTAATGCCAAGGACGAACCTTCAAATCTTCGTTCTTTAGCCAGTTGTTCGGTATTTGATGTTAAGAGCAAGAAGTGGTCAGAAATAACTCCGTTGCCAGCACCAAGATCGTCCCATGATGCTGCGGTTTCTCCTGATGGAAAGATCTATGTCACTGGTGGCTGGGATATGGGTAATGGTAAGCCACGAGAAGAACAGTGGTATAAACACGCTTTAGTCGCGGATCTCAATCAGGTACCTATTGTTTGGAAGAAATTACCTGAGGTTGATTGGGTAGTTAGAGCTCATGCAACTGAGGTCTATAAGGGAAAACTTTACGTAGCTGGTGGGATTGGAGCTAAAGGGACACTGAACACAATTAATGTTTTAGACCTAAAGTCGAATAAGTGGGAAGCGGGTCCGGAGTATCCCGGGCAAGGGAGAATGAAGAGTTTTGGGATGGCTCTTTGTGTTTGGAATGACCGTCTTTATGCTAACAGTTATAGCAGTACGGTTCGTTATCTAAACCAAAAGGGTGATGGCTGGCGCGATGCCGGCATTCGATTGGCAAATCGTAGGTTTTTTCATCGTATGGTACCTGTGTCGTCCAATCGACTCCTTTTTGTAGCCGGAGCTAATTTTGAAAATCATCTCGGTGATATAGAAGAGTATAGGGCATCCCAAAAACCAGAAACCAAAGGAGAAACTTTAAAAACCACAGGCCACAGTTGGCCTAGTTTTCGAGGGGATGGTTCTAGTCGAACCCCGGTAATGAATCTACCTGTGGAATGGTCTGATAACAAAAACATTCGTTGGAATGTGAAACTACCAGGCTATGGGCAATCCAGCCCGGTGGTTTGGAATGGGAGAGTGTTTACTACTTCCACAGAAGGAGATAATAGTGAGAAAGTCTCCATCCGCTGTACTTCTCTTTTGGATGGCAAGGAGGTTTGGAGTAGATCATTTTCTTCCAGCAGTCCAGTTAAGCGTAGTAAGATGGTTAGCCAAGCAGCGCCCTCTCCGGTGGTTGACAGTAAAGGGGTATTTGTCTTTTTTGAAAGTGGCGATTTGCTGGCCTTAAACCATGAAGGTAAGGAACTTTGGCAGAAAAATTTGGCTAAGGAATATGGGCCCTTAACCGGACATCATGGTCTTGGTTCATCCTTATTTCAGTCAGATACCTGTTTGGGACTATTATTAGATCACCCAGACCCCTCTTGTTTGATCTGCTTTGATAAGGTAACTGGGAAAACTGTGTGGTCAATTAAGCGCGAGAAACGCGTTTCTTGGGCAACTCCGACACTTGTAGGGGATTCGCTTTTTATCAGCTCCAATGGACTACTGGAGGAATTTGATTTTTCTACAGGCAAACAACTATGGTTTGTAGGTGATTTAACTGGAAACACTGTCGCTTCAGCAACTGTTTCGGGCGATTTGGTGATAGTGGGATCTTCGGCTAAAGGTAATTGCATGGCGGTTCGCCGTGGAGGTTCGGGTGATGTGGCTGAAACACATGTGGCTTGGAAGGCGGAGGAAGCAACCTCTAGTTTTGGTTCCCCGTTGGCCCATGACGGCCATGTTTATTTTGTCAGTCGTGCCGGGATTTTGAGCTGTCTAGACCTGAAAACAGGTGAACAAAAATGGGACCAGCGATTAGGTGCTTCCTGCTGGGCTTCTCCAATTGCGGCAGGGGGGTGCGTTTATTTTTTTGATAAGGAAGGCAAGACACTCGTAATTAAATCTGGCGGCAGTCAGACGGTTATAGCGCAAAATGAACTGTCTCTTGACGGCACGGTATATGGGGTGGCCGCCCTAGAAGGAGTTTTCGTGGTGCGAACCGGAACTCAGCTCATTTGCATTAACACCGTTGGTAGATAGGCAAGGTATGAATAGAGGTTTGCCTTGGGTTTTGGGAAACGAAACTTTTTCGATACAGCTAAAGAAGGTTATTCATCCTGAGAACCTTAGAATACTTCCGGGACGGGAGATTAGGGTTGCCGTCCACCCCGTTAATGAGAGTTTTTGCCAATTATGGCCTGACTTAAGGGAAGCTTATGTTTCCACGTATGCGCCCGCTGCTGTTTTAACTAGAGAATGTACCGAGTTGGATTTCTTATGGCATCGCAATCACGAAAATGGGCTCTTGGAATTCCCAGAGCTTTGGTATGATGTGCGTCAACTGGATGTGTCATGGGCGATACAGAGAACTGATTTATCTGGTCAGAAAAACTTCACTGTCAAGTTTAGCACAGAGTCAATGGGCTTAGTTCACCAGATAGATTGGAATGTAAATTCTGAAGAAAAAGCTTTCGTTCGATTTGTTGAATTCAATCAGACAGATTATCGAACCGAACATGACGGTCAACTGTGGCAAGGTTTTAATGCCATGATTCAGGACAGGTATGACCGGTGGCAAAAACGCATGGATATTGTTAGACGAGTTGACCGTTGCGGGATTGCTGATTTTCTATCTCAGTTGTGTGGAGTTAATGGTTTGGTTCGTTTAACCCTTATAAATAAAGCAATAAAGCATTCGTGCGATCTGCAATTCACTTCATCTGTCTTAGATGGGGAAACTCTAGAGATGCTGAATCATAAGGCTAGGTTTGTTATTCAGTGTGATCGAATTTATGAGGCATATATAATCCAATGTCAGTGCGCTTGCGGAGAGGAGATTCTTGAAATGTACGATTGTCATCAGCGATTAATTGCTTCAATTGCCTATAATGGATTGAGTCAATCTACAGCAAAGTTATTACCTGCATTAAACTAGAGCAATTATGCATCACTATGAGCAAGCAACCAAAGAGACAATTTTTACTTATAGGGGGGATTCCTCTGGCGAGGTATATCTATATCTCTGCGGGAAATTCCTTGAAACTGCGCAGACACGCATTCCCATGAAGCGCTGTCATCGTGTATGGAAAGCTAGTGTCCGATTGCCTGTTGGCATGTATCCTTACCATTTTGAAGTGGATGGAAGGCATGTTCCTGATAGTGGTGGGACGATTAAAGTACGGCAAACTACTTCAAAAACGGGAAGATGGAGTCTGGCAATTGTTCCTCGTTGGGTGAGTATGGAAGAATTAGCCAAAGCATGAGTTCTCCCAGACTAATATTGAGGGTAAATCAGAAGAACGCCAATCATCATTTGTGGAATAATAATGGCAACTGGTGGCTTCATTACACATTGCATATGCCTGATACCACAAAAAAACGAATCCGAAAAAGTTTGTGTACTAAAGACGTTAACCACGCCAGACGTTTGCGTGACGAGCAGCTTGCAGCTCTAGAATGTAGCAATTGAAATAAAGTAGAGAACAACCATGTCCTTGCGATAAGAGTATTTTATTAGTCATCTCCGTTGAAAGCCACGGTTATGGTATTGCCGGTTTTGACTGATGAATGCATTGGAACCGTAACTATAAGATCAATTGAGTCAGTTTTAAGGCAGACCTCCTGATGCGTGCCTTTGAGCGTTATAGCAGTAATTTTGCCTGAAAAAACAGGCACGTTTTTGTTGGTATTAAAATCAACTGTTTTCCATTGGTTGGGCCGAATAGAAGTGATTTCTCTTTCAGTATCCTCATCCAAGAAGTAATGACTTATATTAGGAATGAGTTCTCGGGGCACGAGGTTAGTTTTACCAAAAAGTAGAGCTACATAACGGTTGATAGGGTAGGAGTATAATTCCATCGGGGTGCCAATTTGAACAGCTTTACCCTCTTGCATGACAACAATTTTGTCCGCCATAGATAAGGCGTCTTCTGTGTCATGTGATACAAATAATGTTGTGGTCTCTGTTTTCTTGAATATGTTGACTAGTTCGCGGCGTACATTATCTCTAAGCTCAGGGTCAAGGTGGCTTAGCGGTTCATCAAGCAGAAGTAGAGCTGGTTGAGTTGCCAGTGCTCTAACTAGAGCTACCCTCTGTTGCTCACCTCCAGAAATTTGGTGGGGATAACGATTTTGCAAACCACTAATTTTGGTCAATCTCAGTAATTCATTGATTAGTTTTCTATTATTCTTGGCGGTCTTACCGAAAGAAACATTCTGTTTCACGGTCATGTTGGGAAATAAGGCGTAGTCTTGAAAGACTAGTGTGCAGCCTCGGTTCTCTGGTGAAACATATTCACTCGGGTCATTGATTGTTTCACCTTTCAAAGTTATCCGACCTGAATCAGGCATCTCCAACCCTGCAATTATCCTGAGTAATGTAGTTTTACCACTACCGCTGCTGCCTAGCACTGCGAGAATTTGGCCTTCTGAACAACCGAAACTGACTTGATCAACAGCTGGTGGCGTACTTGCCTCGAAGGTTTTAGAAATCTTTTGCAGCTCAAGTAGATTATTCATTTCTCGGATTTTATTTTGCTGTTTAGCCAAATTACTGGAGGTATTATAGCTATGATTATACAGAGTGCGGGTACAGACGATTCGGGAATTTGAGATTGATAAGCCAAATCAAAAGTTCGCGTCGAAAGAGTTTCGAAATCAAAGGGGCGAAGGATTAATGTAAGGGGCAATTCCTTCATGATATCAATAAAAACAAGTAGGCCCGCCACCAAAACGGCATTCCAAAGCAAAGGAATATTTACCTTGAAAAGAGATTTGAAAGCTGAGGATCCCAGCGATTTTGAAGCCTCATTAAGCTGGTCACAATTTTTCTCCATCCCTGAATCAATCGACTGCCAAGCAACAGCCAGAAATCGGATTAAAAAGGCAAAACCCAAGGTCAGTAACGAACCGGTAATAATGAAATTAAAAGCGTCATTTATTTGACCAGAAATAAAGAGTAGACCCATGGCAATCACCGCACCGGGTACAGAATACCCCAAAATTGCCAGTCGGTTTGAATAATGAACAAAATTACTTTTAAAATAACGAGCAACATAAACGAGAAAAAGAGCGACGATTACTGTCGCCAAGCTTGCAGTGATTGCCAGCCCAACACTATTTAATATGAGTTTGATGAAATAGGATTGATCAAAATTGTTATCCAATGCTGTTCTGGCCCATAACCCTAGTCGCGTGACCGGGATAATAAATCCGAGGGCCAATGGGAGCGTGCAGCAGAAAATTGCCAATGATGATTTCAATTTCCCGAGTGAATAGCGCTGAAAAGGTTGGTTCGATTTATTGTCTTCATGATACTGGGCTCCTGAACGAAGTAGTTTTTCAATAAGAAGGATAATTAAAATGAATAACATGAGGAATGCTGCAAGCCGTATTGCACCGGTTATATCGTTTAGTGCTAGCCAGGTACGGAAAATCCCGGTGGTGAAGGTGGAGATGCCAAAATGTTTAACTGCCCCATAGTCATTAAGGGTTTCCATGACAACTAAGCTAGCGCCTGCAATAATGGCAGGACGAGCCATAGGTAGAGCGACTCTCCAAAAAGTAGCTTGCGGATCGTGTCCTAGTGTTCTGGAGGCTTCCAGAAATCGATTACCTTGCCGTGAAAAGGCAGAGCGAGCCATTAAGTATATATAAGGGTAAAGAACAGAGGCGAGGATCATAATTGTGATGATATATTTTAACCATTCACTCAATCTCATCATAGTGTCCGGGCCTACATTTAATCTTACCCAAATCAGTACTGGAGTCAGGTTGTCTAACAGATCAAAATACGCATATGCTGCGATAAAAGTAGGAATCGTCAGCGGTAGAATCAACGCCCATTCAAAGAAACGGCGCCCTGGGAATTCGCAGCAAGCAACCAGCCAAGCACAAGAGACTCCGGCAAAAACGGATAAAGAAAGGGTTCCGAGAACTAGGATGAGAGATCCTTTCAGATATTTTCCCAGCACAGTTTCCTTTAAGTGACCCCAGTTATCGGTTGGCTGAGTGAGGTGCCAGAGCACCTCACCCATGGGAATAAATATGAAAACACCCATAAGCAAAGCAAATGCGGTCCAAGGATTGCATTTGAACAGCACCTCTTGCTTCAGTGAGCGAAGTAAATTATTCGCGAAACTCGTTAAAGAAATCAATCGAGCGTGCGGTTACTCCCATCCTGCACGATCAAATAATTTGACCGCTTCAGCATTGTTTTTGCCTAAGGTGGAAAGATTCACATCATCCGCTTTAAATGAACCCCAGCTCTTAAGTAATTTAGACTTATTAGCCTTAATTTTGACTGGGTATTCATAATTCACGTTACCAAAGGTTTCCTGAGACTCTGAACTTGTCAAGAATTCCAAAAATTGGATCGCTTCCTTTTTATTTTTAGCACTCGCGGTAACCCCTCCCCCACTAACATTCACGTGTGTTCCTCTGTCCCTCTGATTAGGGAAGAATACAGCTACTTTCGCGGCAACTTCCCGATCAGCAGCTGAGGAAGAGTTTGCCAAAATACCGAGATAATAAGTATTCATGATGGCAACATCAGCTAATCCTGCGGCAACCGCACGAGCCTGGTCACGGTCACTTCCTTGAGGGGAACGAGCCATATTTCCGCGAATAGCTTTGGCCCAAACGAATGCTTTTTGGCTTCCATGAGCATCAATGACAGAAGCCAGTAAAGATTGGTTATATATATTACTCGAAGAACGTGCGACAATACGGCCCTTCCACTTCGAGTTGGCTAAATCCTCATAAGTCGAAAGCTCACTCGGCTTTACCCGACTTTTGGAATAAACAATAACTCTAGCCCGGACGGTCATACCAAACCAGTGACCTTCCGGATCCCGCATGGCTGATGGGACGTTCTTATTTAAAGTATTCGAGTTTATGGGTTGTAAAACTCCCGCCGCTTTTGCTCGATGTAATCTGCCCGCATCAACAGTCAGCAATACATCAGCTGGAGAATTCTTGCCCTCGCTAATAAGCCTTTGGATTAGTTGATCAGCGCTTGCTTTGACGACATTGACCTTTATACCCGTTGCTTTCGTGAACTGATTGAAAAGAATTTTATCAGAGTCATAATGCCGATGCGAATAGACATTGACTTCAGCTGCGGATGACAAAACGCCTACCATTAATGCAAAGGTGGAAAATAAATAAGATGTAAATTTCATAGGAAAAAAGTTTCTATAATTGTTGAGACGCAGTCTCAATAAAGTCAAGCTAGATACAACTTTTAATAAGCTAAATATTTATGGTGGCTTAACAGTTCAATTGTGGAAATCGAATAAAATGGTGTGCAAGTTAGATGGAGGGAATTGATTAAAATTGTTTTTTCAGTTATATTCTTCTCATGCCCGATGAGAAAAAATCTGCCGAGGCGCAAGCATCGTCTGAAGTGAAGGGTAAAGAAACGGCTGAGCCCTCAGCAGAGGACCAAATGGCGGCATATGAAGAGGATTTAAAGAACACCGATTGGGGCCATCAGCCCTGCTAATTTAATCGGCCAAGGAAACAAAAAAAGGCAGCCCCCAAAGGCTGCTTTTTTTGTTTTCAGATATCAGGGTAACTTAGCGAAGCTCAGAGGGCTTGGCTGCAATCAGCTTTTGCATGTCCCTTAAGGTTTTGGAGACCTTGGAATAATCGTTTTGACCAAATAGGACTCCGGCAGCAGGGGAAACTGATTTGATGATATGGCAGTATTCACTGTTGGCCATAATACCCAAAAGTTCTCCTGTTTGGCTGAAGACCAGATCACCTCGAGAAGGGTTAAATTCACCCAGAAACGTTGAGCGAATAAAGCTCTTGTCCATTTTGACGTAATCTCGGTTTTTTAGATCTCTTTGGAAAACCACCTCGCCAAAATTTTGACCATCCTTTTTCATGAGGAATGCTTTGGGATATTTAAAGGTATCCTTGTGCTTAGGGAGCTTGAAGGGCGTTACTCCCAACATTTTCACCCGATCGGAATCCGGTGTGCCAACGGGCGCAATAATGATACGTGGATCACTCTTTAGAAACCGTATGTGGTCAAGGTGATGCGTTTTTCCATCCGTCTTGGACAGTTGCCCGGAAGTTTGCTTCCAGCCAAGAGCTCCTCTATTGAGCCGGAATGGAGTCTGATCGACGTGGGTAATGGCGTGAACATAAGGAACAGTCTTCTTCTGGTTGAAATCGTACGTTGGAGCCTCAATTAAGATGGTTTTATTGGAGTGTTTTTGATTGGTAAGCGTGCGCTTGCCTTGAGTGTTAAAATTTACATGGTTAAGGTCATACCTCATGGCCATCTCGTTGGCCAAAAGGGGCTTATCCTTAACTTCCTTGAGAATCTCATCACGGAGTTGTTTGGCGGCTGTTACTGCAATTGTCTTGGCTTGCCGCTCACTTTCTACTGCCTTGGACAATTCCTTTGCAGTCGTTTGGGCAGTTGCCAGATTGCGCTCCACCTCTACTACTTTATTTTGAGCCACCTGAGCCCTGTCCTCAGCGCCTTTGATTCTTGCTTTCGCTTCGATGGCTACTGCATTAGCCCGTGCCGCGTTGGCGTTTGCCGTAGCAGCTACTTCCTTTGCAGCATTGGCTTCATTGCGGGCGGTATTGGCTTCATTGCGGGCGGTATTGGCTTCATTGCGGGCGGTATCTGCATCTTTTCTGGCTTGTGCAGCATTTTTTTGTGCTATTTCAGCGGTATTTTTTCTTTCGTTTGCAAGAATGGTTACTTTCTCAAGGTCTTCGTTTAGCTTTTTATTTTCATCTATTAGCTTTTGGTTTTCCTCATTGCTTTGTTGGGCTTCGACTTGTGCTTTTTCCCTGAATTGTTCGTATTCGCTGAGGATTGCCAGATTCATTTTTTCTGCGTTTCCCAGCGCCTTTTCCTTATCGCCGAGCTTCTCTTTAACGGTGCCCAGTTCTTTTTCTGTTGCGATATTCTCCTGTTTTGATTGGGTTAAGTCTCCTTCTGTTCTGTCCAACTCCTGTTCGGTGGCAGTCTTTTCCCGTTCAGATTGCTCCAACTGGAATTTTACCAGTTCCAAGTCTTGTGAGGGATCGCCCATGCCTGAACCCAGTGTTTCAGCCCCACCTGCACCCGCCACACTATTATCCTTATCCAGGTTGTCCCACGCGGTAAAATGAATCAGATTGAGCAGCAGGAAATCGCAGATGATGAGTAACAGGGTTTTATTCATGATTACTTTTAATTAAATATCAAATGGCTATACCACTCCTTTATCATCATCCCTTATGAGTGATTCACGGGATGGCCGCAGATGTTTTATTTTGACCATGGCTACGCAAAGGATTCCAAAAATATTTGATGCATAAGCCGCTGAGAGGTTGATGGCATCTGTTTCCATGAGCAACTTGGCAGCCAGCGTCAGCGCTGTGCCGGCGATGCCAATATATAGGCCCATATCGAAGAGGTTATCTTCATTTTCCAGAAGCTGGAGTTTTAGTCGATTATCTCCCTCTCCCGACATTATTTCGTGAATCTTATTGGTGCAGGTTGTAAATACCGCAATCTGTATGGCTGCAAAAATCGCGATAATAAGTGCATTGACGATGATGGGTGATATTTCGGCTAACATGACATTAGTGCTGTTTGATTGTTCAATTGGTTCAGTTGATGAAAGTTGGGGGACATTGATTGCGATTTGGTACTCGGATGAATAGGCAGATTGTAGCAGTGAGGGTTCAGATATTCCAACAAGGAGTATCAACAAGGCGAAAGCCATGGATTTTCTACGTAAACGCAGGAATTGCAGTGATTCGGTATCAATGGCCTTGAGGATAAAATAGCTGTTCCAGGCACGAATAATGACCAAACAGCCGAGTCCTATCAGGAGATATTTTACCAAGAGCGCCCAAGTAGGATGCTGATAACTGAAAGAGGCGACTCTAGGCAGGGCGGGGCCTCCGCGTGTCAGTGGGAGTTGTGAGTCCAGCAGGGCCTTTAGTGCTCCATTCCCGCTGTTGCGTGCGGGTC
>CEUS01071149.1_pt1 | contig 10061 bp, 5 predicted proteins | sample 427031 | NCBI WGS metagenome assembly CEUS01 (sample SAMEA2622837, study PRJEB7988) | marine metagenome | biome: marine biome (ENVO:00000447); feature: marine epipelagic mixed layer (ENVO:xxxxxxxxx); material: "saline water (ENVO:00002010), including plankton (ENVO:xxxxxxxx)" | depth 140 m | reverse complement strand
ATGCTCAGTGAACCGCCCTCACGACCAAGGCTCTGGGAAAACATCAGGGTAAACCGGTTGTCATTGTCCTCATCCGGCGCGAACCCGGAGACCGAACCGCTGTAATGCTGGAACCGTTCGGTTTCGGAAACGAACAGCTCGCTGACCACGCGCGGCTCCTCGCCCTTCGCACCCGACCGGGTCATGCCATAGGCACGCAGAATATCGGTCACGGCATCATAGCGCGCGGCCAGCATGTCATCGCCGCCATCGCGGTATCGCTTCAGGCCCTTTTTGACCATATCGACAAGTGAGTTTCCGCCCATGCTTGTTATCTCTCTTCTTCGGGGGCAGCGGTCATAGAACCGCTTGTCCAACGACACTAGACCCGGTGCAAGAAAGCATAAAAACCATTCCAGCCGCGACGATATGCCGTGCAGGAGCGATTGTTAAACCCGCAACCGAATATTGAATGGAACAGGAGAGAGAAAGGATGGTGTCCCCGGCGGGATTTGAACCCACGGCCCCGGGATTAGGAATCCTCGTTGAATTGCGTAAAATCAACCTGTTAGGCTGCAAACCATCATGATTTCAGCCCAAGAAGTATCAATACGTTACACATCAGAGTGCAAACTATTGACTGGCCCGGCGGTGAGTAAGATGTTGTCGACCATGAAAAAACTGATAGCCCTTTCGCTTCTCAGCATAGCCTTGGCCGCACCGGGATCCGCGAACGCGGAAAACGAGACGCGGATCATCGACGGCGATACGCTGAGGATCGGCGTGACCGCGCAAACTCAATCAAGTCAGCCATCTCTGCCCATATAGCCTGATACCCTTTGGGCCTCACGCATCAAGGCGCTGTTTGAACCATTCAAGATCTGCTGCAAGCGCTCTACAGCCCTTTCTATATCATAGAATCTGCTGACCAGACTGTTGTCGATACGCCAGTAATCACCGGCTGTTGATCTGACCAAATGCTTCAGTGACAGCAAGAATTTCACAAAGTCTGCATCATCGGAAACCGCATTCTCGACTGCCTGTCTCAGATGATCCCGGCTGTCATCAATGTCGAACCAGAATAGCAAGGGATCTACCAATGGATCCAGGTCAAGCAGATTGCCACTTGCCGCCACTTCCCGGATCCGTCTGAGCAATACAGCATTTACGGCATTCAGATCTGCTTCCGAAAGCAATGCCTCCCCGCGGCTCTCTTGCTCTCTTCCCTCGCGAAGCCTGATCAACTCACCTCTCAGCACATATGACAGCCAGGATATGGCCGCACCATTACTGGCTGCATCGCGCAAGGCAGCAACACGATCCTCTGCCTCAAGCGGCTGCAACAGATCGCGCAAGGCCCATCGGGCCAATTCATATTGCGACACACCGAAAAGAGTTGCCGGACCTACACTTTTTTCAATTTCATCAAGCGCGTTAGACATTACGGAAACAATAGCAACCCGTTGCCGAGCATCCAGTGCGCCACCGTGCGCTTCTGCCCGCAATCGATCCAGCAGTCTTTCAGATGAGCGAATACCAGAGGGATCTGTTGCTGCTGGGCGCGCATATTCAATAAGAGATTGCATGGCAGCTCTAGAATTACTTACAGCTTCATCGAGAAAGGTAGCGAAATCCCGGTCCGTGATCCCATAGCGTCCATCGACAAGATCAAAGTATTTCCTCCAGTGCTCCGGGCTGGCGAGGCGGTGATCACGCATTGATGCGGCGGCTTGCTGCAAATCCCTGTCATTGAACAGTTCGGTTTGATCATGGGTGAGGGAAAAGGGCTCAATGCCCGGCAGCAAACTGCCCAACACACGAAGAAGTGTGTCTCTTTCAATATCGTCTTCCTCACAAGCTTGAATCAGCAGCTCCTGAAATTTATCAATATCATTACGGTGCCCAAGTACAAGCTGATCATTGGCAAAATACTGCATGCAATATTGCCAGCACCATTGATATGTTTTCGGTGCCTGTATTCTGAGACAGGTGATAAATAGCAGGTCGCCCGGGTCGAGTTCCCTGTTCACCATGGACCAGCCGAAGCTTACTGCATTGGCAATACGCGCAACATCCCTAGGCTTTCGTAAAAACAGTGGTTTTGCCCCATCCCATAAAGCTGTCCTGACATTCTCTACCTGCTCTTCATCCAGATTGCCGAATATGATTTGGAGTTCCTCACCCAAGGTCCGCGCCAGATCAAACGGTGCAATCGCCGGAACATCGACCTGAAGCTGTACAATTTTTTCCAGATAATTAGCGCCATCAACCTTGAGCTCGGCACTAATAGACTGTGCAACCTGATGTCGATCATAGGCGATCAGGAATGTCATGTGAGGGAGATCAAGCGTTGATCGTATAAGTCTCGCCATCTCGACAATTTCCGACGGATCCAGCCTGTCTAGGTCATCAATGATGACAAGAACTCTTACCTTGGCCACCTGCAGAGCTGCCTGAGCTGATTTTCGGAGCTCATCCAATGTTGCAGGCTTTGGTTTTACCCAAGGCAAAAACTTGACGATACCACCTACGCAAACAACAGCAGATGCCAGCCAGGGTGAAACAGCAACACCAAACGCGGTAGCAGTAGCAATACTAACTCCCAAACCCAATTCCACGCCTTTAATCGCTCTTCCATAGAGATCCAGAAATTTAAGCGCTGTTTTAAGTTCGAAAGTCCGTTTTTTTTCTGGCACCTGTTTGCGAATACCGTTTGCAACTGCCGGCAGCAATTCACGCAACAACGCATCCCTGTTACCTACCAGCCATGGCGAATAGGGCAGAATGACGGCATGTTCATTATGCCCACCATTCTGCAAATCCTTTTCAAGCGCTTCACACACGAGATTTATTAGGCTTGTTTTGCCGGATCCCCATGGACCACATATGCCAATTGTGAAGCTGTGAAAATGATCATAGTTGGCAATTTGTCGTGCCAATCCCTGTGCGAACGGAGAGAACACAAACCTGTCCTGTTTAGCCTCAGCAATGGGCGCATCCGGATTGAACCCTGTAGTCATTCGAACCTCTGTTCGCGCTTTTTATTCCTTTCCCGGGTCCATTCACGATGGCTTTCTGTTTTGGCCTCCGCAAATGGCAGGAGTTTTTCTGTGGCTTTTGCGATATCGGGGATCCCATGCTGCTTAAGCATGGCCAAAGCCGACGTTTTCAATTCCATTTCCCGGACAATTTCTCCTGACCAACCACCATTGACCTCTATTGCATCGATATAGCCCTTGAGCACACTCTCAGCGCATGGCGCGGCCTCAAGGAAGACCATCCCCGCTTTGCTAATCACACAGTGCTGCTCTTTATCCCTGAAATCCCAGATCGCAATACCCGGAGCAATAAATGACCATACTTCCGGCTCATCCTGTTGCTGGCACCAGTCAATGATCTCATTGATATCAACCTCACTCAGAGGCAGTTTCTCCCGCCTGCCCTGATATATGAAAAAGCGCCGATGCGCCCTCACTTCCAAATCATCACAGAATATCCGATTAAGAAACTCATGATGCATTATTCGGGCTGCAGTCCGGATTGCATTATGAAATGAATGGAAAAATCCAAACTGCTGGTCCACCACAGAGAAAAGTGCATCCAGTAGCTCAAGCTTTTCTGTTTCATTGCCGCCAAAGGACAATCCCACACCGACAATGATATTCATTTTGTAATCGACCGTTCCACCCGGGTCCTCGTGACTTCTCCGCAATCTGATCGCGGCCGCCTGTAAACCAAGTCTGCGAAGATCTGGCCCCAAGGCGTCAGTATCCTGTTCAGACCCATGAAGCTTCATGGCCAGCGCATCCAGAACCGTTTCATCGCCGTTTTGCCGGTACAATATGCGCTGAACCAGATCGAGTATCTTGCCTTCTGGCAGGGCACTAGAAGGTTCCCGCCAGATGAGCTCTCCATATTGTCCCAACGTCACATCGGGCTCCGCCAATGCGGCCAGACATCGATCAAAGTCATGCTCATCAAATGAATCTGTTGGATGCAGCAAGACCAGCTGCAAACTAAGCAGATTGTCTTGCAAACACATGTCCAGTAACTCTTGGCCAGCACCGCGATCAACCTCACTGATAGCCGCTATAAACCCCCTAAACACAGCGCTGTTGAAGTATGGCGAGCCATATCGATGCAATTCGTCAACGAGTTCTGCCCATATCGGCCGATGGTCATGTGTACCAAGCGCAAGGCCACGACCAAACGATGCGCCATAATGCATATACTCTGCATCAAACAGTGCGGCACCCAATGCGCCTATATCGTGATTGGATATGGCAAAATCCTGCCCCAGATCCATTGCCTTCTTCTGGAGCCGCCTGTTCGCTTCATGATATGCATTATCATCGCCCAAAAAGAGTTCTTCATCCAGCTCATCATATGAGCTGTGCCTTGCAAAGGCATATGCTCTTATCTGATCTAACAAATCTTTTGGTGCCAGCTCTTCTTCAAGATCGCTCAGTTTTTGCGGCACAGCTTCTGTTGTAACGTCCGAATTCGGCTGTCTGTAGTCAATATTGATAACTGACCGGACCGCCCTCCATCCGTCGAGCCAGGATGCGTGCCTGTTCATGGCTCTTGCTGCCTCAATCAGCCGCTCCCTTGATGGCTCCTGGTCCCAGAGATACCTGAATTGTGCCGAGAACATTCCCCTCACAGAGGCATAGAGCGGGTGCTGTGGATTGATAGCAACCCCGGTTGCAATGTCCATAAACTGCTCGTGCCATTCATTAAATGCCTGTGCATCAGGCCAGTAGCCATAATCCCGTGGACGTGCTCCGAAATCGCTGTTTTCTAGACTTATGAAACCGGTTTCGCTCAATGCTATCGAGAGCATACTGAAACCGAGCTCTCTTCTGCCCGGATCATCGGATGCGATGACTTTACGGACAACTTTCAGTTTCTGTTCAAGACTGGCATGGGTTCCGGAATACACAGGCAAAAAAAACTGCACAATACTATTTTTGAGTATTTCATATCGATCTTTGCTGTCTGTATTATCAGCGATTGCCAACAGCAGCTCCATACAACGATCAAAATACACAGCCTCGTAAGCGATACGCCTGACAAGTATTGGAATGGTCCGCCTTACCTTGTTCGGATAATTATCAAAACCGACAAACCCGCCCCCCAGAATCTCAGCTTCGAAATTTTTCAGCACCTTCTCCGGCGCAACCGGCGTCACATAAACAAGCATGCGTATCTGTGCCTCAGTCAAGGCTGATAACGAGCCCAAGATGCCATCAGCTCCCAGCCATGCTTCGACGATCTCTTGTGCTATCTGATGTTCATGCATCATGCCCAACCGATGGGCGAATGACATGAGCAGTCTTTCGTTACCAGAGGCTTCAAACACCTCGCGTATGCGGTCAGCAGGCAGATTATCGAGCGCATCAGATGCCAGCCGGTTAGCAATGCCCTGCGGCAGGATCGCCCGCCAATCAGCTCTTTTCTGCGCTATATGCCGCCGCATCAGTTCTGATACGGATCGAAACAGGCTCTGACTGGTAACTCCATCTATTGAACCGAGGACAGCGAGCTCATCGATACCGCTTGGTGATGCAGATACTGAAAACGAGTAGACCAGTGACAATAACTCTGCGTGAGTTCTGAGGCTTCTGTCCGGACCTTTTCTCTGCTCAAAAAGACGACCAAACAGGTCAGCATCAGACAATTTACCAAGCGACTCACCAGCCTCCACCCTCTCCGCTATCGCAAGTGATATCCTTGTGTTTCCATTGGAGAGTTCCGCAATCCTGTTTGCATTGGCCCTGCCGATTTCAGGAAAACGTCGCATCAGCAAGCGCTCTGCCAGTTCAGGCCCGTCTGCTTCTATATGAACTACATCTGTCGCTCCGGGCTTATCATCCTGAATGTCATATTCGATCGTTATCAGTGATACCCGAGACTCTGTTGAAGCTAATTTTTGAGCCAAATGCGAATGCAGATCAGAAGGGCAGTTGTCCACCACCAAGACTGCACGCCGGTTCTCAGCCAACAATCTTTCCAGCATGGCTGCAACCGAAGGTTCAGGACTGTCACCGGTATCGACATAAATTGCGATTGTGTGATCCAATGCCCGTTCACCAATACTATCCTCGAACAGTGACTGAACAATTCGGGTTTTTCCCACGCCCGACAGGCCTGTGATGCGAACAGCCTTCATACCGGAACGGACAAGCTCTCTCATCGGCTCGATTGCTGCCTCGATTGAAGATTTGGGATCATCCTTGTTGGGCAAGGTTATTGTTATGCCCGGCGCACATATGAGGCTGTCATCTGCCCCTTTCGGAGTATTGCTCCATGATCCAAAGGGTTTCCAGCCCGAGTACGCTTTTCCCAAAACCTGCCGGACCCAAAGCACGACAGCAGGATGCTGTCGCAACCATTGCAGCAATCGTGATCGGTCCATGAAATCAAGATGCAGGCTGTCACGTTTGGGATGATCCGCCACGGCACCACTCATGGCCATCAACCGCGTCTGCTTTTGTGGCGGTGAGCAATCATCTCTGAGGCTGACAATAACATAGCTGCCGGCCCTTTCCGCCTGCGCAGAAATTGCTTCTGAAAGCTCACCTTTTGGACGCATCTCTTTTGTAATCTCAGATGCGGACATCTTTGGCTTTTTGACCTGAAATATAATGTTGGGCCTAGACAAAAACCCTGTGTCCAGCCTCTCGGCAGGCAGCGATAGTCGAACGTCAACCTTGTCATCCGCTGCCGTAATTGGGCCAGTCCAGGCCGCGTGCCCCGGACTATACCCATACTGTGCCAACTCAGCTTCAGCCAAACGCGCAACCAGCTCCTCGAGCCGCACGTCAGAAAGAGATAAAAGCTCGTCCTTTTCCAACTCAAATATTGTCAACTTAACCTCAAAACTTGGCTTTTATTACTTTCAATAGATAGCTCAAAATATTTCTGCCACAAAATTAACCCGCCTCGAATTTCGCGGCGGCGCATTTAGCATTCCGGGGTCGGTCTTAAATAGACATTTCGCTAAACTTTTTACCCCCCCCCTCTTTTAACGCATCAGCATTTCCGCCGGATAATTTTGCCGCGAAATATTGCAACGCTGAAACCGCCTGTTTCTGCGGCTTTGGCGAATAATTCGAATAATTCGAAAATTCGCACTGACATATACACGTAAGGGGGCACCCTATAGAGAGAGAGAGTAGAGAGTATATATATAATAATTATATAAATATTTAATTCCTTCTTTCATCTTCCATTCCTTTCAGACACTTAGCCACCTTATTTGGCATATCGGTTTAGGAAAATTATTGTGAAAATTTATCAGCCACCAATGAACAGGTAGAGTGTCGCCGTCTTAGTCACGGTTGGGTCTGCCTGCTGGGCAACCTGCCCGGCTTCAATCAGGTTGCGGATGATGTCATCCCGATCGCGTGGCTTGATCTGACCACTGAGGCGTCGTGTCAGCCATATGGCGATCACTCTGGCACCGGTAGAGTAATACATAGACACCAGATCAGGCAGGCGTCAGAAGCCACTCAGGTGATTGTGCCATAAGGCTGCAGGATGTCGACGGCGACGTTAGTTGAATATGTGGACGGTCCAGGCATAGTAAACAGGTCGACGCCATCACAGAGGCTGAAAGATGTCCTACAATCCGAGTCACGTGAACCCGGTCGTAAAGCGTAAGAACGGGAAAATCGTCCGGGTATATTATTACCACCGTAAAACAGGTGAACGGCTGCCTGACGATCTGCACAAGCGCATACTCCGCTGCGCAGAGATTGAGGTAGAGAACAAAGAACAGGCGCTGGAGGGCAAGACCTCAAAGGCCGGTCGAGGTAGTATGGCCGACCTGATAACCGAGTATAAAAAATCTCCTCAGTACCGGTCGAAATCAGATGCGACAAAATACGATTACGATCGGCACCTTAAATGGCTGGAGACCAATTTCGGTGATATTCAACTGGCAGAGATAGACCGGGAATGGGTTGTTGAGGTCCGCGACAGCTATGCGGATACGCCGCGAAAGGCAAACTACCGAGTAGCCGTCATCTCTATCATCATGGGATATGCTGACGAACGACCTCGCCGCTTCGGCCTACCCAAAGGCTGGACAAACCCCGCCTACCGTATCAGCAAGATGAAGTCAGACGGTGATGGTTATTTGGCGTGGCCAGAGGACGTGTTCTCGACCGCGATAGAGACCGCATATCCAGAATTGCGAATGATGATCATGATAGGACGCTACACAGGGCAGCGTGGGATTGACGCGGTCAAGATGACACGAGCTCACATTGATAATGGTCGCGTCAAGGTCATGAGCCAGAAAACGAACAAGCGGTTTTGGATCCCGGCTAACCCTGCTCTGCTGGTGGAGATCGAAAAACAGAACCCTGAGTTTCTGCTCTCGACGACAAGACGCGGTCGCCCGTGGACTGAAAACCACCTGCGCCACGAGATCACAAAGCTGATGAGGAAAATCAAACAGCCCGGATATGGCTTTCACGGCCTGAGAAAAATGGCAGCTGAAGGGCTCGCGCTTGCCGGTTGCTCGGAGGCCGAACTGCAGGCGGTTGTTGGCTGGAAAACAGCGCAAATGGCCCGGCACTATATCGAGAAAGTTAATGAGGGACGGTTGGCCGAAAGCGGCATGGCCAAACTATTACAAACGAACTTTGCCGAAAAATCTGCAAACTCCGATTAGGAAATCTGCAAACTTGTCAATTAAGTTGCCTTTTATGTCTTTGAAATGTTTGGTGTCCCCGGCGGGATTTGAACCCACGGCCCCGGGATTAGGAATCCCGTGCTCTATCCTGCTGAGCTACAGGGACAGACCGGTTATGGGGATACACCGGATCGGTCCATAAAGCCAAGCGCCTGATGGCGGATCAGGCGGCTGACTTCATAGGGGATGGGGCGGTATCCGTTGGTCCGGGTTTGAGGCGTACGGCATCGATGTGGTTGCCGGCAACCGAGTTCACCACGGCACCGAACCGGTTGAGGGCCGTCAGGTCGCCAGCGGCTCCGAGGCGCGCGGCCTTGGCCACCAGCTGCTGGGCTGCCTGGCTCAACCGACCGAAGTCACGGGCGTTCAGATCGTCGCGGGTGATGGTATGAGAGGTGGAATCCTCGAACCGGCGATAATCGATATCCTGCAGTTTCCAACGATTGCTGGCCTCGTCACGCTGGAAGTTCAGCACCATGCGATCAAAGCCGTCCCGTTTGGTCAGATGCGAGGCCAGCTTGTAGATACCGTGGCTGATCTTGATCGAGAACTGGTCATCGCGTGAGGCCGGTTGCAGGGCCGAGGCCTCGCTGGTCGCATTCACATCCGACATCCGCATCAGGCGGACAGGTTTGCCCGGCGCCGGTGCGCCACTGCGCACGCCGAATGCGGCGAGGATTGATGCGGTATCTTTGAAGCTCTTGTCGGCGAGGGTTTCCTGGCGGCCACCAAAGCGACCGGGGAGTGCCAGACCCATCAGGGTATTGAGTGCGGACATGGGGTACTGCCGTTCCTTGTCTCTCGCCGGCCGGCTGCCATTAGTCGGGAGGCGGGTTGGAGAAGACGTCGCTGGCCGGAACCAGCGGCAACACATTCGCGCACCCTAGCCATGATGAAAGAAAGCGCCAGTGTTCAATCACGCATACCAGATGCGACAATCGCTCAAACGGCGCTGGCCAACGCCCGTCGATCACACTAAAGTCCGCGCAAATTCAACCATCAGCGCCGCATATATGTCCTCACCGCCACTGTTAAGCCTGCAAGATATTCACCTGTCCTTCGGTGGCCAGCCACTGTTTACCGGGGCGGATATGTTTGTGCATGAGCGGGATCGAGTCGGCCTGATCGGGCGCAACGGCTCCGGCAAGTCGACCCTGATGAAAATCGCTGCCGGTCTGATCAAGCCGGATCAGGGCGACCGTTTCGTCCAGCCCGGCATCACGGTCCGCTATCTGGAACAGGCGCCCGACTTCAGCCATTTCGACACCACGCTCAAGGCGGTCGAGGATGGGCTCGCGGAAGGCGACCTTGACTTCAAGGCCCAGCTGCTGCTTGACCAGATGGGGCTGACCGGCAAGGAAGACCCGCGCCACCTCTC
>CEUS01003981.1_pt1 | contig 10065 bp, 8 predicted proteins | sample 427031 | NCBI WGS metagenome assembly CEUS01 (sample SAMEA2622837, study PRJEB7988) | marine metagenome | biome: marine biome (ENVO:00000447); feature: marine epipelagic mixed layer (ENVO:xxxxxxxxx); material: "saline water (ENVO:00002010), including plankton (ENVO:xxxxxxxx)" | depth 140 m | reverse complement strand
TGCCAGTGATCGGGCGTGGCCACGGCCAGAGCGTCGACGTCCTTGCGGTCCAGCAGCGTTCGGTAGTCGACGACGTATTCCGGGCGACGGCCTGAGAGCTGGCCGATCTGGGCACACAGTGCTTGTCCACGGCTTTCATCGACATCGCAGATCGCCACCACCTGGCTGTCCTTGACCTGGGAGAAGTAGCGAGCGAGGCTCGAGCCGCGGCCGCATCCCAGCACGGCCATGTTGACGGTTTCGCTGGGAGCGGCAGCTTCGAGTGTGCCGAGCCCCGTGGCAGCTAGGGCAGCGGCGCTGCCCAGAAACGTGCGTCGGTCGGTCTGGCTCATGGTCGTCTCCGGTCGTCGAACTTGGCGATTGGTTGACAGAATGCTACCCGCCCTGTGGCCTCGGTCTCAAGCCGGTCGCACAAAGGTCAACGTGTGAGAGACGCCAATTGCACGGGGCACGTGAGGAGGCGTAGAATCGTGATGTTGGCCCGGATGGCTGGGAGCAGATGAGATGAACTGGCGGCGGCGAGAAATCCTGCAGATGGGTGGCCTGGGAGCCCTGGGCCTGTCCTTGCCCGAGGTGCTGGCGGCGGACCCGTCGCGGGCGACGGCCAAGTCCTGCATCCTCTTCTTCATGGAAGGGGGGCCGAGCCAGATCGACATGTGGGACATGAAACCGGAGGCTCCGGAGAACATCCGGGGGCCGCTGAAGCCGATCGACACCACGATCCCCGGCTATCAGCTCTGCGAGCACCTGCCGAAGCTGGCCAGGCAGATGCACCATTTCAGCGTGGTCCGTTCGGTCAATCACCGCATCGTCGATCACAACGCCAGTTCGTATTTCATGCTGACCGGCCAGCCGCCGTTGAGAGATTCGCAGTTGATCCGCGGCTCGTCCCCGTCGAATGCCCCCGCCTATGGCTCGGTGTTGTCCAAGCTGATGCCGACCGAACGGGCTTTGCCCGATTATGTTCACCTGCCCAAGCGGTTCTTCAACTGCGGCCACTTCATCCCCGGGGTGCTGGCCGGATTTCTCGGCGATGCCCACGACCCGTTCATTGCTGGAGACCCGAGCAAGGGGGATTATCGCGTACCGGGATTGGAACAGACCCTGGGAGTCGGCCGATTTGGTCAGCGGCGGCAATTGCTTTCTCAATTGGATCGTGGTCTCGACGAGCCGATCCCGCCTCGAGCCCTGAACCGAAAAGATGTCTTCTACGAAAAGGCGTTCGATCTGATCACCGCAGCAGAAGCCCGTGAGGCATTCCGGCTGGATGACGAGCCCGAATCGGTCCGCCGGCGGTACGGTCTCCGCCGTGAGATCTCCGGCGTTCGGGGGGGCGGAATGCCGCATCTGGGCCAGTGCATGCTGTTGGCCCGACGATTGATCGAGCGAGGTGTGAGGCTGGTTTCGGTCTGGGCCGGTCGCCAGGCGTTCGACGGTCACAAGGGACACTACCAGAGCCTGGTCAAGGGACTGTGCCCGCCGACTGACCAGGCGTTGTCGGCGCTGGTCGAGGATCTGTCGGAGCGTGGCCTGTTGGAGGATACGCTGGTGGCCTGCCTGGCCGAGTTCGGCCGGACGCCGAAACTGGGACAGATCACCTCCTCTGCAGGTGCTAACCCCGACGGCCGTGACCACTGGCCGCATTGCTTCTCGATCCTGTTTGCCGGCGGTGGGATGAAAGCCGGATACGTTCATGGGTCCTCGGACCGGTTTGCCGCCTATCCCGCGTCCGCGCCGGTGACGCCCGAGGATGTGGCGGCGACGATCTACACGGCCCTGGGTGTTGATCCGCGGCACCGGATCCGTGACCGGTTCTCGCGTCCGCAGACGCTTGCCGATGGAGAAGTCATTCGGCCGCTGTTTTCACGGGAACCGGGTCGTCGTTGAACTAGGCTTGATCGAGTCCCCAGCAGAAAAGCTGTTCCACGATTCCGGTTTCAGCGACGGTTTGATCGAGCAGCAGGACCATCTCGTCGCCGAAACCCTTGGAACTCACCAACGGGGCAATCGTCCATCCTGCGGCACGGGCCAGTTCAGCCAGCTCCGGATGGGTCGGGAAGATCAACAGTTGTTGAGGACCCCGAGCAGCCGTCACGTGGCAGATCAATTCCCAGACATCGCCGGGGTCGCCGGCGTATTCCACCAGACCCCGCTTGTTGGTGGCGCGGCCTTCGACCAGGTAGGCCACCGGATGGCCATCGACTTCACCGACCAGGACCGGGCACTTGGGGAGGGTGAACAATTTTGCCGATTCGGCACGTGTTCGCTGAGAGTGGATTGGCTGGTCGCGGTGCAGGTGGTGCAGGGCGTCGAGGTGCCGATTGGTTTCGTAGTCGACAACGCGAAGTTGCCCCTGGCGATCCTGGGAAGAGGTGGCTTCACGGACAATCCAGCCAGGGGCTTGGACGGCACCCCATCCCAGGGATGCGTAGAAGTCGGGCACACCGGTCCAAAGCAATCCCAGTTGACAGCCCAGTCCGGGCATTGCCATCTGGAGGTCTCGCATCAATTCGGCCGCCAGGCCCTGTCGACGGTACCGGGAGTCGGTGGCCACCAGCACGATGATGCCAACCGAGATCGATTCTCCGGAGAACCGGAAAGTCCGTGGCCAGACGGCGGCGTGGCTGACGATACGGCCATCTCGTTCGATCACGCGACAATTGGACAGGTTGTCGTCGTCGAAGACCAATGGGAAGTCGGTCAGAACGCTTTGATCCTCGACACCTTTTTCCCGGCGAAAGATTGTGTCTAGCAGGTCGATGATCTGTGGAAGATCGCTGTGAGTGGCAGGACGCGGCGAATTCATGAGATTCGATCCGGCGAGACGGTGGTTCGGTCAGGATGACACGTCCACCGCCGTCAGTCGACCTTGACCCTTCGGGAAACTGGCCGGTATTCTTCCGCGGTCTTGATCTTCGAGAGTTTCGAGCGTGGCTGTTTTCGCCCCCGTTAGCCGGTTGTCGGTTGTCCGGTTTGCGTTGTTGTGGTCGGCCGTCGTGCCGATGTCGGTCAGCCCGGCCGCCGAGAAGACCGGGAAGGTGGTTCCCCACATCATCGTGCTGCGGAATGGCCGAGTGTTGGCCGGGCAGGTGACGCTGATTGAAGCCGGGTACCAGGTCGATTCGTTGTCAGGACGTGTCGTGATCCCCCGGAACCTGGTCGAGGTAGAGGCGTTGAATCTCGTTGACGCTCATCGGAAGTTGCGGTCGAAGATGCCCGAGGAGAGTGCGTCCAGCCACGTCGCGCTGGGCCGATGGTGCCTGGCTCACGGACTCAATCAACAGGCCCTGGCGGAGTTTCGGGTGGCCGAACGCCTGGCACCCAAGAACAAGAAGTCGGCCACGAAAGAGGTCATAGCCCAACTGGCCCCGAAGGTGGCGCCCCGTGGCACTGCTCCGACGGTTCGTAGCGTCACGGCAGTGATGTCACGAGACGTTGAACCCATCGAGGCATTGGGCGGGCTGCCTCGCGATGTTGCCGGACATTTTGTCCAGCGGATCCAGCCGCTGCTGTCGAATCGGTGTGGGAATGGGTCGTGTCATGGGACCAGCGTGCGGCGGGCCTTTCAGCTGGAACCCATTGGCCGCAACCGGAGCGGTTTCCAGGTTCGCACACGGAAGAATCTGGAGTCCGTATTGGGCCAGGTGGACCTGTCTCGTCCGGTCGACAGTCCACTTTTGCGGTTCGCCCGGAAGTCTCACGGCAGTATTCCGGGAATCAGATCTGTCCGGCCGCTTGGACGCGAACAAGTGGCTCTGCTCGAGTCGTGGGTACGTCGGGTGGCTGGGGCCTCAAAGCGACGCGTCGAGACGCCGGCACAGGGGGAGGCGTCATCAGAGACCACGGCCACTGTGTCGAAAGGTCGCGCCAAACCGTCGGAAGTCGACGTGTTTGATCCCGAAGTGTTCAACCGGGAGACACGCCGGCTCAAAGCGGCCAGGAAGACCGCTGCGACGGCAACGCGGCGGCGGATCCGGAAAGCCAGTGGGGGCTAACCGCACCAGGCATCGATCATGCGAGCGTAGAGATCGGTGCCCAGTTCGAGTTGTTCCAACGCGATGAATTCGTCCCAGGTGTGTGCCTGAGCGATGTCACCGGGGCCGATCACGACCATGTTCTCCAGATCGGTCAGCATCCCTCCATCGGTGCCATAACAGACCGTGGTGGGTGTCTCGCGGCCGGCGAGGTCCAGAACCTCGCGGACGAACGGTGAATCGGGATCGATATGGAGAGGCTCGGCGCGACTTTTGACCACGAACTCGATGCCGCACTCTTCGGCGGTTGCGCGAGCACGTTCGATCAGGCTGTCAATCTGCTGACCGGGCATGGCTCGGAAATAGACCGTGCAAACGCTCTTGGGTGGCGTGATGTTGACCGCGGCAGTGTGGTCGTTGATTCCGATGTTCCAACTGATCGTCGGCGGATCAAATTCCTCGTTCTGCCATTCGGCTGAGGATTCTGTTTCGTCGTGGATACGTTTCATCTCGGCCAGGTAAGGGATCATGGCGAGATTGGCGTTGAGTCCCGCCCGAGTGCTGGAGTGGGAAGCCTTTCCGTGTGAGGTGGCGACCAGGCCGGTGGTGCCCTTGTGGGCGTAGACCACCTCGAGCATCGTTGGCTCGCCAATGATGCCTCGAGACTGCCCGGCGACCATCTCGCGAAACATCTCGCTGCGTTCGGCCACCGCCATCGCTCCGCCGTAGCCGATCTCTTCGTCGGAGGTGCAGGTGATGTAGATGGGGTGCTTGAGGGTGAGGTCGGAAAGTCGCTCGGCCGCAGCGAACATGCAGGCTATCGAGCCTTTCATGTCACAGCTGCCGCGGCCGTAGAGACGGTCGCCGACAATCGTCGGTTCGAAGGCTCCGAAGTCGTCGGTGTGCCACGGATCGGCCGGCACCACGTCGGTGTGTCCGAAATAGGCCATGCCACCGGTTCCGTCACCCTTCTTGCCGATGACGCTCGCTTTCCGCACACCATACGGGTCGTCGTACTCGATACGCTCTATCGCAAATCCGAGACCCGTGAGGACTTCTTCGCAATAGTCGCTGACAGCGACGTTGGAGAGGTTGCTGGTGGATTCAAAGGAAACGAGGCGTTTGTTGTATTCGAGGGCATCCATGTCGGTGGGTCCGGAAGGTCAGGGCGGAGGTGGTCAGGATTTGAGGTGGCGTGCGAAGACGTCGCGGGTTCGTCGCCACATTTCCGGCGAAAGCACATGGCCGGAGCCGTCTTCGATATAGAAGGAGAAGTTCTTCTCGGCGTGGATTGCTTCGTACGCGTTGGCAATCACCTGCACACCGCGTCGAACTTCCCCGATCGGGCTGCCGCTGTCCTTTTCTCCGAAATTCAGGTGCAGGGCGCGTGGTGCGATCAAAGCGGCGATGTCAGGAGTGTCGCCGTGGGGATAGATGCCCGGAACAAAATTGGGGAAACAGTGCAGCATGTGGCCATCGTGAATCGCCTTGTATGTCGGCAAACAGCAATTGCCGACCAGGCATCTCAAACGTGGTTCCCAGGGACCAACGAGCCACGTGTGGGTCGAGCCCATCGAGTGTCCGTAACAGCCCAGGCGTTCCGAATTGACTTCGTCCAGCCCGGCCAGCATGTCCACGGCTCGTCGCATGTCCAGGATGTTTTTCCATGCCATGCACCGGCCATCGACGATTTGTCTCAGGAACTCAAAACGTTCGAACCAGTGGGTCTTCAGTTTTCCGGTCGGATCCTGCCGTTCTTCAAAGCAGAGAGCGTCCGGACAAAGGACCACGTAACCCTCACGAGCCAGGGCCACGCCCGTGTGGTGCATCTTGTTTCCAGCCAAACCGGCCGGTTCACTTTTTCCGAGGTGATACTGACCGGCGTGTTGGTGCCAGATCGCGATACCGGGGGCTTTCTTGGCAGCGGTCACACCGTCGGGGATCAGCAACAAGGCCGGAACCCGGTCCCCGGGTTCGACTTCGTAACTGAGTGTCAACAGTCGGTATCCGTCCTTCTGTTGTGTCTTGGTTACGTGAGGTGCCAGGGGGCACGGATCGGGCCAATCTCCGCCGAGCCCGGCCAAAAGCCGGTCGCGAAAGTCGATGGCTGCCATGGGGCGTCCTGCTGCGAGATGTTCTGGGGGAAAAGCCGAAACGACGGTATCCACTTTGGGGCAAGAATATCGCAAAGGGGACGGGAATGCGAACAGCGCCCCGTGAGGGGGCATAGGGGATTTTGGCTCGAAGGGGGCAGGGCCTTGTGGACCCGCAAATCTTGCCTGAAACGTACGAACCGAACTCCGGATGCGTGTTTCGGGCAAGTTTTGCCGGTCGTATGGCCGATGTTGGTGTCATAAGCCGTACAACCGGTGCAATCCGTTCGTGAGTTGATCGAACGGTTTGAACGGGGGTTAGCAGGAAACCGACTATGATCGGCCGTGTTGCTGTACTACTGATGGTGATGCTCACTTTGATGGTGGGTGTGCCGGCGCTTGCTCAGTACCCTGCACAACAGCCCCAACCTCCGACAAATCCGGGTTATCCGAATGGCGTGTCGCCCGCTTCCTATGCCGCTGGAGCGTGGGGTGGGCCTTCGAACTCAAACGGCGGGCCAGTGATCCACGAGCGAATGCTTTCGCAGGACCGTGGCTGGGGTTACCGGGACACTCACCTGGATCGCATCCTCGACAGCGTGGTGCGAAACAGTTGGATCCGCCTGGATTACTTGCTGTTTGAGACCCGTCGGCCGGGAGATCACATCCTGGGCGCCGACGACCCGATGGTGGACAACGAGCGTTTTCCCTTCAACGTCTCTGCCGGTGGCACTGTGATCGGACAGGCAACCGTACCGGCAATCGACAACATCAGCCTGAAGAACATCAATGGCATGCGAGGCACGGTCGGCCTCATGCTCAACGAAGGTTCGCTGGAAGCCAACGTCTGGGGATTGAAAGAGAATAGCGCCAAGATGGTGATGAACGGCCTTGGTGCGCAGGGCTTCGGGACCACGGCTGCGGGCGGGCCCCCGCCGGACCCGGTCTTCGCGGCGACCACGGTGAACAAGTTCGGTGAACCCCTGGGCGGAGAAGCGTTCCTTTACGATCACAGCTTCGGGGCGCGTTACGTCCAGGATGTGTGGGGAACCGGCATCAACTACATCCGGAATGATGCGAATGTCGGCGAGGGATTCCGAATGATGCCGATGCTCGGCTTCCGGTATCTCGAAGTGAATGAAGGACTGTTTCAAACTGGTGTGTTCAACGGAGGATTTGACGGTGTTGTCGATTTTGGAGAGGACCTCAATAGCAACGGAGTGATGGACGTTGGAGAAGATATCAACAACGACGGCCTGCTGGACCTCGGACTGGTCAGCGTCATCAATTCACGAGTCAACAACGAGATTTTTGCCCCGCAGATTGGCATGAGGTTCCAGTTGCAGCATCGCTGGTTCACACTGGGCTTCGAGCCAAAGGTTGCCATTGGTGGCAACCGTTACCAAATGGAAGTGGAAACCGATCAGTTGCGAGGCTTCGGCGATCCGTTGACGAAAAGCAGTTCCAGCGGATGGAAAGAAGCGATGATCATGGATTTCCGGTTCTATCTGAAACTGTTCCCAAGCGAAGACATCGAGTTCTTTCTCTCTTACGACATCACTGTGGCCCAAAACGTTTCGCGGGCACACGATAATGTCTACTACAACGACAACGGTCAGCTGGAGCCCCCGGCTATTGGTGTCGATCCCGGGTTCGAGAGAGTCTGGTGGCAAGGTTTGGTCCTGGGAGGTCAAATCTGGTTGCGATAGCAACCTGCCACCGGGCGGACCTGGGCCCGGCACCAATCTGATCCGTGCGAGCGAGGGATCCGTTGTGGCGGATCCCTCGCTTTGTTTTTGCTGTTTGACCTGGAAAGAAGCTGCGAGAAATGTTCGGTGGCAATCCGGAAAACCGTCGATTCGCGTCTGACAGTGCGGATTGACAATCAGTCGGAAAGTGGTTTAGGGTTCCAGCATGAAACGCAAGGTGCGGGAGTTGTTGTATGCAGGGATGTACGCCACGTCGTGTGTCGGACTGGTGTACTGCTGTGGTTCGTGTTTGTGGCGGATCGGTGACCTTGCCAGCGGTCAACTGCTTTTTGGCATCCTGGTTCTCTTCGGCGGCTACGGCGCATTTCTGTGCGGTCAGACCGCTGTCGAGATCCTTCAGGGGCTGCAGCAACCGCCAGAGCTGGAGAAGTCGGCGGGTGATGTCGTTGCGGGTGCGGTCAGTTCCGCCATCGAGACCGCAGTGACGACAGTGCCCTAGGGCGACGTTGGCCTTTCTGATGCCCAGACGGGCGTGTCAGGCGGTGTCGAGTTCCTCGCCCAGACGAGGGGCGTCGGCCGGGCTTGGTGGCGGCTTCGGAATTGTCCGAACCGGTCACGCGAGCCAGTCTTTGATGACGTGGCCGCCGACGTCGGTCAGCCGGAAGTCTCGACCCTGAAAGCGGTGGGTGAGCTTGAGGTGATCGAGTCCGAAGGAATGCAGCATCGTCGCGTGCAGGTCGTTGACGTGCACGGGTTTTTCGGCCACTCCCCAGCCGATGTCATCGCTCGCGCCGTGGACCATCCCACCCTTGAGTCCGCCACCGGCCAGGAACATGCTGAAAGAGAACGGATGGTGGTCGCGGCCAGTGACGTTGGGGCGTCCCCCGCGGTTTTCTCCCAGGGGAGTGCGGCCGAATTCGGCACCCCACACGACCATGGTCTGGTCCAGCAGTCCCCTCTGCTTGAGGTCTTTGATCAGCGCGGCTATAGGCTGATCGACGACGTGGGTGTTGTACGCAAGTTCGTTGTCCAGGTTGCTGTGGTGGTCCCATGAGGCGTAGACCAGGTTGACGAACCGGACACCTCGCTCGACAAGTCGTCGGGCCAGGAGACAGTTGCGGGCGAAGCTCTGATAGGTGTTGCCGGACTTTCCGCGGCCGCCCTTGCGGATTTCCTTGCGATCGACGCCGTACATGTCGTGTGTGGCCTTGGTCTCGCTGGAGAGGTCGATCAGTTCGGGTGCGGCTGTCTGCATGCGATAGGCCAATTCGTAGCTGGCAATCCGACTGGCGATCTCCGGGTCTCGCTGCTCGGACAGACGGTTGCCGTTGACCTGCCGCAAAACGTCGAGGCCCTTGCGTTGCAACTGCGGGGGCAGCCCACTGGGATTGGAGAGGTTCAGGACCGGTTCGCCCGATGTGCGAAAACGCACGCCCGCGTAGAGACTCGGCAGAAAACCGCTCTGCCACAGTGTGGCGCCGCCACTGGAACCGCGACCACTGGTCAGCACAACGTAACCAGGCAGGTCACGAGTTTCGCTTCCGAGGCCATAGTTGATCCAGGAACCCATCGTTGGCAGGCCAAATGTGCCTCGGCCGCACTGCATCAACAACTGTCCGGGGTGGTGATTGAACTGGTCGGAGTGAAGAGACCTGACCAGCAGAAGATCGTCGGCACAACCGCCGATGTGCGGCAGGTAATCGGAGAACTCGGTTCCGCATTCGCCGAAGTGGCGGAATTTCCTCTTGGATCCCATCAGGCGGACCGAGTCCTTCTTGATGAAGGCGAAGCGGACATCCTTGAGCTGTTCGTCGGGCATCGGTTGCCCGTGCAACTGGTTGAGCTTGGGCTTGGGATCGAAGAGGTCCAGGTGCGACGGAGCCCCAGCCATGAAAATGAAGATGCACGACTTGGCCCGCGGTTCAAAATGAGTTGACCTGGGTGCCAGCGGATTGTCCTCGCCAGCTGCCAGCAGCCCATCATCGGAAAGGAGTGACGCCAGGCCCGCGGCTCCGAGGCCACAGGCTGAACTGGTCAGAAAGTTGCGACGTGTCTGCGACAGCAACGCTTGCATGTCACTCTCTCCTCTCGTGGTTATTCACGAGTGATGAATTCGTCCATGTTCAGCATGATCCGGCAGGTGGCCACCCACGCGGCCGACTCGTCGGTTGCCGTGCCCTTGGCGTTGTAGTTGCCGACCAGGGACTTGGCGTTGTCGGCGTGTTCGGTGTACCACTTGCGAGAGGCTTCCAGCAGGCCGGCGAATCCTTTGAGTTCCTCGGCGTTGGG
>CEUS01041451.1_pt1 | contig 10066 bp, 7 predicted proteins | sample 427031 | NCBI WGS metagenome assembly CEUS01 (sample SAMEA2622837, study PRJEB7988) | marine metagenome | biome: marine biome (ENVO:00000447); feature: marine epipelagic mixed layer (ENVO:xxxxxxxxx); material: "saline water (ENVO:00002010), including plankton (ENVO:xxxxxxxx)" | depth 140 m | reverse complement strand
CGCCAGACAATCACGCCATTCTCGGTCAATTGTCGAGCTGCTAGTTTATTGGCTCGCCTGGGCCGCGCAACGGATAATACCGATTTTGAAGCGCGTGCCCAGATGGTGCTGGCATCACAAGCGGGGGTGGCTCGGAACCATAGTGTTGACGCTGCAGTCTACGTGCTGGCGTGTCGAGAGGTCTGTTTTCAGGAAACGTCATGATAGACTGCCCCCGCCGGAGGTCGTTGTGTCAGTAGAAGGTTTATCCAGCTCGTCATTGATTCCAGCTTTGCAGACCATCGCAGCACGACTGCGCATTGAGTCGGTCCGCTCTACATCTGAGGCGGGGAGTGGTCATCCATCCAGCTGCTGCTCAGCTGCCGATATCGTAGCAGCACTGTTCTTTGGCCATATGCGCTTTAGTCCTTCTGATCCCCAGTGCGACGATAATGATCGTTTCATTCTGTCGAAAGGACACGCGGCACCATTGTTGTACGCCGCCTGGGCTGAGGCGGGATTTGTTGACCGCAGCGATCTCATCAGATTGAGAGAGTTGGATTGTGACCTCGAGGGACACCCAACACCCCGGTTGCCCTTCGTTGACGTGGCCACTGGGTCTCTGGGGCAAGGTATTTGTGCGGCCATCGGCATTGCTCTTAATGCCCGTCGTATTGGGTCGGATTACCGGACTTATGTCATGGTCGGTGATGGTGAATCGGCCGAGGGGTCAGTCTGGGAGGCTGCCAAGGTTGCCGACTCCTTTGCTCTTGATAATTTGTGTGGGATCACTGACGTGAACGCGCTTGGACAGAGCCGGAGCACTCAGTGGGGTCATGACGTAGATGCCTACGCAGCGAGGTGGAGTGCGTTTGGCTGGCATACGATTGTGATCGACGGGCATGACCTTGATGAGATCCTTAATGCGCTCGACGAAGCCAAGAACACAGGCGGTCGCCCGACAATGATTGTCGCGCGGACGCTCAAAGGCAAAGGAATCCCGTTGATGGAGGGTAAAGATGGTTGCCACGGGAAAGCGATACAAAAAGGTGCTGATCTAGACGCGACCATAGCCGCCCTAGAAACACAATTGGTTGCGGATGCTGTGTCGCCAGTAATTCCAAATCCGCCCAGTCGATCGGTTCCAACAACTAGTGCATCGACCGAAGTATTGTCGATTTCTAACTATTCTCTGGGAGACAGCGTTGCCACACGAGAAGCATATGGAACAGCGCTCGCTGAGCTCGGTCGCATTGATTCACGAGTTGTTGCGCTTGATGCGGACGTTGGAAATTCGACCTTCAGTGAAAAATTTGAACGCGTTCACGCTGACCGGTTCTTTCAGACTCATATTGCCGAACAGGTGATGGTCGGAGCCGCGATGGGCTTGGCAAGCCGGGGGGCTGTTCCATTTCCTTCGACATTTGCCTGTTTTCTGACGCGTGCATCCGACTTTGTCAGGATGGCCGGAATCAGTCACTCCAATATCAAATTTGCTGGTTCGCATGCTGGAGTGTCGATTGGTGAGGACGGACCCTCTCAAATGGCCTTGGAAGATATAGCGATGATGCGGGCTGTGCCTAATTGTGCCGTCCTCTATCCGTGTGATGGCGTGAGCGCCGAAAGACTGGTCGAGTCTGCTGCACGTTACGATGGGATGGCCTACATTCGAACTAGTCGGCCCAAGACCCCAGTTATTTATAGCGAGACTGAAGCATTTCCAGTGGGTGGCTCAAAAGCTCTTCGGCAGAGTGACGCCGACGTGGCAACTGTCGTCGCAGCTGGCATTACGGTCTTTGAAGCGTTGGCCGCATATGACCACCTTCAAGGCGAAGGTATCTCGATTCGAGTCGTTGATGCCTATTCAGTTCAACCGGTTGATGCCGAGTCCTTAGTCACCGCCGGTCTCCAGACAGGATGCAGGCTTATCACTGTCGAAGATCATTATCCGGTGGGTGGTCTTGGCGACGCCGTCAGTGAAGCCGTTGCCGACCACGGGATTACGGTCACACGCTTGGCGGTTCGAGAAATCCCCAGAAGTGGAAAACCGACGGAATTGCTAGACCGTTACGGGATTTCTTCGTCGAACATCATCGCTGCGGTGCATCGACAGATTGCGGCCGCAACGGCGGATTCCGCAGAAGTTACTGAGGTCGACTGATTCGTAAACACCTTCACATTACGAGCGAATAACCATTTCCGTAGTCGAACCATTCCTGACTGGTCGCTTGATTTACGATTTAACAGGCAGTGCTCCGCGGTCTTGAAGGGAGTCGATTACCTCAGCGTGGTCAGGAAACCGATCAGTTTCGTGTTTCGAAAACACCATGGTGCCGTCCGCAACGACATCAAAGACGCCGTTACTGCCTTCGATGAGTTCTGGTTCAATATTAAACGAGTCTTTTATGGTCGCAGCCAAACTGGTTGCTTTGGGACCATATTTTCAACGGCCACAATAGGTAATTGAGATGTGCACGTTTAATCTCCTATGGGTTGAATGCGACAGCTGTCTTTGAGCTAAGGCGCACAGACATAAGGTCTAATCAGTCGCTGTTGAGAATATCTTGTTAATCTCGTCGATGTCTTTCTAAACGTTTCATTTCGATCGGGTTACCGGGTCCATTGAAACCAGCGTGCTAACAGTGACTTCTGCCGGCCGGAGAATCTCGTTCTCCTCAGAAGATTCGCCACTTTTCGAACTGCCTCAGCCTGAGTGGGATAGGGATGTATCGTGTTGCCGATCAGACTGAGTCCTTTTCCGGCCTGCATGGCCACAGTGATTTCACTGATTAAACTGCCAGCATGACCGGCGACTATCGTTGCACCGGCAATTGTGTCAGTACCTTCCCTTACGTGTACTCTAATAAATCCTTCGGATTCACCATCGAGTATGGCCCGGTCGACTTCGGTGAGCGGCAAGGTGAATGTTTCGACCTTGATTCCCTTAGCTGCTGCATCGGTTTCGTACATTCCGACATGAGCCACTTCTGGTTCGGTAAAAGTACACCATGGAATGATCAGTGAGTGGGTATCAGCCTTGCCTAAACCAAATGGATGTGGAAACAATGCGTTTTGAATCACGATTTGCGCCATGGCGTCGGCGGTGTGCGTGAATTTGAAGGGAAAACAGACATCCCCGGCCGCGTATATCCGACGATTAGAAGTCCGTAGCGAGGGATCAACGGTGATACCGGCTGAGTCGAATTTAACGCCGGCCTCTTCGAGACCAAGGCCATCGATATTTGGGGCGCGTCCTGTGCCAACCAGAATATCGTCGACCGCGAGTTCGAGCTCTGAGCCATCGTGGGATGTGTAATGGACTACCTTCTGATGGTCATGGCGATGGACGGCACCAATTTTAATGCCCAAGGCAAACGTCACGCCATCCCGTTCCATCCGGTTGCGGACGATGTCAGCAGCGTCCGTGTCTTCCCGTGGCAGAATGTTATCGAGTTGTTCCAGCAGGGTGACTTGACTACCGAACCTCGCGAAAGCTTGAGCAAGTTCGCACCCAATCGGACCGCCGCCAATTATTGCCAAGCGTGCTGGTAGTGTGGTCAGGGAGAATACAGTTTCGTTGGTCAGGTAACCGACATCGTTCAGGCCAGGAATTGGCGGCGCAACAGCCCGTGCGCCTGTGCAGATGGCAGCGCGAGAAAATCGTAGCGTGCTGTCTTCAACTTGAATTGTTTCAGAAGTAGTGAAGCGGCCGTGTCCGATGAAGACATCTACTCCTAGGTCCTTAAAGCGTTGCGCAGAGTCAACTCGACTCAGTTGAGCCCGCAGGCGTCGCATTCGCTTCATTACTTTGCCAAAATTTCCGCTGGTTACTTTTATGGGTGGGATACCAAATTCGTTGCCGCTTGAGGCGGTCGCCCAGACTCTGGCAGCGCGGACAATTCCCTTAGACGGAACACAGCCAACGTTTAGACAGTCGCCACCCATCAGGTGTCGTTCGATCAATGCAACACGTGCTCCAAGACCAGCGGCAATTGCTGCGGTCACTAGTCCCGCGGTGCCCGCGCCAATCACCACGAGGTTGTAGCGCCCGGCCGGAGTCGGATTTGTCCACTCGGTTGGGTGAACATTGGCGACGAGTTGTCGATTGAACTCGTCGTTCGGTTCGACCAAGATTTCTGCTGGAGACACTAGCGGGCGATTTCACCTTGCCGGAGTGGGCGCTGCCGTGTGCGTGGTTCATCAGGGTACAAGTTGGCGACAAACTGTTCGTACCCGTTGAAGATCGGCGTTTCGAACGGCTCTTCCGTGTCAAGCCAAAACGAAATGTTCTGAGCCCACCGGGGGTGCGGAATATTGGGGTTAATGTTTGAGAGAAAGCCGTATTCGTGCGGCTGCACCTGCCAAAATGTGCGTGGCTCATTTCTCACAAACTCGATCTTGACGATGGACTTTGGATTCTTATAGCCGTACTTCCATGGGACGATGATTCTGACCGGCGATCCGTGCTGCCTCAGTAGTGGTTCGCCGTAGACCCCCGTAACAACCATCGCCAGCTCGTTCATTGCTTCGTCCAGTCGAAGAGCTTCCTGATAGGGCCATGGATACCAAGGGGAGCTTGTAAGACCAGGCATTTCGTCGCCTACCGCGGCGGTCGTGAATTTCACATAACGAGCCTGGCTGTTGGGGTCAGCTCTTTCAATTAACTTGCTCAAAGGAAATCCTGACCACGGAACGTTCATTGCCCAACGCTCCACACACCGGAAGTGATAGATCCGTTCTTCGTGTTCGAAGTTGAAAAGATCATCAAGGTCAAGCGTCATCGGGTTGTTGCATTCACCAGAAACTTCAACGGTCCAAGGTTCGACCGTAAAGTCACCACAAAACTGCCACACGGGACCACCGCGTCCAGAGAGAAACTCGTAAAAGTTGTTGTGGGAACCGGCTACTTCTCTAGCCACCAAGTCTTTCCGTTCAATGGTGGTCGGAATTTCATAGGCCGCATTACGCATCGCGGGAAAAATATCCGGTCGCTGAAGAGGGACGTCTATTAGAGAATCCTGCGGACGCTGTGCTGCACCAGCCGAACTGCAAGTGGCCATTGGAGCGGCAAGAATGCCAAGGCCAAACGCTGACAGGAATTTCCGCCGGTTGAAGAAAATCTCAGGTGGGGTGATCCGCTGATAAGGAATGTTGGCAGTGAATTTGTGACCCATCGTAGCCTCCGAGTAGCGATGAAAGCTTCACCGGCCAGGGTAGTCCGATCTTCCACGCTGTTCTTACTGCTACAGACTATCACCAAAAGCCACGCTTGGCTTTGTTCTCGCGGTAGACTGGTCGAACTGGGTTGTTCTTCGATAGTCTTGTTGTGACCCGCGCTTACTCGAAGGGAGACATTTATGTTCGGATTAGGTACACCGTTTCAAAAGCTGAGTCTCCCGGACCCGGCAGACGCATTACCTGGCCGGCAGCAATCCATGGCGGTTCCCGCTGAGCACTTTGTAAGAAAAACACCGCTGACACCGCCTTTTCCAGACGGAGTTCAATGGGTTGTTTTCGGGATGGGTTGCTTCTGGGGAGCAGAGAGGATCTTGTGGGAGGTAGCAGGCGTTTACACGACGGCTGCTGGATATTCCGCGGGCAGCACCCCGAATCCGACCTACCAAGAGGTCTGTACTGGTCAGACCGGGCACAATGAAGTGGTTCTCGTCGCATTTGATCCAAGCCAAGTGAGCTTTGACCGGTTACTCCTGGCATTTTGGGAAAATCACGATCCGACACAGGGAATGCGCCAGGGCAACGATGTCGGTACGCAATATCGGTCTGGTATTTATTATCAAACAACAGGCCAGCAGCAAGCAGCTGAGGCCTCGCGTGAGGTGTATCAACGGGGACTATCCGCTGCGGGGTACGGTCAGATTTCAACGGAGATACAGTCAGCGGGTCGGTTCTACTATGCCGAGGAGTACCACCAGCAGTACTTGGCTAAGAACCCAGGAGGCTACTGTGGACTCGGGGGGACTGGCGTGAAGTGTGGCTAAAGTCGTTCGGCTTTCGAACAATCCCGTTTCAATCTATCAAGATATAGGGTCTATTTTGTACGCGGTCCCCGGCGTTGATTACCAGAATTGAGCCAGGTCTGACAGCGGTCGTAGTTCTCATGGCCCTTCGGCAGTTTCTTACAGTATGCCATTCGTCTCTTTTTCCCATCTGCAGCATTTCGCTTGGCTGCGTTCTCTTTGTCCCGGGAAGAATTGAGCCAAGTCTGGCAGCGGTCGTAGTGCTCATGGCCCTTCGGCAGGCTCTTGCAGTATGCCGCTCGTCTCTTTTTCCCATCTGCAGCATTTCGCTTGGCTGCGTTCTCTTTGTTCCGGAGAGAATTGAGCCAGGTTTGGCAGCGGGCATAGTGTTCGTGGTCCCTCGGAAGATTCTTGCAGTATTGCACGCGTCGGTTCTCGTCGCCTTGACGAGCGGAGGATTGCGTCTCACGTCCATCACCTGACCGTCCAGTGGTTAACCCTGAAGCCGAACGGAGGTTGGCCGAACTGGCGTCAGATGACGTCTCTAGAGGCAAACTAGCTTCTGTTAGCGCTGAGGGCGCCGCCGGTGAGTCATTGTTACAGGCGACGGAAAAGATAGCGACGATACCAATACACGCGAACGCAAGCAACAAACGAGTTGAGACTTGACGATGATGCATACAGACCTCTCTCTTGTTAGGTCGGGAGCTACCGGAGTGTTTGCAGTTGGTTGTCGACATTTAAAACTCCCTGAGTCATCCGAACAATCCGTTCTATTTCACGATATTCGATTTGCGTCTGAACATAACCAACCAAGACGACGCTACTACGGTTCACGATGATGTGATACGGAGGATTGCGCATGCTCATAGTTCGTTCAAAGTGTTGGCTCATAGCCAAATTGCGGCCGATGTTTCGCCGCAGGCGTTCGTCTCCGCTGGACGAGGACTGAACTTCTATCTCGTCGACATAGTCTTGAACGCCTCTAATTTTGGCAATTGTTTCGTACAACTCTCGCTTCTTATCTCGTAGAGGTGTGACGCTACCGTGCAAAGTCACCACGCCTTGATTGATTCGACCGTCGACGTAATCCCAAATCGTAAAGTGCGGATACCGACTAATTGCTTTGCCTACTTCTTGCGCAAGTTCGGTGTCTTCCTCTTCTTCAGGAAGTTGCAATTCGCTCGCGACCGTCTCAATACCGTCAATTTCGAGTGCACGACGGATTGCGTCATTTTTTGCTAGGAGGTGAGAAACTCGTCCACTTAACGTGACTTCGCTTCCGATGACAGAGACGGTAACGCGTTCGTAGTCATCTCCCCGAAGGGCGTGTTCGACCTCCTGCTGGATTTTGTTGGATGCGTTCTGCTCGGCACCAACTGGCGTGACAGTCAGCCAGACCATTGTACCAACGAGGAATAACGAAACCAAAGATGACGATGTGCGGGGCGATTTCATCGCAACTCCTTTGTAAAGCGTTTGATCACTGTCTTTCTATCATAGACGCCAATCGCAGGCCATTTGTTTCGGTCAGTGTGCGACGAGCTGGATATTTATTTCTGAGCTAAACCAATGCCTTCAGCAGCAGGTGAGTCAGGCCATACTGGTGTCGCGATTGCTACGTAGTCTGCGTGCGCCAGCTGGCTCTGGAAGAATGCCGTCTGCGATGATAAAAAGACCAGCTTTAAAATGAGTCGTGCAACTAGATATGCTTGACCTACGGCAAAACCAAGACTGATCGATGAACCAACTGTGCCGGGGATCGTTGCAACCAAAGCGTATAGAACGACGATGGCCAGAAAGAGACCTGAGTTTAAGAGATAGAGGCCGAAGGTGCTTGTCGGATGTCGGCGAACAAACCTGACCGCCGCGAGCACCGCTCCAACCATACTGTGCCTGTCTTCGACAACAGCCCTGATTTTGGCGTAATCGAAAACCAAATTGACGGGCAACAGCAACAACCCGAACACAACGTACAAAGCCATTTGGATCAGAAGTGCGGATCGCTCGACGGCCAAGTTTTCGGTCGCAGCAATATACAGGACGTCGAACAACCAGTGGTGAACTAGGCCAAACACTATCCAGTAAGCGATTCCTGCCAAGAGGCCTAAGCGTATAAAACGAAAAAAGAAAATCCCGCAGACCGCAAAAAATCCTGCACTAGCAGTTCGTCGCTGGCGGGCAAGGCGATCGATAATACCGCCGACCAGAAATATCCAGGCTCCCAAATAAACCCCGGCCGCGAGCACAATCTCTGTCGCCGGGAGTCTGCTGTCAACAAAATTACTCAGATTCGTCAACACCGCTGCAAAGCCAAGAATCCGTGGATTAAAGGTGCGTGTAATGCCACTCGATCGTGATTGAAATTCTTCCCACCATTCCCAGTTCACACTAGTGACAGCCGTGTCAGCTGCAACGCTATTTCCAAGGTCGATGGCTATGGCGTTATAGATCACTATGCCAAGCGGGATGGTCGTCAACAGTGTGACCATGTAGACACCCACTACCAAAGTTGGTGCCTTGGCCACCCGCCGAATTCCATCAAGCAGTGCGTTCGTCAAATGAAGAACCCGTATGTCAAGAGAAGGTCTTGGAGCCAGACTAGCCAAGTTAAGCTCCATTTCTTGGCGGCGGTCTCGCCCATCGGCGTGATGGTCCGGCTGTTATTAGTTGCTTGCGTATCGAGTAGAAGCACGCGGTCTGGGTCGACGAACGCGCGTGTAGCTCTTGCGTTACGCACATAGGTGAAGGCTTTCCAGCGATCCGTTCCTTCCCATGTCTCTCGAACCTTCGACCCGTCCTGGAATTCAGTGAGAACCTCTACTGGGAACGTGCCATCACCATAACGGCGTACGACCACGGTAGTCTCAAACAGTTCCGCGTCAGACGTTTCTGAGAAAGACGGTTGATCCTCTCCAAAAAATCCACGGTGGTTAATTGGCCGACTGGTGAAGTCGTCGATGCCGTAGTCGAATGTGCTGGCCTCACCGTGGGCTTGGTCGAAGAACCAAGAGAGGTCTTGTTCACTGGCATCACTGATTGCTCGAAAAAAGTCAGCGGGTTTTGGATGAGCAAATCTCCACTCTTCGTAGAACGTCGACATCCCGCGTTGGAGAGTTGACCAACCCAAGTGTCGTTCGAGCGTGTGCAGCCAGAGCGCGGTCTTATCGTAGGTGATGCTGCCGGCCGTTCCGGGCCAATACTGAAACGTTGGCGTTGATTGGGTGTCTTGGCGGGCATCACGTCGGTAACCGGTTACCCGGTCGCCGTCGATTGTTCGAGACCAGGGAAGGTCCCTCAGTACCCAGGGCACAAAACCACCAAAAAATCTGACGGTTCGAAATTGAGGCTCGAATGATTCTTCAAGCACGCGAGCCGTGGCAAAAGTGGTGAGGCCTTCGTCAAGCCACGCATGCTCGAATTCGTTGTTGCCTACAACGCCGTACCAAAACTGATGTCCGGCTTCGTGAATGGTGACGGCTTCCGGTGTCGCGACGTCGTCAGGCGCCCACCATCGGGTGCCGCCAGTGAAGAATGTAGGGTATTCCATGCCGCCTGACCCGCTTTGCCAGGCTGGGTCGACAACCGTGACGTGACTGTATGGATAGGCTCCGAACCACTCACCGAAATGCTGCAGTGTCGCGCGGGTTGCCTCAAAATAGCGCGAAGCCTGTGCAACGTGTTCGGGTTGGATCAAGAGTCGAATCGCCACATCTGGGAGATCTGGGTGAGTAAATTCGTCCCAGAGGTCAATTAAGTGGGGACTGGTCACCCAAGCAAAATCGTGTACGTCTTCTTGGTGGTAGCTGTGCGTCGTGGTGCCATCAGCGTTTTCGTGTCTGGTCTGTTCTGCACCGGTTGCTCCGACGACCCAGCCTTGGGGGACAGTGATCCGGACATCGTAGACACCGTAATCTGAGAAAAACTCAGTTGATGCATGGAACTGGTGACAATTCCATCCGGTGTCTTCAAGGACGCCAAGTTTTGGGAACCATTGGGCAATGAAGAAGTAATCAGCGATCGCACCAGTTCGCGCAAATGTTCTTGGAATTCGAGATGTCCATTCAATTTCTAGAGTTACTGTTTCTCCAGGTTTGACCTGGCTTGGC
>CEUS01046226.1_pt1 | contig 10069 bp, 9 predicted proteins | sample 427031 | NCBI WGS metagenome assembly CEUS01 (sample SAMEA2622837, study PRJEB7988) | marine metagenome | biome: marine biome (ENVO:00000447); feature: marine epipelagic mixed layer (ENVO:xxxxxxxxx); material: "saline water (ENVO:00002010), including plankton (ENVO:xxxxxxxx)" | depth 140 m | reverse complement strand
CTGCCCAAGATCACAGCCTATTTCTCCTAAGTACTACGTAAGCAAAGAGGAAACTTGCTTCACGCAATATACCTATCAGCAGATAATCAATGCCCTTACATTCCTTGCTATTTCGTGACCACAGATACAAGTTTATATCTATAACGATTGACCTAATAAGGACCAATAAGGTATTGCCAAAGTAATCACTATGGCATAGCAAACGCCAGTCATTACAACTCCAAAAGCTAGAATCTCTGATGCTGAAAGATGGCCTTCCAAATAAGGAATAGTTGCGGACGGGCTCTGTGCAGGGTAATAAAGCACTCCATCTCCTACGATAGTTACTACTAACCCACATATCAAGGGATTTAGCCCTAGACCATCTCCCACAGAAACCCCTATAGGTATAGCTAATGCCAGAAATCCGGTGATGTTAGGTATTACTAGTCTTAAAAGGCTTGACGCTAACATCAACCCTAACAGATTCATTATCTGAGAATCTCCATTGACCGGTATAAAAGTTAAGGCCTGGTTAGCTATCCAATCAGCTGCTCCAGAGTGTATTAATGCGTTGGCAAGACTTAATGCAGATCCCATAACTAAATAATTCGACCAACTCAATCTACGTATCCAAAACCAAAAATTCAGTATTCCTATCCTGGGTAAGATTATTACCAACATTGCGAATATAGCTGGTATAGATGGATGCCAGTGATGAATAAAATCAGTAAGCCATAGTGTTGAGACTGTAAGAAGTATTATGGCTGCCCGCTTTTCTCTCGACGAAAATTCTCGATCTTGTATGTTTATATGACTAGAGAGGTCAATACTCGGATTCCTTGGTCTATAAGCCATGTATATTATTAGACTCGCTATTGCTATAAGAACATAATAAGGTGCTGCCATTAGAATAAACCACCAACCCCATGAGAACTCGCTTTCCTGAATGCCACTTATTAGTCCAGCTGCTACAACAGGTGTCACTCCTCCAGTGAGAAGAGCTGTAGATGCTAACCGATTTACCGAGGCTAGGGCCATCATTATAGATCTAGCAAGAGGTGCCCTGCGACTAACACCAAGAACCTCAAATGCGGTTCGATATACAGGGATAAGTATTGCCCCCCTTGCTATCGCGGATGGTATCAGAAAAGTTGTGATAGGGAATGAAAGAATAGATTGCCAATAGAGAGATCTAGACCTGACAACAAATCTATGGGCCAATCTATCTGCCAGCCCAGACTGTGATAATGCCAGACCTAAAGTAAGTACTCCTATAAGAAACAAAACTACTGGCGACCTAAATCCGTGCATAGAGTCCCAGGGTCCCGCCCCTCCGGTTATTACTAAAACTATTATTGCAATTACTGATGTAATGCCGATCGGCAATGCCTCAGTACACCAGAGACCCAAGGCAAGAATTATCGTAGCCAAAGCATGATGCCCCTGAGACGAAAGACCTTCAGGGGTTGGCGCTATGATAATGACCAGAAAAATGCAGGCTGGTAAAGCAAATCTCCACCAGTTAAGTAACGAAGTCCTGCCTTTTATTATATCCATCAGCACTTCCCAAATACCAAATCAACTATGAAATTAATCGTATACTATTCTTGGTGTATCGAAAGCATTCCTACCCATGTAAATAATAACCCATGCATCATCATCTACAGGAATTTGTTTATGAATATCATTCGGAACATCAGGCCAATATACAAAATCACCTGGCTTTATAATAGTATCAATCGTTTGCACAACTTTGCTATGATCATCCGACTGTAAAACCCATTGAGAATAATATTGTTCTCTTATATAGCCACATAAGGCTCCCCAACTGCCATGATTATGTATAGCTGTTGGTGCATCAAATCTTGCCAATTGCAATACTGGGCCACTCGGTTCAGAATCCTCATACAAAACATATGACTCTGCAGCATTTGCACCTCTTCCACGGTGCTGACCAAATCTGAAGAGATCTTCTATATTAGAAAGTTTCGAAAGTGCCTCCGCTACCTCTGAAAGGGACTTGTCAGTTATTCCATCTCTGTCTATCAGAGCTTTTGAAAAATTAATGAAATCGTTCACCTGTATATTTTCATCCATGTATCTCCAATTCTTGCCAAAACCCAAATACCTTTTTGGCACCAATAATCATATCATAGTGACTGACGAAGTATAGATTTACTATAAGACAAATCAAAGAGTATAATTCAGCATCAAAGGTCCAGTTAAAGGTGGATTATGCGAATTGGGATAGATCTCGGCGGTACCAAAATAGAGGCTATTGCCCTTTCGGAAACCGGTCAGAATCTATATAGGGAGAGGATTCCGACGCCTAAAGATAGCTATCTGGAATCAATAGCCGCTATTGGTTCACTAGTTTCTAAGGTAGAATCAATAGCAGGACCTGGAGACTCTATAGGTATAGGAATACCAGGTACTATTTCTTCTACCACCAATAAGGTCAAGAATGCCAACTCGCTTTGGCTAAACAACATGTCATTGGTCGCCGATCTGGAGAGCACCCTTAATAGGCCTGTCCGTATAGCAAATGATGCAAACTGCCTAGCTGTATCTGAAGCTGTTGATGGTGCCGGTGCTGGATTCAATGTAGTTTTTGGAGTCATAATAGGAACTGGATGTGGCGGAGGCATCGCTATAGATGGTAAAGCTCATACTGGTACTAATGGAGTCGCAGGAGAATGGGGTCATAACCCATTACCATGGCCTAACGAGAAAGATTTAGACTACCAACAAAAAGCCCCTTGCTATTGTGGCAGAAGCGGTTGTATTGAGACTTATGTATCAGGCCCAGGATTCTCCAAAGATTACAGACTTCATACAGATCAGACACTAGAAGCATATCAAATAGTAGACTTAGCGATTAAAGGTGAAAAAACCGCTAAAGAATGCCTGGAAAGATATAAACAACGACTAGGAAAAGCCTTAGCTGGCATAGTCAACACTTTAGATCCAGATGTAATCGTTTTGGGTGGTGGTATGTCCAATGTTGAAAGCATCTACGATAATATTGAATCCATAATGTCTGGGTGGGTGTTTGGTACAGAGTGCCAAACACCAGTACTTAAGGCAAAACATGGAGACTCGAGTGGAGTCAGAGGAGCTGCCTGGCTTTGGTGAATCTTAATCACCGTTTTCAGTTACTGAAGGCGTTGCTGAAGGCTTTTCAGTACCTTCTTCTGTAACCCTTCTTATTTGATCTGAAGTTATCATAGCCTGAGTCATCTGCTGGAATATTTGATTAGATCCACCGGCTCCATATGGTATAAGAACAGCATTGTTCTGGCCAGACGTGCCTATGTCTCTTAGTGCATCAAAATACTGAACCATCATAACCATATTCATAACATCCTGAGTCTCTACTTCAGATCCTGTAACTTGTTTCAGATCGTTTATAGAATCTTTGAAACCCTCGATTATAGCTGCTCTTTGCTGAGCGATGCCTTCGCCTTGTAATTTCTTGGATTCTGCTTCTGCTTCTGCACTCTTCACTTGCCTTATCTTGTCAGCTTCAGCCTCATTCTGGGCAGCAACTAGAAGCCTAGCTGTCGCGTTAATCTGATTCATAGCCGACTTTACATTAGGTGCGGGATCAATGTCAGTGATAAGAGACTTAATAATGGAATATCCAAAATCATCCATAGAATCCGATAAATCTGCCTTAATGATCTGAGCAAGATCTTCTTTAGTCTCAAAAACCTCATCCAATGTTTTCTTCGGTACCTCCCCACGGACTACATCGTACACATAAGAAGTTATCTGAAGTTCCACATCAGTTAATCTATAAAAAGCATCAAATATCTTATCCGATACTGCAATAAACTGAACAGAAACACCCAAATTCACGAACACATTGTCTTTAGTCTTAGTTTCCACTGGAACATCTAGTTGACGTATACGTATAGATTCCTTGCCAGCTACGCGCTCGATTAGTGGTATAACGAAGTTTAATCCTGGACCCATAATCCTACTGAATTTCCCAAGCCGCTCAACCACACCCATCTGCTGCTGGGGTATGATCTTAATGCTCAGGAAGAGCAAACCTACAGTAACAATTAACAATAACCCAATAAACTCCATAATGCCTCCTAGTAATTCTAAGAAATATCAACTCATGTTACTATCCCGAATTTAGGTTAGTATTCTATAAGTGTTTCCTCATCTCGATATGTAGAATGCCAGCTTCGGAAAATGTATCACCATGCTCTAGATAACCATGTTTGGAATAGAACTCTTTAACGTATGTCTGGGCATGAAGCATCACTTGTTTAATTCCTTGAGTACGAGCTTCATCTTCCAAGAATCTGAGAACCACCGAACCTACTCCGGTTCTCCTCAAAGGCCTATCAACTGCCATGCGCCCTATCCTAGCTTCATCAGGCGTATCAATTATTAGGCGACCTGTTGCCACTATTGTGTCAGACTGGTACGCAACAGCGTGAATTGCCGTATCATCAAGTTCATCGATCTCTATATCTGGAGGTACTCCCTGTTCATCCACAAAAACTTTCGTCCGTAGCAATTGCACAGCTTCTTTTTCTTCATCCGAGTCTAATATTTTTATACTTAGAGACATATCAAATAAAGCCCTATCCTATGCTAAAACAATCTACTCCCACATTATAACCTATCCATCTGGAGTCTAAGCAATCCATTAGACATAGGATATAGTTATCTCCTTGGAATTTAGTGCCACTTACAGGTATTATTGACTGAATTCATCATGGACATCACCTATTGGCTCCAAATAGCTGGAATTTGTCTCCTCGGTGCAATGTCACCGGGCCCTAGTCTTGCTTTGGTCATTGGCAATACGCTTAACGCCGGCAGGCTCTATGGTGTAACTACAAGCCTTGGTCATGCAACAGGCATAGGGTGGTGGGCATTTCTAACCGCAGTTGGAGTAGCAGAGATAATTGTAGGCAAGCCTGCAGTCTTGTCGCTTTTACAGATATCCGGAGCCTGTTTATTAGCGTATATAGGATTTAAAACAATCACTGCCAAAAATCAACTGGCAATGCAACAGAGCAATTCAACTTTAGTTTCATCTCAAGTATTATTCAAAGGCTTTGTAGAAGGTTTCCTGATATCTGTGCTAAATCCAAAAATAGCGGTGTTTTTCCTCGCAATATTTAGCCATATCATACGGACAGGTTCAAGTTGGACAGAAACCGTTGTTATAGGAATAACTGCAGCTTTAATAGATGCTTTGTGGTATATCGCAGTAGCTCTAATGTTAACAGGAACCAGCACCCTTGAAGTCAGGGAACACATTATACGCCGGATAAGTGGCGTAATCCTTATTGCCATTGCGATATATTTAATCTTTGTAATGGTTAGCGATCTTCTTTAATCCAAAACGGATTGCCAAAGGTATTTGTTATCAGGCGAACTTATATATAACGATTTTGATCTGAAGACAATAACCCAAGTATCACTGATGAAGTCCGAGGAAATACTCGCCAATTTTCGGATCATTAAGAATACTACTAGCATCTCCAGTTAGAACAACCTTGCCCCCTGCAAATATGTAACCGCGGTCTGATTTAGAAAGGGAAAGTCTTGCATTCTGTTCTACCAAAAGAACTGATATGCCACCGCTCCTCAGTTCATCAATGTTCTCTAGTATCTGCTGTTGGTATCTTGGAGACAAAGCCGCAGTGGGTTCGTCCAGAAGCAAAAGAGTAGGATCAGAAATCAGCGCTCTGGATATCGCCAACATTTGTCTCTCTCCTCCAGACAGCGAAGCTGCAAGATCATTCATACGAGGCTCCAAATCAGGAAACATATTACATGCCCTATCTATGCATTCCACGAGTTTCCTTGATCTCAGTTGAATACCTCCCATTTGCAAATTCTCACGGACTGACAAAGATGGAAACACATTGTCTACCTGGGGTACATATGCGATGCCGCGTTTAACTAACCTGTCAGAACGCCATCCAGATACGTCCGTACCATTATGGGTAACTATACCTTGCTTATGAGTAGCGAGGCCGAAAAGTACCTTGAGGAATGTAGATTTCCCACACCCATTTGGTCCAATTATAGTCACAAATTCACCTTTATTAACGGTCAAGTCAATTCCGTTCAAAATCTGAACGGAACCATACCCTCCCTCAAGGCCTGTAACTTCTAGAACTGTATTCATTCTTGCTCCTTACCTGGATTCCCCAAGTAAGCTTCTATCACATCTCGGCTCTGCCTAATTTGATCTGGGCTTCCTTCCAACAAAATATGACCTGCATCCATCACTATAATCCGATCAACGTCACGGCGGAGAATAAAATCCATGTTGTGTTCAATAACCAACATACCTATACCTTTGTCAGATGTTAGTCCACGTAAGTTTTGAAAAATTCTTTCTGCAAGTGGCCCAGCTACACCAGCAACTGGTTCATCAAGCAGTAAGAATCTAGGGGAGCTCATAAGAGCCCTTCCAATGTCTACGAGCTTGCTTTGACCACCTGACAACTCACTGGCAAGGTTGTGTGCTATATGAGATGCCTCAAGTAAGTCGAGCACGCCATAAGCATCGGCAAGCCTCTTTTGCTCAGCAACACGCGATCTAGGCATGAGTAAAGCTGATATGGCATTTGGAGAAAATTGATGACGCGGGGGAACCATAAGGTTCTCAATAACAGTCATTTCCCGCCATAGCCAAGTATGCTGGAATGTTCTTGTGAGACCCAACGCCTGTATCTGGTCAGGTCTCAGACCTGTAGCGTTTTTGCCAAGTATTTCTATATGTCCAGCAGTAATTTCAAGCAAGCCAGAAATGCAGTTAAATGTAGTAGTTTTTCCACAGCCATTAGGTCCTATTAATCCAACAAATTCACCTTCACCTACTTGAAAAGAGATATTATCGACCGCAGTAAGCCCGCCAAAATCTTTTGTTAGTCCTGATACTTGAAGTGCTGGAGTTGTCATAATTATTTGACCGGTTCCTCTCTACCAACGTTCGCACCTAAATCAATAGGTCGTTTTAGCCTGCTGGGAACTTCAGGTAATAACCCTTTTGAAGATGCAAGCAATGACCCCACAATAACAACCCCTATCAAAGCCAATTTCAAATGAGTTAACGATAGTAAAACATTATCATTAGGGAAAATCTCGGCAATAGATCTAGTTGACCAGATAACACCTCCCAAATCTACTACCAACCATGAGAATGCGCTATCTAAATATGAAGTTATACTGTGGAATGCAAGGTCCGCTCCGCCCCTTGATACAACCATAACGTTGAACAAAAATTCAACGATAACAATCACAAAAGCACCTATAATCATACCTTTATTGTTTCCCCGCCCCCCAACAATGAATGCCGCCCAAATCAGAAAAGTGGATCGAACCGGATTCATGAAATCTGGCCAAACACTTGTGTTCAACCAAGCCCAGAGAGCACCAGCAAGTGCCGCTGTGGCAGCACCCAGAGCAAGGCTAGCGGCCTTGTGGGTCAAAATATTGTGCCCATGATGTTGGCTGACAACCTCGTCTTCTCTAATTGAACGAAGAATTCTTCCCCAGGGGGAGGCAAGTAGGGTATCCAACAGAAACCAGATCACTAGAATAGAGATAATAGCCAATATGGCCAAGAAAACCACATATGGAGCTGGCCCATCAAGTCCAAGTAAATTACCGAATCCTTGAGATGCACTATTACTCCACCATCCCTCAAGTGGGCGAGGGTATTGCGATATGCCTATTGCTGAAGTAACAGTACCTGCTCGAAGCAAGGGCTCAGCTTGAAGCGAAATACGCAGCATCTCCCCAAGTGAAATAGTTACAATTGCAAAATAATCCATCCTTAGTCTGGCAGTCGGATAGGCTAGTAGCCATCCTGCTAAACCCGATACAAATATAGCCACGAGTGTAGCTTTCCAGGGTGCCCAACCATAGCCATTTGTCTCCACAGGAGCAGATAATAAGCCAACAATCACAGCTCCCAGCCCGACGAAAAATATGATCCCAAAGTTGGTCATACCAGTAAATCCGGTATGAAGATTGAGGGAGAAGGCAGCTAAGCCAAAAATGCCAACCAACGCTATAATACGAGCCACCTGGAGAACTTTTGTAAGATTACTAACGCTGGGAAGAAACCATACTATACCGACTAGGAACAGCAACAGAATAGCAAACATTATCCATGAGCCGCGTTCGGTGTCTCTATCTATACGTATCCATTTTGGAAATGAAACCCGTATGAATGACGTATAGGTTGTAACATATATAGGCAATGACTTAGTCCTTGATAATAAAACATTGGCATAGGTTGCAGGCAGAAACACAGCTATATTAATCATCTTACTGAATGCTTCTATTACCCTGTCTTTCAATTCATTGAATCGATCGATGTAGTCTGAAGCCGATGACAGAAATATGGAAAAACCATTGGGTGGTTTCAAAATATCTGACCCTGCCCCATTACCCTTAGCATGTTGTTTACTCCTGCGTTTCCTAATCCTCTCAATGTTCCAGTTCTCAACTGCAGAACCAATACCCCTGGGTGCTAATAATAGAAGGCCCACTAAAAATATAAACGGCATAACTTCTGCAAACCCACTAGCGGTAGGACGATCTAATGCATTACCTGCTCCAATTAGTACAGGCTCTGACGCAGCACGTAAAAGGCCTACAATTAGAGCCCCAATAATGACACCGGACATAGACCCAATAGTACCCAGCACTATAACAGCGAATGCTGGCAACAATAGCGCAAGACCCAGTTCAGGATTGATTGGTAAAATAGCAGCTAGAAGAGCTCCGCCAAGGCCTGATATTCCTGCAGACACAAATGCGGTGCTTCCATGAATGCGTTCTACATGTATTCCGCTTGAAGCCGCTAAATCGGGATTATCAGCAACTGCCCTCATTTGCCTGCCAAATCTAGTACGATGCATGATGATCAATAACAATATAACCGCACTGAATATACCGACAACGAGGGCAACTTTCGAGTAGGCAAATCCATACGGGTTCACGCTCTCGGCCAACCTTATCAAGGGAGCATCAACATGGTCACCCAGACTAACTTGTAGGCGTTGTGTAGGCACATCCAAAGTCGATGTAGCAAGCCTCCAATCACGATCAGGCACAAACCTGAAGGTAGCGGCACTAAAGCGCATAAATAATATAGCCCGCAATACCATAGAAACGCCCAGCGATGCTATCATCATGACCTGTGGAGTAGCCATCTTATTACGCAGTTTTCGAAACACCACTCTATCAACAAACAGTCCAACGAACCCAGTAATGAAGAATGCTCCGACTCCGGAAACAATCAAGAGATCCCAATCAAACACGCCGTCTTTAGGTGCATTAGATATCGGAAAGAATGTGTCTGACCACATTAAGGTAAGCGCAACATAAGATCCGAAAAGCATCATTTCAGCTTGGGCAAAATTAGCGAAACGTTGAACCTTATATGTGAGAGTTAGTCCAATTGCTATACTGAGATAAACCGCTGCCCAGTAGAGGCCACTCATCCCTATGGATGAAAGGTTGAAATTCATTCTTGCCGATCTGTCTAGTCCAGTTAAGACAACTTCAAGAACTACAAAGCTCAACAGGGCCACTATGACAGGAGATAAGATAACAATAACGCTCTTCCATCCAGGCTTTGAGTTATTAAGAACTATGCGAAGGAGAAATAGTCCGCCTGCCATCATTTCAAACGACAGTGCCAGCCACTTTATCTGACCTGTAAAAAGTCCAGACCATACAACTAGACCGGCTCCATGAATCAATCCAATATAAGAGTCTAGTAGGAGAAGTACACCAAGCACCAATTGGCGAAGCCACGATGGGCTAGTAGTCCAGCGTCGCCATATTTCATTCAAGGGCAACCTCGTATGTTCAACCCCAAACTCCCATCTTGAATTCTATGTTAATTGGTCTGCAATAACATTAAGTGAAACTGCAGACCAATTCATTAATCAGATCCTCTAATTCTGAGGGGCATTAATTAGTATCGGCAACCCCACCATCAGCAGTCCAAATACGTGGGCAAGAGAAATCTTCCCCGTCAAACTGGCATACCTCATAACCTGTCCCAAGAACATCTCCAGCTGCA
>CEUS01008107.1_pt1 | contig 10074 bp, 8 predicted proteins | sample 427031 | NCBI WGS metagenome assembly CEUS01 (sample SAMEA2622837, study PRJEB7988) | marine metagenome | biome: marine biome (ENVO:00000447); feature: marine epipelagic mixed layer (ENVO:xxxxxxxxx); material: "saline water (ENVO:00002010), including plankton (ENVO:xxxxxxxx)" | depth 140 m | reverse complement strand
TATCTGGAAGGCCATTGAATTCACGGGCATTGGAAGTAATCAGTCTCGCATACGAGCAAACAGGTGGGAAAACTCCTATTGTTGGCGTCGGAGGGATCGACTCCAAGGACTCTGCATGGGAAGCCATAATTTCCGGGGCATCGCTAATACAGATTTATTCGGCCTTAGTATTCAATGGGCCTTCAGTCGTTTCTTCCATTGTGAAGGGACTAAAGAAGAGGGTGAAGGAGTCCGGATTTACGTCAATTTCCGAAGCTGTGGGGTACAAACACATTTAGAGAATGGCCGGTAGTACAGTACGTGGCTGGAACTAGGACTACTCGTCTAGGCATAGTTTTCGCCGCATCAGTATCAGCATTGGCATTGATGATGGCTACGGTAGATCCACAGGTTCAGTATTCCGTTGATGAATTGATGAATGACCCATCCTCATTCCAAGACAGGGAGATTTTTGTCAGAGGCGTTGTTTCCCCAGGGTCGGTAAATCATGATTCATTGACCTTCCAATTGGATGGCTTGACTCATGAAATAATTGTGGACTTCGAATACTCAGCAGTTCCAGACGGTTTCAGTGAAGGTAGGACAATTGCTGTAAGGGGAACATTGGAATTTGTGGATGGGGTTTGGACTATTTTATCGCACGAGATTCAAACTGGCTGTCCTTCAAAGTATGAAGCATGATCACTGGTCAGATTCATAGGTGCGTGCCACACGGTTGCTCCGGGCTAGGGGGGGAGTTGACGTGCTCTGTTATTCACAAATCGTCGAAAATGGTGACCCGAAGTCCGAGGGCGGCGCAGACGAGCCTCTGGGAAAGCACCGGTTGACGTCGATGTCTCGCCCCCAAGAGATCCAGGTTGGCGGGATTAAATTCCGGAGGGAATTGATGAGCGTCTCACGCCCGGGAACCAGGTCAGGCGCGGAAGCGAGCAACCCGACCGGGGATGCTGGATGCCTTGGGAATGCGGGATGGAGGAGATTGGTGCCCATGTCCCATTGGTGACGAGCGTCCACCGAGGACGTGCCCACTAGTCATCATCTGGATGGTAATCTATCAGAATTCGGACTGTTTCATCGTTGATGCCAGCAAGGCCCGAATTCGAGCACCGAATAAGTAGCTCCTTCCAACCCTTATGATCTAAAATTGCAATAGATGACAGAGCTCTTGCTTCTTCATGGCGACCCATGTTTGCCAATTCGATGGAACGCCAAAATGCAATTTCGGGTATTTCCATATTATTGCTAGATTCATCAAAAGTTTCTTCTCCAAGACTCGTATATGCACGGTGCAATTCGAGAAGCCTGGTAATTTCAGTAAGTGGTTCTGGGTGATCATCGACTCTAATATCTACGATTGTTTCCAACCATGGTTTGGCATTTGGTTCTGCAGACACAACCAAAATCCTGGCTGATTGCATGCCCCTTATGTCGCCGCCATCTAACTCTGCGGCGTATAGGGCGGCAAGCATCCTATCAGCCAAATCCCCATGAAAATTTGTGAATTCATCATGCATCGACTGCCAAACAGTAGAATTCCACATCATGTTAGCTTGACATGCGAAGTTTTCCCCCACAATGTGACCTGACTCGGGTATTGTTTCAGATCCTGTGTGCACTGCTACTGTTCCGCTAGAATCAATCATCGCAACCTGTCTAATTTCAGGATTTTCGTCCATTGATAGCCGTAATTCTAGCGCATCAACAGCACTACTCCCCTTACCCATCTCATTTATTCCAAGTGGACCATGATCTATGAGGGCCATTGCTTGCGTGGCAACCGCTCCAACACCGGCCTTCGCCCAGCAAACGACTCCAGCAGAAAACCAATGGGATTGTACTGCTACTCCTAGATCGCCGGTGTTAGGGCATCTTGCTACTATTGAATATGTCAATTTCATCGCCTATATTGTAGTGTAATCTAAGCCGCCCATTAAACAAACAATCCGGAAGTGCACTTCCGATACAGGCTGGACGGAGAGCCGCTGACCCTTCTTCAACAGCGGCATTCCATCCAAATCCCCATTAGCACGTAGTTCTGGAAGGCCTATGCATTCAAGACCAGAAACTGCCTCAATATCTACCATCATCCATCTCGGGTTGTCTGGTGTTGCCTTTGAGTCAAAATACTTTGAATTGGAGTCCTGTGCAGTGAAATCTGGATATGCCTCCTTGCATACTCTAGCCACTCCAGCAACGTGTGGCGGTTTGCAATTAGAGTGGTAGAACAGAACCATATCGCCGATCTTCATTTTATCCCTCATGATGTTCCTAGCTTGGTAATTCCTAACTCCGTCCCAGTGGGTATTTCCATCAGCAACCAATTGATCCCATGGGTATACGTGGGGCTCACTTTTCATCAGCCAATAATTAGTCATGGCTCTGGGCAATAGTACCGGCCAATCAACATAACGTCAGGTAGTTACCATGCGTCTTTGGACTGCCCATAGGCTAGTGATGCGTCAATAGTGGCTCTCTCGTCAGTCGAAGTACGGATATTTAGCCCGGCTGTCTTGACCATTGCACTCATACCTCCAGTCAATCCAAGATTAGATGTAACCATGAACGAGTATATCGCTGGAAGAAGGAGGAGTGCTGATAACGCTGCAATGATCAGCAGTATGATAATTACAGTGACGAAAGGTGTGATTGCTTCTATTGGAATACCATAAGCACATGTTAAGCCTGCTGCAGTAACAGTAGTTGCTTCGAAAAGGCTCATCCCTGTGCTGGCGCATGATGTTCTGATGGCTTCTATCGAACCACCGAGTTCCTTAACTCGATTGGCTATATGTATTGAGAAGTCTATCCCTACACCAACTAATATTGACCCTATCATCACTGTTACGAGTGATAAGGAGACTCCCCCGGAGTCCATAACTAGCCATTGCATTGCCACCGTGAACCCGACAGGTACAGTAGTTAGTAGGGCATATCTGATGTCCCTGAAAACGAGAGCCAGGGTCAAGATTGTGAATCCTAGAGCGAATGCCAGAGATGTCCATTGGGAATCTACAATTAGGTTGTTGACTTCAATAGTAACCGAAGCCACCCCAATCAATCGATCTCCCAGTACGTCAATAGGATTCGCTGAATCACCCGCTGCCTTCGCCCAGTTATTGATCTGGATAGCGGTTTTCTCTGTTCCTTTGACATCCATGAATGGCATATCAATGTAGATCAGGGTCCTCTGGTAATCTGGAGAAATAAACAACTCCCTCATTTCCTCTGTCATGCTGTTATAGAAAACGTAGAGTAGGAAATTCTGCACTTGTCTGCCGCCATCGTCCTCTTGAGCGTCAAGGGTATCTAGAATTGTCCAGAACGATACATTGCCGGACTGCTCACGGTCAAATATTAGCTCAGCGACTTCCTTAATTGGTTCAGGAAGAGGTGTATCGTCAATGATGTCATTTATGGGAGAACCTGAGACGTTCACCCCCACAGCTATTGCCTTCATGAGGAATACTATGGATACGGCTGTTGCGTTTTCTACATCATTACATCTTGTCTCGAGGTTCTCTATACCCTCAAGGTTGGCGTATGGGTGATCTGCGGTGATTGAGCCAATCCCAATCTCTGGTTCAGCACGAATATCAGCTTCAACTAGAAGAAATCCGGGCTGACCGGCTTCGAATTCCTGAGAGTATACGTCCATCTTCTGGACGGCTTCAACCTCGTTTGGTGCCATCTTAAGAAGATCGATATTCTCCTCTACGTTTTGCCTATTGTATCCTGCAGATACCAGCATGAGTGTTAGGAATATTGCAAGAGTGATTCGAGACCATTTGACGGGCATATTAACGGCTGCAACGAACACCTTAGGAGGAGGGTGAGAGGGTTTCTTAAGATCGAGGAGGATTGTGAGGTTTGGTACCATTACCATGGTCATAATATAGACTACGACTATGCCTCCGGCCAATGCCCAACCAACTGTTTGTATCGGTTTCATAGGGGCAAACGTGAGTGAAATGAAACCGATAATTGTAGTCATTGCAGAAAGAAAGACAGCTCTACCAGTTGAGTTTAGGGCGACTGCCATCTTTTCGTGAGGGGTACCCTTAGACTCCGCGTATCTGTTAGTAATATGCAAACCATATGATACCCCGAGTGCCAGGACAATAGGGCCAACTAAGATCACAGTCATGGTAACTTCGTAGTTTAGCAGGCCAATCATCCCCAATGTTACCCATACGGCACACAATGTCGGGAGGCCTGAGATTATGACAACCTTAACTCCCTGAACAAATCGGATTCTACCTGTCTGCAAAAGGTCACAATGGAAAAGGAATAGGCCGAATGCGACAGCAGCGACACCTACGGGGAATACCTGCCAGAAGAGCTTGAAGGACTCTTCAGTTACTGCGTTTGTTAGTGGTGCTGGCCCAGTAAGCGTCATTCTTAGACATAGTACATTGCCTTCGTTCTCATCCCCATCACACTTTCCTTGAGCATCGGGAACCCCCCAGTTGTTTTCTTCAGCAATCAGGTCAATCTTGCCCTGTGTCTCGGTAACGATATCGCCAACGGTCTTCTCCCCAGTATCATCCGCAATACCAATGATGATGACAGCCCTATTCCATCTGAATGCCTTCTCCTCAGTAGCAGTACCAACGTCTCGAACTAACTTGTCTAGTGCGTTTTGAGGCATCTCCTGGAGAATTTGATCTACCCGCTGCTGCTCGTCCGGAATAGCATAGTTTCCTATCAGATCTTGTTGTGAGTCAATGGTCTCGTTGATCTCATCGGAAAGCTGCTGATTCCCTGTAGCCTCAGCAAGTCCGGAGAAGAATGCCTTTACCACGCGACCCCCGCTGGAGTTGACCTCCTTTATCACCGTAGAAATGGATAGGACGTAGATCACATCATCGAATTCACCACCGTCGTTCATTACCGGATTAATGCCCCTCTCGACTTTATCTATCTCATCAAGTATGTTTACTTGGGTGACGTTGTAGTTGTATGACTCGACGTAGATCACCATGACGTTTGTAGTCCAATCTTCTTCGACCTCTGCAATGAGGTTCTTCACGCTGTAGGGATCATCATCTGTGGGGAGATAAACCTCCAGATCGCCGTTAACGTTGAGAGCTGGCTCTTCGTTGCAGAGATCCTCATTGTCGAAGCCGTCCCTACAATCCAAGATTCCCGAGTGAGGGAGTATGAATAGGGTAAATAGCAATGAAATAGTTACGGCTAAGACTGGGAACATCGTTAGTAAGGAGGCGCTCTCAGACTCCCTAAACTTCCTCCTAATCCTGTTTGGTATCCTAGAAATTGAGCCTTGGATCATTTCAGAGTCAACGTTGCTGAGGCCCTCCCTTGCTTTGTCTAAAATCGACCCATTGGAGTCATGGTCAGATTCGGCTGGAACGTCGTTCGCCATGACTCTCCCTCTACCACGTGAAACAGCATACCTTCAACCCCTCGGCAATCCCCGCGCACTGAAGTCAATTTTCATAGACCATGGGAATGGTCAATAATGCATATCATTGCCATTTACACGGAGGCTTACTATGGGTGAACCAAAGATCAAGGATAAGCGTTGGAGCGTAGATCTAGAAAAGGCAATCCAGCGTGATCATTTTGCAGACGGATCATACGAAGAAAGGTACGCATTCGACCCTGATAGCGGTCGTGAGATATTCATTATTGATACACCTCCTCCATATCCTAGCGGAACATGGCACATAGGCGCAGTCGCACAGTACAGCATGATAGACGTAATCGCTCGTAGCCAGAGGCTCCTCGGCAAGGAAGTTAGATTCCCATGGGGGGTCGATCGTAACGGTATCAACATCGAATTTACAGTCGAGAAGAAGACTGGTCGTAAGATGAGAAGTTACGACAGGGGTGAGTTCCTGGAACTTTGCTCCGAGACTATTGAGAGCTATACACAGGCGATGCGGGAGACGGCAAAGAGGGTTGGCCTGTCGTGTGACTACCAAAACGAGTACCTGACTGACGCACCCGATTATCGCGCTGTATCACAATCGATATTTGTGGACCTCTTCAAGAGAGGCGACATAGTAGAGGATCTGCGTCCAAACATATACGATCCAGTTGAGGGAACCACGATCGCGGACGCAGAAGTTCAGAGGATAAACAGGGAGACTAACCTCTGCCACGTAATTTGGAATACTGAAGACAATGAAGAGGTAGTAATTTCGACCACTAGGCCTGAGATGATATGTGCTTGTGGTGTTGTTGTTGTACATCCAGATGACGATAGGTACTCCCACATAGTGGGCAAGAAGATTCGGTTGCCTATGCCGGTAATAGAAAGGGATGCCAGCGTCGAGATAGTGGCTCATCCGTCTGTGAAGATGGACTTCGGAAGTGGAGTGCTGATGATTTGTTCGTATGGGGACCAGAACGATGTGGCGGTATTCCGTGAGCTGGGTCTCAGCCCATTCGTGGCTATCGATCTTGACGGGAAGATGACCCCGCTATCCGGTCCATTGTCTGGTTTACCAGTAGAGGAGGCCCGGATAGAGGCAACCAAAATGCTTCAGGAAGATGGCAGGATGAAGGGGGTGGAGTTGAAGGAACAGGAGGTCCCTGTCAGCGAGAGGGGTGGCAACCCCATTGAGATAATCCTCCTCAAGGAGTGGTACGTGAGACAGACCCACGTTCTAGAAAGACTTGCAGAGCTCTCAGATATGAGTCGTTTCATACCTGAGAGGAATAGGCAGTACCTGCACGACTGGATGGACGGGATATCTATTGACTGGCCCATTAGCAGGAGAAGGTGGTACCACACCGAGGTCCCAATATGGTACTCAGAGGACGGTTCTATGATCGTCGTACCGCCTAAGGGTGTGTATGTTCAGCCATGGAGGGAGATCCCTCCCGATGGATCTGAGGTTATCGACAGGCGCTCGAAGTCAGTTTTGGGTGATTACCATTCAATGGCATCCGATCTAGGAACGCTTGTTGGGGAGGAGAAGGTATTCGACACCTGGATGGACTCATCCAACTCTAACCTCTACGTATCTGGGTACCTCAACGAGCCCGAATTGTTCGACAAGGCGTTTCCAACATCCATCAGACCCCAAGGGAAGGAGATAGTCAGGACATGGCTATACTATACTCTACTAAAGAGCGCACTACTTCTTGACAAGCCAGGTTTCCAGAACATTTGGGTCGATGGTTTGGGTATGGACCCGTGGGGCAGGAAGATGTCCAAATCTCTTGGTAACGGAATTGACGCTGACAGCGTTCTAGAGTGTGGGGCCGGAGGTCGGACCGGCTCATGGAAGATTCGCGGGGCCGACGGGAATCATGTGGTTCTGAAGGCAAACAAGATCGGCAGCGAGTGCTTCAGGCTCTGGAAGGCCTGCGATGGGCAGGTGGGTGACGATTTCCACATCAACCCAGAGGAGATAGAGACGAAGTACTACGGAGTACTAACCAAGTTGTTCAACATAGCAAGGTTTGCAAGCCAGTTCGACCCCCCAGATGATCTGGATACACCTCCACAACTGGATATTGATGACGTGTGGATCCTCTCTGAATTCGAACGAACACTATCTAGAGTAGAGAAGTCGTGGCATGAAATTGACATATACTCGGCTGCACAGGCGATCAAGTCATTTGGTACAGGAGTATTCCCCAGCCACTGGCTGGAGATGTCGAAGACGAGGCTGTATGATGGGAACTCCTCTGCATCGTGGACCCTGCATAGGATAGTCAAGGATCTAATGAGCTCATTCACCCCTATCTGCCCGTTCTTCACCCACTATCTTAGCACTACATTGTACGGCAGCAGCTCTGTTGACGTCAGGTCCTTCCCCAGGATCCCGCGATCATGCTGGTCAGACCACCAGTTCGAATCTATGATATTACTCACTGACAACATGGTTGCATTCAATTCTATGGTCTGGAAGAAGAAGAAGGAAGCAGGAATATCTCTCAAGTCCCCAATATCTGGAATTGATATACCTCAGGAGCTGCATTTATTCGGCTATACTCTAAGATCAATGCATAACATAGTCGACTGAGAGTTCTTACTCGAACCTTCCTTCTTCCGACCTGCCCAATGCTGCGGCACCGCCGCCAAGTGCTATTGCGCCACCACAAATTAACTCAACACAACCTTCTCCCACCATAGAAGCAATAATGTCGGAATCACCAGATGCGATCACTACAATGATGATAATAATGACGAATACACCAAGTAATGAGAATAACGAACTGTTCTGTTCATCATCATTGTTGACTTCAACATTATTAACGGAAGTATCATTTTCACCCCACCATAGCCCAGATGTACGTTCTTGCCCAGTTAGTTTATGACGAAGAATTCTGATTGCATGGTCCTGTTCCATTTCCTTGGACTCTAGCATTTCTCTGTCGTCCCAGTGTTCGAACTCTCCGTCGACGATAGCGTACTGAACGAACTCATCATCGTCTAAACCTAGATCCACGGTCCAGAATTTCTTAGCTCGTGTTAGTGACTCGAACATATCACCAATATTCTTTGATGGGACAGTAAAATCATCGCCATCGATGTTGTATGATATCTCTGATCCTGACCTTTGATCTGAATCCGGACTGATTTCATTAGTCTCTGGATTGTCAGATGATGATAGGCCCACTGAGTATAGGTGAGGTTCGTGGATATCTTTGTGTTTGTAGCACTTATCTGAACCGTAAAGGCTGGATGATCTGCACCCCCTTACCACGCATGGTCCACCGACAACCATGGCTTTACATTGTAATTGGTGAAATCAAGTTTGTTACGGAACTGAATGTTTATTGATTGATGTGCTGGGTCGGCCTGATTCGAAGAACTCAATCAAAAGAGACGCCATCTCCGTACCTATTCTGGATTGAGCCTCTATTGTGGACGCGGCGATGTGAGGGCTACCATGGAAGCCATCGTGTGAGAGTAGCGTGCTTTCAACAAGTGGCTCTGTTTCGAACACGTCCAGTGCGAGAGACCTGAGCATTCCGGAGCTCAATGCATCTGAAGCCGCCTGCTCATCTACTATTCCGCCCCTGGCACAGCTAACGATATGGTTGCCGCAATCGGTTCCGTCGGCACCGATCCCGGGCATAAGAGAAATCATATCCGAATTTACGAGGCCCCTAGTCTCATCGGTAAGGTTGCAGTGTACTGATATGTGGGAGCATTTTCTGAAAAGGCCTTCGACGGTGTCATGCATGGTAACTCCATCGGGTGGGTCAGATTGGTATGGGTCGTAAGCATGGATATCCATCCCGAATGATGATGCTACTTCTGCTACACCCCTAGCAATCCTGCCTAGTCCTAAGAGTCCGAGTCTTTTGCCTCCTAATTCGGTTCCCCTGAGCTCCTTCTTAGACCAGAGGCCTTGGCGGAGAGTCCGATCAGCAGTTACAATGTGCCTAGCTGAAGCGAGGAGGTGGCCCAATGTGAGTTCAACTACGCTCCTAGTAGATGCACCTGGTGTGTTGCATACGACTATCCCTAATTTGGACGCAGCATCCACGTCTATGTTGTCCACTCCCACTCCGGCCCTGCCTATGAATCGAATTCCGCCTTCATCAGTTACTGAAGCAGCAATCTGATCAGAAGGAAGCTTGGTGGCACTCCTAACAACAACGGCATCGAATTCACTGAGTGATCCGGATGAAATCTCTCTAGCATCGTGGTGCCGTAGTACTACTTCGTGGCCGGCATTCTCGAGAATTTTGACCGCTTCTTGTGACATGCCGTCGGTCACGGCTATGCGTCCCATGGTGCTACCCCGGGATTAACGTGCATCAATATTTTGAGAACCTCGTATCAGTAGTATTGAAATCGTCCACCCCCTATTGGAAGGTGAGAAACATGGGTTTTGAATTGCCAGAACTAGAATACGCGTATGACGCGCTTGAACCACACATAGACGCACTGACCATGGAGATTCACCACTCCAAGCACCACGCTGGCTACACTGCGAAACTGAATGCAGCGATCGAGGGAACCGATATGGAGGGTAAGACCATAGAAGAGCTGATTACTGATCACATGGACAACGGTGCAGTCAGGAACAATGGTGGCGGCTACTGGAACCACTCAATGTTCTGGACCACCATGGGGCCTAACGG
>CEUS01278148.1_pt1 | contig 10088 bp, 15 predicted proteins | sample 427031 | NCBI WGS metagenome assembly CEUS01 (sample SAMEA2622837, study PRJEB7988) | marine metagenome | biome: marine biome (ENVO:00000447); feature: marine epipelagic mixed layer (ENVO:xxxxxxxxx); material: "saline water (ENVO:00002010), including plankton (ENVO:xxxxxxxx)" | depth 140 m | reverse complement strand
TCAAACACTGACTTTGCTTACGCTTACGGAATGGAAGTAGGCTATAGACAAGCAATGGCGGTGCTTGAGTTAATGTCTCAGCCGCCACAAAAATCTGCTGAAGAAATAGAAGCGACCTTCAGCGAACCTATAAATAACGACTAACTATTATGGCCGAAGATACATTCACAATGGAGGACGTTGAAGCTATTGATATAGCTGAAACTCCTGAAACCGAAGCTAAAGAGGAAACTCCAAAAGCTGAGAAAACCGAAACAAAAGCTGAGAAAACCGAAACAAAAGCTGATGAAGAACCTCAACCTGAAGGGTTGAAGTCTTTTGCTGATGCTTTCAATGAGGCGTTAAAAGACGGAGAGGTTGAGCTTGAAACTAAGGAGCCTGATGAGACAGTTAAAGAACCTGAAGCTACTGCTGAGGAACCTAAAGAATCAAGATCATCTTCCGACTTTAAGAAGATTAAAGAAGAAAGAGACAACGCCAATCGTGAGCTTAACGAGCTAAAGTCTAAACTTGAAAAGCTGGATGACTCAGATGTTAACAACATCATGGAGCAGCTGAAGAGTGAGCGTGATGATCTAAGCCAGAGGCTAAAGCTAGCAGCTATAGAGCGTCACCCTAAGTTCCAGCAAGAGTTCCAATCTAAGGTGGACAGTATTGCTGAACAGGCAAAGAAAATTGTTGGTGAAGAAAATGCCTCCCGTGTTGCTGAGTTAATTCAAATGAATGAAAGTGAGTATCGGAATAACTCACTTGATGAAGTGATGGATATGCTCTCAACAACAAAGCAAGCACAGCTAGGTGCTTTGCTAACTCGAATGGACGAGGTTAAGTATGAGAGGGCAAGTGCCTTAGAGAACGCTGAGCAAACCTACCAGCAAATGATACAGGATCAGGCTGTTCAACGCGAGGCACAGCTAGCTGAAACCAACAAGCTATTTGATGGAGTGCTTGGTGAAGCTAGTAAACTTGAGGTGTTCGCCCAGCGCGACGGAGATGATGACTGGAACGGCGACGTTAAGCAGAGAGTTGATATGGCTCGTTCAATATTCAGCGGTGAGAACGACCCTAAAGAACTTGCAAGGGCGAGCCTATGGGCTGCTGCTGCACCAAAATACCGTGAGCTTCTGGTTCAACAAATAGAACTAAACCGTAGATTGAGGAAGCAGTTAGGAGATCAGGGTGAAGCGAACCCATCTGTTGACTCAAGTGGCGGTGGTGCTAAGGCTGAACCTAAAGACTTTATTACTGCTTTTAACGAGGCGATGGGAAATTAGGTTAATAGGTTCCAAGCATTCCTGTAATCCTCCCATTTGCATCGGGGCCACTTGTCTGGGTATCTAGCGTGTTTACCCACCTCCCAGAAGGAACCCTTGGCTGACTTTGGGACGCTTATAGGAACAACATAGATGCCCGTACCGCTAGGGTAGTAAATGACGCAGACGAAGAAATCTGCGTCATTTTTTGTGTACTTATGTTTTACCTTGTGGCCATGCCTGAAGAGGATTCTGTACCCACCATGAACAAGTGCTCCAGTGGCCTTTACTTGAATGCGCCACATCTTAGCTCCCTTTGTGGCAATTAAATCGTATGGCTCGCTATCGGATAAGGGAATGCACACGCCGTAGTTGAGCCTCATTAGCTCATGCGCTACGAGCATTTCGGCAGCTGCGCCGTGTATCTTGTTGTTCTTAGATGCCCCCATCCAAAATTCATTAGTCGCCCTTTTCTAGTCTGTATTCTAATTCTGATATGTAGTTTCCTAAGTCTCTTATTAACGCAGCACCTTCAGGTGTTGCTGTTGCTTCCTCCATCCCCACTGGGTTTTTTTCTGCTATCTCTTGGAATCCGTTGAGTTTCACCGCCAGACAGCCGCAGTTTACGCCTAACACGAGCAGCAGCAATAAGGTCATCAACCCTTTCATTTTTATCTTCCTTCCTTGACTGAGCCATTTGCACAGTCATGCAGTCTCCTAGCCGCTCGATTGCTTCCAATATCTTTGGAACAGCTTTCAGTGCGGCTAGGAGTTCTGTGATCATTTGTTTTCTTCGTTCGCAGCTTTAACTTTTGAACGAGCCACAGTGTATCCCATTGCTGCAAGCAATGAGCAAACTACACCGATAACCTTGTCCCAAGTTCCTGCACCTTCAGGGTCAGCTAATCCAGCAGAAACAACTACGCCAGCGATAACCGCAGCAGTTGAGAGCCAGAACTCTGTCGTTTTGTATCCCGCTTTAGGGGTGTCTTTTTTAGTATTAGCCATAATATATTGTCGTTAAGTTTTATGTGTTATCGCCGTAAAAGGTGGGGCAGCTCCCAAAGGAACCACCCCACCGTTTTAACGACGACTATTTACTGACTACGAATCAGAACGGTCGAATATGATAACCGCGCCGTCTTGAGGACGTACCGGACGGAACGCGCTCATGTAGGTAGCGTAGTGTCGGCCTAGCGAATTTTGCGGATCGTTTCCAGTAGAGGTGAATGCATTAATGCGATCACCGCCTACAACCCAATCCCATTCACCGCCATAGTTGGCAGGATCGAAGTCCAGTCCATAACCCTGTGGGCTTACCACTTCAGAAGTTAGTACGTTCGGGTTAAGAACGATAGCTGCTTCGTGAGTGGCAGTGCGCCAGTTAGGATTGATGGTGTACTTCTTGCCCTTCGTTGCGCTTGCTTCAGTGTACTGGTTTACGCGAACGAAGTTAGTTCCGTCATGTGTGAATCGTAATGGGTTCACGGTAGGAACGTGGCGGAAGTTGCCGATAACTCTGCTAGCACCCATAGCCTTTAGCAGCTGATTTGGCTCGCCGTAGCGAAGGTCAGCGCGAAGGTCAGAGTTATTGCTAGCTAGCTTGTTGCTGGCTTCCATGCCGATGATGAGCGGGAACACTGGGCCAGAATCTTCTAGGTTAATAAACCCATTAGAATCTCCCTCAGTTGCGCCGTTCTCAATCAAACGAATAGCCAATGCGTCAAGGTGTCCTTGCTCCAAATCGTCAGATGTGGTGCTAAGGGCTACACTCTCAAGAGCTGTGCCGCGAGTAGAATCAACAGTGATAGCTGCTGAAGCTCCGTCACCGGAAACAACAACTTTCTCACACTGCTTCATGTACTCAGTGATTAGTTTGTTCTCCCAAGACTTCTTGGAACGCTTAACCATTTCCTGCACATACGCGCTCAAGAACGCCTGTGGGTTGTGGTCGAACATTAAGTCAGTCGAACAGATGATTGGCCCACGAAGTTGGAACTTCTCAGGGCTGTAGGTTGTCTCGGTGAAGCCAACATTAACGTCCGTGTAGCTATTGGCACACGCACCGTAGTTGTCTGAGCTTCCAGACGACAAGGAGATTGCGCTCCATGACTCTGTATCATCAGTTGGCTGACTGTTCTCAACCGTAAAAGTGGTTTGAGTTAAGCCAGAGTTTTTATTGTATGCTCCGCGAGGAACCGCACTCAGCCATAAGGACTGCGCGGTGGCTTGGCGATGCACCGTCTGCGCCAACGATTCGGTGGCGACTTTCATTGCGTCAAAGCTGTTAGCCATGATGTATCCTTTTATTTAGGATTAATGGAAGGCTATGAGGTTGTGGCCACTCGGACACGGTGAACATAGTTCTTCCGTTCTGTTCCGGTGGCCATTCCGAAGTAGGGCCGCAGAGTTCGCCACGCTCCGTATGGCTTTAAATGTCTTTGCGATGTTTATGCACTTCGCGTGTGCAGTAGTTTTTTAACACAAAAAGCAAAACCGTCCAGTAAATATATAAATGTATTACATAAATAGTACAGTTTATGCACATAATGTTAATAACTAAAAAGCAATACGTTTGACGTACAAATGATTTACCTTTACTGTGCCCCTGTCGATGCCAAGGAGCAAGAAGGACAGCATAGTAACACTTCGAGTTGATGAGACATTAAAGCTCGATCTAAGGGATGCCAGCGAAAAGACAGGTGTTCCGGTTAGTGCTCTCATAAGGCTCTGTATTAATTCTCGACTAAAGGAGATCAAGGAGAACTATGGTGGTCAAGGAGTCAATAAATGAATCTTATGCTAACTCACCAATGCCGCATTCGGCTGAGGCTGAGAAGCAGTTGCTAGGTTGCTTAATACTGCAACCAGAGTTAATAGATGAGGCAGTTATATCGTTAAAGTCAGGGGATTTTTACGATTTAAGGCACGGGGCTTTATATGAATTAATGGTTTCCATGCGTGAAAGGCAAGTCCCTGTGGCTATGCCTTCCATCCATGAGGAATCTAAGTCATTAGAAAACGGAATCACATCAATGGGCGGCATCGCTTATGTAGCTGATCTCCCCAACCAAACGCCTTCTCCAGCAATGTATCCATATTTTTTGGATATAATCAAAAAGAAGGCGAGACTCCGTAAGTATCAGAGAGGTGCTTACGGAGTCTTAAACTTACTTAACTCAACTGATCTCGACGACGAAGCTCGAATCAACGAAGCAGGAACCATCCTGACCCCACTGTTAGTTGATTCGGAGGGGGGCGAGGAAGTCACAGCAAAGGACATAGTTCGAGAGGCCATTGGCCAAATCGAAGAGGCGTTCACCCGTAAGGGAGAATGCACAGGTGTCCCTACGGGCTTCTTCGCCCTCGACAAACAAACTGGCGGGTTGCAGAAGGGCGACATGATTGTCCTAGCTGCGCGTCCTTCAATGGGTAAAACCTCCTTGGCCCTAAATATTGCCGAGCACGTCTCATGCGATAGCGGGATACCCGTCGGTTTCCTTTCCCTAGAAATGACCAGCGCATCTCTGATGAAGAGAATACTTTCCTCCCGCGCAAATGTTAACGGTCATAAGTTAATGAATGGAACATTAAGTTCCGACGACATACAAAAGCTGACGGTAGCTTCAGCAAGCGTGGCACAAGCCCCGTTACATATCAACGACAGGTCTGCGCTCAGCATAACGGAGATGGCTGGGGTTTGTAGACGGATGGTACTAAAGCATGGTGCTGAGCTACTAATCATAGACTACCTCCAGCTGCTACAGGCGAAAGCGGAATCCCGTACTCAAGAAGTCTCGCGTATCTCCAGCGCAATAAAGTCTGTGGCGAAGGAGCTGGGTGTTCCTGTCCTAATACTTTCACAGCTCTCACGAAATGTGGAAGCACAGGACAGAATGCCCAGATTAAGTGATTTAAGAGATTCTGGTGCGATTGAACAGGATGCAGATTTAGTTCTATTCCTTAGTAGGGATAGTGGAACAACCTTAACCAAACTTGACATCGCTAAACATCGCACTGGCCCTACTGGAGTGGTGGAACTTGAGTGGGAACCAAGCCTAACAAAATACAGTAACCCTAGCTATTGGATGAAGAACGATGCCCAACCCGATCCAGCATGACTACGATGAATACTTTCGACTCAACGGACATCCTCATCCGTGGGATAGGACACGTCCCAGCGTTCAAAAACAAAAAAATAATCTGCGGGAAGAGGTTAGTGACCGCCCCAAAAGCACGGCAATGGATGGAGCTGGCTACGAAGGATATTCTCTCTCAGTTGAAATCCTTGTATCAGACAGAAGGAGACGCGACCTCGACGGAGCTTTGGCGACAATCTGCGATGTCATCGTGGCCGTCGGACGACAACTGGCAGCAGATACCGATGATAACAGTGAAGGTAAGAAGAGTGGAAAAGGGGGATGAAGGAGCAATTATAACTTTAACAAAAATTTCTCCCGTGTAGGGAGGATAAACAAAACAGAAAATAAACAGAAATAAACTATGTCAGAACATCAAAATATTAGATTGGATGGAGTAGAGCTTCAATGGGCTAAACTCCATGAACCCTCCGAAATGAGCAACAAGTACACCGTTAACGTAATCAAGTTAACTGATGCTCAAGTCAAGGAGCTAAAGGCCGCTGGGCTTTCCGTAAAGCACGGTAAAGACAAGCAAACGCCTGACCCTGAAGTTGGCAACTACATCGCCCCTTCGGCTCAGAACCCAGTAATGGTGGTAGACTCAATGAAGAAGTCTATTGAAGGTGAGGAGTTAGCTAAAGTAGGTAACGGGACGATTGCTAACGTAATCATTCGACCATACGACTGGACGTTCAAGAACAAGAAGGGCGTTGGGTGCGGCCTTCAGGGAATCCAAATAGTTCAACTCAAAGAATATCGCGGGGCAGCTGATATGTTTGAGGCTCAGGAAGGCGGATACGTTCGTCCTGAGCTAGCACAGGCAACCGTCGCGGAAGATGACGTTGCCTTCTAGTGGATGATTTTGGAGCACGACGGCTAGTTGCGGCGATCATTGAGCAAGCAATACATGATCGTCGCCTAGCCCTCTCTCTAAAATTAATAGATGAGGAAGGCGAAAGGTTGAGGAAACTCAAATCACCAGAAGTAGAATTAATTATGAACCTCCAAACATTCTTTAATGGTGGAGGTTTGGAAAGCGCACTTGAGTCAGCTGGTTTTGAGATAGACGCAAGTGCTATTAGGAGGAAGAGTTGTGAAAGAATTGAAGGACGAGAGAGGAGGTAAACCCTCCGCAAGTAGAGGAGAGGATTACGAGCTATGCAACGGCAAGCACAAGATGGAAGCTGGTTTAAAAGACACCAGCAGCGAAGCGGCTAAGGAAGGGGACAGGATACATTCTTGGCTCGAAGATGATAGCGGTATAGAGCTATCGCCTGATGAGCTTGCCTTAGCTAAGGAGATGGAGAGTCAAAGGACTGACATCATGGATTTAGTCTTTCCTGACTGGAGAGATAACCCACCAAAAACAATTATCAAAGAAGAACGCCTGTGGTATCGGGGCAATAGGTACTCAGGGAAGGCTGATTATGTGGCTATAGACGGTAAAATTGCCCTTATTGTGGACTATAAATGCGGCAGAATACCTGTCACTCATGCCCGTGATAATGGGCAAATGAGGTGGAATGTAGCCTTATTAGACTGTAAATACGCCTTTGACACTGTTGTTGTGGCTCTTATCCAGCCTAGATGCGGTACTCCAACCATACATACCTACGATAAGAAGGGTATTAAACGGTGCAGAAGTAAGGTCACTGCTACTTTACGCAAGATGGAAGGGGGGAATCCACCCTTGAGAGCGGGTGAGAAGCAATGTAAATACTGCAAAGCAAAGAGTTTTTGCCCTGAGTTAGCTAAGAAACAGGATGCAGTGGTTAAAGTTAAGGACGCATCACAGCTAACGACAGGACAGCTAGCTGAATTGCTAACTATTCTTCCAGCTATTGAAGCTAAATGTAAGGCGATCAAAGCCCACGCAAAAGAATTATTACTCGATAATCCTACTTCTATAGCAGGATGGCAGCTTACCAATCCTAACCCTACCCGATCCATAGCTAACCCTAAGTCAGCGTACCAAAAGCTAGAGGATGAAAGCCTGATAGACGCTGAAGGATTCCTGTCCAGCTGTTCAGTCAGCATGACAAAGCTGCAACATGAGGTAGTTGAGCACACTGGGATGGGGCCGTCAGAGGCTAAGAGGATGATTAATACTGTGCTGGGTGATTCAATGGTGGAGAAGCAGCGTGAACCCTCAATCAAGAAGGCTGACTAATGGCTAAGAGATTCACCAGCACAGAGAAGTGGGACAAGGTTTGGTTCCAAGAACTGCCAGTAAGATTGAAATGCTTATGGCAATATATGACGGATCGCTGCGACCACGCAGGGGTCTGGGAGGAGAACTATCGGCTAGCTAGCTTTTGCATCGGGGAGGAGGTCACTTCGGATGATCTCTCGGCTTTTAAGGAAAGGGTTCAGGTGCTTGATGATAACAAGGTTTGGCTTACGGGATTTGTAGAGTTTCAGTACGGAGAACTAAACCCAAAGGTTAACTGCCATAAATCAGCTATTAAGCTACTTGAGAAACACAATCTCTCAGTAAAACAGAAGGATTCATCAACCCTTGAGGAACCCTTGACCAAGGGTTGCCCAAGGGATATGGATATGGATAAGGATAAGGATACTAAATTAGCTACTAGATTATCTAAGTCTTGGAAGCCTAATGAGTCTCATAAGTCTTATTGTGCTGAGAAGGGCTTGGACTTTGAAGCAGCTATTGAATGCTTTAAGGATTGGGCGTTCAACTCCCCTCAGAAGTATCTGGACTGGGATCGCACATTCCATACAGCTTTAAAGAATTGGATACCTGAGAAACTACCTAAAACCGCTGGCAACAACTATGGGCCTAGCGGTCTGAGAAAGGAAGTCATCAGACCATGAGTTCACAGGAGCCACGGCGTATCTCAGCGGCAACCTCCTTGCAGCGCGAGAGCGTTGTTTCTAGCCGTAGTCGTGGCTCCTCTCATTTGGATGCGAACACACCCAGAGGGCGTGACGCAATCCGATGGGCACGGAAAGGGGCAATAGCCTTTCTCCGTGCCTACCCAACTTTAAGGTTAGCTGAGACTGACCAAGATGAACCCGCTGATATTGACGGAATCCTTTACTCAATGATGGATACCTTCAATACCATTAAAGGTGTCTTAGAGATAAAGACCCGATATATGACACATGAGAAGTTAATGGGGCCGTACAATGGAGAATGGTTAATCACCAAGAACAAGATAGACAGAGGCATAGCCACAGCTAAAAGCCTTAAATGCCCGTTCATAGGGTTAATGGTCTTACCAAACTCAATGCTAGCTCTAAGCAGACTGATAGCTGACAAGGACGGCAACATCATGTGCAAGATGAGAGAGGAAGTAACAGAAACAAGTGCCTCCGTTAATGGAGGAAAGATGACAGGACTAAATGCTTTCATCCAAATGGATGACGCTAAACAATTCAAATTATGACTACGACAAAAGAAAAACCAAATGTAATAGAACGACACCTAGAGAAGTGTCTGAGTGATGTGTGCGATATAACAGGTGTTCAGAGCCATGAGATTATGTCTAGGCAGAGGGGCTTCAGTTATATCTGTGACGCAAGGTTCCTAGTTTACTGCGCCCTGAAAGCACATGAACTAGACCCTCCATTCACCCAGATCGGAAGAATAATGGGCAGAGATCACGGGGCTATAATGAACGGGATAAAACAAATCAAGAACAGAGCTTCTTACTGTAAGAAGATGAAAGCTAAGGTAAAAGCTCTAAGAGAACGAGGGCACAGGATATGACTAGAACACCAGATCAAATACGGGATCACGCCGTTAAATGCTTCAATCAAGTAGCACCACCTAAGTATGACGATGGCCAAGCTAGGAAGGAAGTAACCGATAACCTAGACAAACACCCCGATCTTATCAGTGCTCTCAGGGAGGAGCTGATAGATGGCTGGTTCTATCTACACTCCCTAGCCCAACAGATAGATGATAAAGACAGCAGGATTGCTGAGCTGGAACACCAACTGGAACGGTACAAAGAGATAGCTAAGAGATAAATTTCACATCGGAGAAAACCCCCTGATACACGAAACTAAATGTCTAAAATGTCCCTAATTATAGATATATTACTGGCATTATTCTTCCTAGTTTTGTCGATCAAACTAGCCCTATTATGAGCGACAACAGTAATAGCCAATCACGGGTGATCAGCGACCCTGTCACAACCCAGCACCATTGCGGAGGGATAGGCTACAAGGCTGGCCATTGCTTCAAATGCGGTGAATACATGGGGGTGGATAAACCAACCAACGCAGACATGGCAAAAGAACTGCCAGAACTTCTATCCCGCCCCTACGGCAAAAAACTCTCAGACCTCAGAAACTGGGACAACATATGAGCGACAAACCAATTAGCCAATCAAAACCGGAGTACAACAGGAAAGCATGGATAAACCACGCCAACAGATTCCTCCTAGACAGAACAATGCCCAGCTCCGCCTTAGACAGCGCGTACATAGCCCTCCGGTCTACTGACCCTATCCTAGCAGGAAAATGCCGTGAGGAGGCTGCTAGGCGGCATAAACGGCAACCTAAGTTCTAGGTCAGATTGAACTTTCTTCACAACAGCTCTTAACAAGTAACTCATGGGTGGTAGGATGGGGAAAATGAGGGTTAGGATTCCGAAAGCTAAGGGGCAGCTTTTAGTCGTAGATTGGCTGGATGCTTGTGGCTATATCAACGAAGATTTAGAAGA
>CEUS01009708.1_pt1 | contig 10088 bp, 12 predicted proteins | sample 427031 | NCBI WGS metagenome assembly CEUS01 (sample SAMEA2622837, study PRJEB7988) | marine metagenome | biome: marine biome (ENVO:00000447); feature: marine epipelagic mixed layer (ENVO:xxxxxxxxx); material: "saline water (ENVO:00002010), including plankton (ENVO:xxxxxxxx)" | depth 140 m | reverse complement strand
CCATAAAAAATAACTTATGGCTATTCAATATTTGAAAAAAGGAATTGATGAACAAGAAAGATCTACTGAAGATAACAAAGTTAAAAATATTGTAGAAGAAACATTAAAAAAAATTGAGCAAAGAGGTGATCTATGTATAAGAGAATTATCAGAAAAATTTGATAACTATTCGCCAAAGAGTTTTAAGTTATCAAATTCTGAGATTCAAAATTTAATCAGTCAAGTATCAGAAGATGACATTGAAGATATCAAATTTGCTCAAAAGCAAATTAGACAATTTGCTGAAGCCCAGCTCTCAACATTAAAAGAATTAGAAGTTGAAACATTGTCAGGAGTTATATTAGGGCACAAAAACATTCCAGTGCAATCAGTTGGCTGTTATGTTCCTGCAGGAAAATTTCCTATGGTAGCATCTGCGCACATGTCTGTAGTAACAGCATCTGTTGCCGGTGTCCCTCGAATAGCAGCGACCACTTCTCCCTTTCAAGGAAAACCTAATCCAGCGGTTATTGCAGCTATGTATTTAGGCGGTGCCCACGAAATATATGTATTAGGAGGTATGCAAGGCATAGGAGCAATGGCAATCGGAACTGAAACAATCAAACCTGTTGATATGCTTGTTGGTCCTGGTAACGCCTATGTTGCGGAAGCTAAAAGGCAATTATTTGGAAAAGTGGGAATTGATTTATTTGCTGGACCAACGGAAACGATGGTTATAGCGGATGATACCGTAGATGGAGAATTATGTGCTACTGATCTTTTAGGTCAGGCTGAACATGGTTATAATTCACCAGCAGTTCTAATTACAAATTCAAAAAATTTAGCAGTATCTACACTTTCAGAGATTGAAAGAATTCTTGAAATTTTACCAACTAAAGAAACAGCACGTATAAGTTGGAGAGATTATGGCGAAGTTATACTTTGTGATTCGTATGAAGAAATGCTTGATAAGGCAAATGAAATAGCCTCGGAGCATGTGCAAGTAATGACTAAAAAAGATGATTGGTTTTTAGAACATATGAAATCTTACGGTGCATTATTTCTTGGGCCAAGAACTAACGTAGCAAATGGCGATAAAGTTATTGGAACAAACCATACCTTACCCACTAAAAAAGCTGGGCGATACACAGGAGGATTATGGGTGGGCAAATTCATCAAAACGCATACATATCAAAAAGTTTTAACAGATGAAGCTGCTACATTAATTGGTGAGTATGGTTCTAGACTATCTCATTTAGAAGGATTTCTAGGTCATGCTGAACAATGCAACATACGTCTAAGACGCTATGGTGGAAGAAATATAGAATATGCTAAAGCTGCAAAAAAAATGAAAAACTGACAAATTTAAATGCGTCAATTACGTCACTTGCTAAAACAAAGTTAATTAAATACAATTTTATTTATTCTTTTTATGAAAAAATTTATTTTCATTATTCCAATTATATTTTTTTTTTGGATAGTTATGGAAATATATTGTCGTTTACCAAATAAGCTAGATATAATTAAAATTAATGCACCTATAAAAACGCAAACAATGATCTTGTTATTTCATGGGTCAAATGATCATAAAAATCTGGAGTTAGAAGCAATAGCAGACAAATACTCAACATATTATAACTCTCATAGAAATATAGAAGTGATAAATTATGATTGGTCATATGCTTCTAGCTATTTAAAAGCATCTGCTAATGCAATTAAAATTGGAAATGTCTTAGGTTTAGAAATATCTAATTTAAAAGAATTAAAAAATATTCATATAATAGCGCATAGCGCAGGTTCTTTCATCGCAGAATCTTTTTGTCAGTCCTATAAAAACAATGATGGTGTTGCACATATTGAAACCACTTTTCTTGATCCTTTTAATCTTCGTGGTTTATCTGATTTTAATTATGGTGCTCGTACCCATGGTAAATGTGCAGATTTTGCTTCATCAATAATTAACACAGATGATCAGGCTCCAACAACTAACTCAATATTAGAAAACGCATGGAATATTGATGTAACAAATATTGATAGACCAAAATATTTTAAAAGAACAGGTCATTATTTTCCACCTTTATTTTATTTATTATCAATGAATGAAGATACTTTTAAAATGAGAATAAAGAATCACAATGATTATCCTAGAGGAGGTCTATTAAGGGCAAGAAATTAAATTTATAATAAATTTAAGATATCTTCAGGCGGCCTACCAATCACCGCTTTATCACCTTTTACAAATATAGGTCTTTGTAATAATTTAGGAAATTTAATTAAAAACTCTATTAATTTATCATCACTTAAATTTTCATCTTTAAGATTATGATTTTTATATTCATCCTCTCCAGTTCTCAAAATATCCCTAACTTCCAATTTTAGTTTTGAAAGTAGTTTGTAAACTTCTTTTTTAGATAATTGAGTTTCTAAATAGTATATAATAGTAGGTTCAATATTTTTACTTTTAATAATTTCCAATGCTTGTCGCGATTTACTACACTTAGGATTATGATAAATTATAACTTCTTTGTTCATTAGGTAAGAAATTTTCTTATTTCAAATCTCCTTTTGAGCGCATTTCTTTTCGAATATTAGTTGCAGAAATTTTATGAATTTTTTCACCTAAATCATGTTCTGTAAAAGTATAGCCCACTCCTCGTCCATAAGAAATATCAATAATATTTGGAACCTTTAGGACTATATATTCTTTTCCTTCAGTGTAGCCATGTGTTGCTAGTCCAGCAATAATATTTTTTTTTACTTCTTCAAATAGAAAAGGATTATCATCTTGCCCCTCGACACCTGCATGCACTCCTCCAACATCTCTATACATAATACAAACTTGTCCAGTTTTTTCTAATGCCTTTTTAAAGAGAGCTGTATGACCATCATGCCATGGCTGCCAACGTCCAAGCATCTCAACAGTTGGTTTTTTCCAATCAAACATTTGTAATTTTGTCCGCTAGTTTTTCTATTTCTTCATCATTTAAAAATGACGTTATATGGAAATCTGGATTTTTTGGATTTTCAAACATCTTGTTTGTATCATCAAACTTTTTACTATTAGATAATTCATCAGCATCAAAGGGAAGATTTTCTATATCTTTCAACTGATTTAATTTTGCTGAAACAACTCTGCCCTCTTTTACTGTATCCAACCAAATTAAACAATCAGCTGCAAATGAATCTCTTACGGTGTTTGTAGGTGCAACAAAATCACAAATAACATTTCTGCCTTGAGATTTTTCAAAATCAGCAAATGTTTTCATTCTATTTGCCTGTCTTATTCTCCCTGCAATCTCAAAATCCCAGTCATTTGCATATTTCCTTACAAAATCAGCATTATACCAAGCACAATTTTTTATATGTTTTTGTAATCTTTCAGCTAACCAGGTCTTGCCTGATCCAGGAAGTCCACAAATTAATATTTTCATGAAATTATTAATAAATATTAATTTTAAACAAGCAATAAATGTTTGTATTTAGTTAAAAAAACTTTAAGAAAAACATAGCAAAACGCTACAAGAGAACAAAGATTTAATTTAGAAATAGTAAAATATGATTGCAAGAAACCCCTTTGCCGAACTAGCACAGTCTATACCAAGTCTTCTAATGCAAATGTTTGTTTTAACTATGATAGCTCTTGTGATTATAGGAACATTATTTGATATTATTCATAAAAAAAATGTAAAATATTTTTTTGAAAATGCCAAAAAAGCAAAGAAGCAGGCAAAAAAAGAATTAAGTTCTTCTAAAAAATCTTCTGTGATTTTAAAAACTGTGGCTAATGAAATTTTAACCACATCTGAATTAGGTAAAGGGAAGAGAAGAATTGCCCATTTGCTTGGAATGTATGGAACTATATTATTCTGGATTACTTCAGTGCTTATGATTTTTTGCTATACACAAGCAAATTCTATAACACCTCCATTATATCCAATTCTGTGGCATGTTGGAGCTTTAATGACTTGTATTGGAGGTTATTGGTTTTGGTTTTTTCTTAGAGTAGATGTTTCAGCGGAAGCACATCCATGGTACAGAATTATTCAAGCTGATCTATTTGTTCTATCCCTAGTTTTAACCTCAACGTTAGCTTTAATTTGGTCTTTGCTTCAATATTCAAATATTGCTGTTTGGGATACACTATTTTTTGGTCTATTTTGTCTTGCAAATATAATTCTATTTGGAGGAGTTTATTGGTCTAAGTTCGCTCATATGTTTTATAAACCAGGAGCAGCTATTCAAAAAAATTTGGCTGAAGCAGATGGATCAAGAGATAATTTACCCGAACCTTCAAATGAACCTAAGCAATTTGGTTTAGGAATAAAAAGAGAGGCCCCTAAACATTATTAATTATAAAAATGAAAACACAAATAAAAAAAATAAGGAGATAAATTAAGATGTCAACGTTTGTATATATGACGAAATGTGATGGGTGTGGTCATTGTGTTGATATATGTCCATCAGATATTATGCATATCGATCCTGTTACAAGAAGAGCTGTTAATATTGAGCCGAATATGTGCTGGGAATGCTATTCATGTGTGAAAGCTTGTCCTAACGAAGCTATTGATGCAAGAGGGTATGCTGACTTTGCTCCAATGGGGCATAGTGTAAGAGTTCTTCGTGAAGAAGAAAAGGGAACAATATCTTGGCGAATTAAATTTAGAAATGGAACGGAGAAAAATTTTGTTTCACCAATAACTACAAAACCATGGGGGAAACATATTCCTAAACTAGCTGAAGAGGATGAACCTAATCAGGCAGAAATTAATTCTCAAATTTTATATTCTGAACCAAAAGGATTAAATACTAATAAAGAATTACCCACAATAAGTAAAAGCTCTTTCAAAAAAGGAGTTTATTACTAATGCCAAAAAATAAAACAGTTTACGAAAATTGCGATATCTTAGTTGTTGGCGGAGGTATGGCAGGAACAGGAGCTGCATTTGAAGCTAGGCATTGGGGAAGAGATTTAAAAATAATTTGCGTAGAAAAAGCTAATATCGATAGAAGTGGTGCCGTTGCACAAGGTTTATATGCAATTAATTGTTATATGGGAATGCAGTGGGATGAAAATCAACCAGAAGATCATGTTCGGTACGCACGTAATGATTTAATGGGACTTGTTCGTGAAGATCTAGGCTATGATATGGCTCGCCATGTTGATTCTACTGTTCATATGTTTGATGAATGGGGTCTTCCTATGATGCGTAATAAAGAAACAGGCAGATATCAGAGAGAAGGTAAATGGCAAATAATGATCCATGGAGAAAGCTATAAGCCTATCGTTGCAGAAGCAGCAAAAAAATCGGCTGATAAAATTTATAACCGAATTATGATTACTCATCTCTTAATGGATGAGGGCAAAGATAATAGGGTTGGTGGTGCTGTTGGATTTAATATGCGCACAGGAAATTATCATGTCTTTAGAGCAAAAACAGTCATAGTAGCAGCAGGTGGTGCTTCTCATATATTTAAACCAAGAGCAGTTGGTGAAGGTATGGGTCGTACATGGTACGCACCTTGGAGTAATGGATCGGCGTATGCTTTACCAATTGCAGTTGGAGCTAAAATGACACAAATGGAAAACCGTATTGTTTTATGCAGATTTAAAGATGGTTATGGACCTGTTGGTGCATATTTTTTACATTTAAAAACATATACACAAAATGCCAACGGAGAGAATTACGAAAAAAAATGGTACGACCAAACAAAAAAATTAGTGGGAGAATATATAGATCATCATCCTACACCCACTTGTTTGCGAAACCATGCGTTCATTCAAGAAGTTATCGCTGGTGGTGGTCCGATTCATATGGTTACAAAAGAAGCATTTCAAGACCCACACTTAGAAACTATTGGATGGGAAAATTTTTTAGGGATGACCGTTGGACAAGCAGTTGTATGGGCTTCTCAGAACATAGATCCAAAATATCAAAATCCTGAATTAACTACTTCGGAACCTTACGTGATGGGTTCGCACGCTACCTGCTCGGGAGCTTGGGTAAGTGGACCTGAAGATCTTTCACCTCCTGAATACTTTTGGGGTTACAATAGAATGACTACCGTTGATGGTCTTTTTGGAGCAGGTGATACAGTTGGAGGAAGTGCACATAAATTTTCATCTGGATCTTTTACAGAGGGTCGCCTAGCAGCAAAAGCAGCTGTTAAATATATTCAAGATCAAAAAGCAGAAGGTATACAGGTAACAGATAAACAGTGTGAAAACTTCAGAGAGATTATTTACAAACCTCTTGAAAATTATAAGGTTGGAAGAAATGAAATTACAGCTGGAACAGTTTCCCCAAGTTATATTTTGCCGATTCAAGGATTGCAACGTCTGCAAAAAATAATGGATGAATATGTTGGTGGTATTTCTTTTAATTATATGACCAATGAAAATACACTCAAAAGAGGGTTGGAATTATTAGATTGGTTGCAAGAAGATTTAGAACACGTTGGAGCTGAAGATTATCATCAACTTATGCGTGCATGGGAATTAAAACACCGTGCCATTACTTCTCAATGTGTAACCGAACATACTTTATTTAGAGAAGAAACCCGATGGCCAGGATATTATTATAGAGGTGATCATATGAAATTAGATGATGAAAATTGGCATTGCTTAACAGTATCAACACGTGATCCAGAAACAGGTAAATTTACAATGGAAAAAAAGCCTGTTTATCATATTATAGATGAAGAAAAGAAAAAAGAAGCTTCTTAAAAAATATTAAAAGTAATGAGTCTTCAAGAAAAAACAGATGAAGAAATAATTAAAATTGCTAAACCTATATGGGATAATCTTATTCAATGTTCTAATAATAAAGATTACAGTGGATTCACAAAAAATTTTTCAGCACAAATGCTTTACGGTGCAAATGAAATAGAAATTGGAAAACAATGGGCTAATAATGAATTATTAGTTAATTTGTCAAATGATTCTCTTTGCCTTGGATGCTTAAGAAGAAATGAATATGTAACAATTTTATATAAGCAGAAAAGTTCAAAACTATCTGGCGAATTTTTAGGTCGACTTGTTTTGGGATTAGAAGATAATAATGTTAAAATTTTTGGAGCTACAATTTTCTAACTAAGAAATTTTACAAGTAGCAACAAATTCAGGATTAAGAAGATTTTCTTTATAATTGTATAGTAATCTTTCATTATTAAAGCTATAAATATTTCCACCTGCTTCTTCTAATATTATTTGACCTGCAGCAATGTCCCATTCAGAAGTTGGACCAAATCGAGGATAAATATCTGCAACGCCTTCTGCAATTTCACAAAGTTTTAGTGAACTCCCTTTTTGTACAATACTGTAGATCTGATAGTTTTCTTTAATCCAAGTTGTAAATTTTTCATTAGAATGAGAACGACTACCAATAACTATTATCCGTTCAGATTTTTTTTTATTATTTACATGCAATCGAATTGCTTTGTCTAATGTAGATAAATTATTTGAACAATTGATCTTATGAGAACCTTTATTTTGTTGTGCAAAGTATAAAAGAGAAAGCTCAGGAGCATAAATCACCCCTAGTATCGGTTGATTGTTATTAATTAAAGCAATATTAACTGTAAATTCTCCATTTTTATTTATAAATTCTTTAGTCCCATCTAATGGATCAACTAACCAATAGGTATTCCATTTTTTTCTTTCATCCCATTTAATTAGTGATTCTTCACTTAAAATTGGAGTTTCTTCATTTAATAACTTTAACTCTTTGGTAATAAAATTGTTTGATTGTAAATCTGCATTTGTTAAAGGTGAATTATCTTTCTTTTCCATCACTTGTAGATCACTTTTATAATGTTCCAGAATTATTTTGCCTGCTTCAATAGCAATATTTGAAACCTTAAGTATTAATTTGTCGTCATTTTCTAACATAATTAATTTGACATTTATAAAACCTAAAATAAGATTTTAGTAGCTTTATATGAATAAAGAAATATTTAATTTAATTGATAAAAAAAAACTAGATGTTGTTAGTGAATCTATTGAAAAAGCACATGGATTGCCTAATGAATGTTATTTAAATGGGCCATATACAAAAATAGAGCGTAAAAAAATTTTTGAAGATAAATGGGTTACAATAGGAGTCGCAAGCTCTGTGCCAAATCCGGGAGATACGAAGCCTTTTGACTTATTAGGAATTCCTCTTATTATTATTCGTGACAAAAATAATAAAGTACGTGTATTCCATAATGTTTGCAGTCATCGTGGATATAAACTAATTCATGAAGAGTGCTCATTAAAAAATGTTCTTCGCTGCCCTTATCACTCATGGTCTTATAATTTTGAAGGTAATCTTGTAGCTACACCTCATTTAGGTGGTTTGAATAAAAATGAACACAAAAAATTTGATAAGTCAAAGAGTGGATTAAAAGAGGTTCGTACGTCAGTGTGGTTAGATTTAATAATGGTTAATATATCGAATAATGAGATTGCTTTTGCAGAATATATAAAACCGTTAGAAGAAAGATGGGCTGATTTTTGGACAAAGGAAGATCAGGCAATGATTTATCACCCAAAAGACTATGGTTATTTTTTATTAGAAGCTAAGTGTAATTGGAAATTTGCAATTGAAAACTATTGCGAAAGCTATCATCTACCTTTTGTCCATCCAGGTCTAAATTCTTATTCCAAAATTGATGATCACTATCATATACAAGGACTACCTAATCGCTTTGCTGGACAAGGAACACTTGTTTATAATCCTCGATTTAGAAATGATGAGCAATTTCCAAATTTCCCAGGATGGTCTAAAGAAAAAGAAAAACATGCTGAATATGTTGCTTTATTCCCAAATGTTATGCTTGGGATTCATAAAGATCATTATTATGCCTACTGGCTCGAGCCCATAAACCATGAATTTACAAAAGAACATATGGAAATATATTATGTGGGAGAAGAGGCGGCATTATCAGATAAATACAAGTCTCTGAGGGAACAAAATTTTAAACAATGGCATAGTATTCAATCTGAAGATTTGATGATTATTCAAGGTATGCAAGAAGGTCGTAATTCTCCTGTATATAATGGTGGTAATTTTTCTCCAGTTCTTGATAATCCTACGCATCATTTTAATAAATGGGTTGCTATAAATATAACCAAATAAAATGGATGAATACTAAGAATACAGACAATAAAATTCCCATTTATAAATTAGAAACAAAAGAAAAAGTTTTAGAGTATTATACCAGCTGGACCAAAAACAACCAATATAACCTAGACATGGTTGATTGGAATTATATTGCTCCAAAAAATGCAGCAAAAATTTTTGGCAAGCATGCAATTAATAAATCAATTAATATCTTAGATGCAGGTTGTGGAACAGGTTTAGTTGGACAAGAACTTTCAAAAGAAGGTTTTGGTAATCTCATTGGTGCTGATTTATCACAGGATATGTTAAATCTTGTACCAAACGGTTTATATAATAAATTAGATCTAATCGATTTAAACAAACAATTAAAATATACTGATAATTATTTTGATGCAGTAATTTGTGTTGGCACATTTACTTATGGACATGTCAAAGCTCCTACTCTTGATGAATTTCTTCGTATTGTTAAAACTAATGGCTTAATTTGTTTCACTATTAATGAAGGTATTTATCAAAAATATGAATTTGATAAAAAAATACAAAAATTAGAACAAAACAATCAATGGAAAATTTTAGAATTAAAAAAATCATCCTATATTGTTAATAAAGATGTAGACGCTTGGTTCTGTGTTGCAAAAAAAAATAAAAATAATTTAAATTTTATTTAAAGGAATTGATGAAAGTAATTTTAAACCATCTTTTGTAACTAAGTATTGATCCTCTAATTTAACACCTTCTTTTCCATCTATTTCACCAATGTAACTTTCAACACAAACTGTCATGTTTTCTTCAAAGCGGCCACTATAATCTCCATTGCTATAATCTCTATTAGGATAGGGTATAAATGGCCATTCATCACTCATGCCTACTCCATGAATTTGACAAGGATAGTGATTATCAAAACAATTGTAGGGAAGTTTCCAAGCTTTTTCTGCAAACTCTTTAAAAGATAGTTCAGGTTTAATAAGTTGCTCATTATATTTTACATTTTCATAAGCTAAA